>Ga0137415_10001079_pt1 | contig 26849 bp, 15 predicted proteins | sample CZODoug3_1_1_16f_FD_183082 | JGI IMG/M metagenome (GOLD analysis project Ga0137415, IMG submission 183082) | Vadose zone soil fungal communities from Angelo Coast Range Reserve, California, USA - CZODoug3_1_1_16fungal (Hybrid Assembly) | ecosystem: Environmental > Terrestrial > Soil > Vadose...
GAGCGGGCGCTTCAGCACTATTTCTCGCCGGGCAACCTGACCGCATTGCGCGAGCTGGCGCTGCGGCGTACGGCCGAGCGGGTCGACGAGCAACTGCTCACCCACATGCAGGCCAACGCCATTGCCGGCCCATGGGCGGCGGGCGAGCGCATTCTGGTCTGCCTCAGCGAGGACCCGCGCGCAGCAGGGCTCGTGCGCTACACCAAGCGGCTTTCCGACCGCCTGCACGCGCCGTGGACCGCGGTCAGCATCGAGACACGGCGGAGCCTGCAACTGACTGACGAGCAGCGCGATCGGCTGGCCGATACGATGCGGCTCGCCGAATCGCTCGGCGGTGAGGCGCTGACCATCCCAAGCGTCGGGCGCCGTATCGCCGACGATCTGATCAACTTCGCCCAGGCCAACAACGTCACCCAGATCATCATCGGCAAGTCGACGCGCTCGCGCTGGTTCGAAATCATACGCGGCTCGGTGGTGCACGATCTGGTGCGAGGGGCCGGCAACATCACCGTCCACGTGATCCCGGGCGAGGAACTGCCGTCAGAACCCGCCAACAAGCCGGCCGTGCAGACCGCGGCGCGGCCGGAACCATTCAATCCGCGACTCTATCTGATGTCGCTTCTGATCGTCGCCGTCGGCCTTGGCGCGGCGGAACTGATCCAGCCGTGGTTCGGCATCGAGAACGTCGATCTGGTGTTTCTCACCGCGGTGGTGGTGGTCGCTGCCCGTTATGGCCTGTTGCCGTCGCTGTTCGCCAGCGTCATCGCATCGCTGTGCTATAATTTCTTCTTTCTGCCGCCGGTCTACACTTTTACCATTACCGATCCGACCAACGTCGCGGCGTTCTTTTTCTTCATGCTGATCGCACTTCTGGTTTCCAACGTCGCCGCGCGGGTGCGTACGCAGGCCGATACCGCGATCGGCCGGGTGCGCACGACGGAGTCGCTTTACGCCTTCAGCCGCAAGCTCGCGGGCACCGCGACGATGGACGACGTGCTGTGGGCAACCGCCTACCAGATCGCCTTGATGCTGAAGGTGCGCGTGGTGCTGCTGCTGCCGGAGGACGGCGTTCTGACCGTGAAGGCGGGCTATCCGCCGGAAGATCAGCTCGACAAGGCCGATCTCGCGGCTGCGAACTGGGCCTGGGGCAACGACCGCCCGGCCGGCCGCGGCTCCGACACGCTGCCCGGCGCCAAGCGATTGTTTCTTCCGATGCGAACCGGGCGCGGGCTGATCGGCGCCATCGGCATCGACAACGACAAGACCGGTCCGCTGCTGACGCCCGACCAGCGCCGTTTGCTGGATGCGCTGGTCGATCAGGGTGCGCTGGCGATCGAGCGGGTGCTGCTGGTCGAAGATATGGACCGCGTCAAGCGAACCGTGGAGTCGGACCGCCTGCGCGGGGCGCTGTTGACCTCGATCTCGCACGACCTGAAGACGCCGCTGGCATCCGTGCTTGGCGCCGCCAGCATGATGCGCGATCTCGGCAGCGGACTGACGGAGGCGCAGAAGACCGATCTGTTGGCCACCGTGATCGACGAATCCGAGCGCCTCAATCGTTTCATCGCCAATCTGCTTGATATGACCAAGCTCGAATCGGGCGCCGTGGTGCCGAACACCGCGCGGCATGATGTCGGCGAGATCGTTGGCAGCGCCCTGCGGCGCGCCGGCAAGATCCTGGTGCGGCACAAGGTGTCGCTGGAGCTCGCTGCCGACCTGCCGATGCCGGAGCTGGACGCCGTGCTGTTCGAACAGGTGCTGTTCAATTTGCTCGACAACGCCGCCAAATACGCGCCCGCCGACACCACGATCTCGATCCGCGCCGCGCGCGACCGGGATTCGATCTCGCTGCAGATCATGGATGAGGGCAATGGCATTCCGCCGGCCGAGCTGGAAAGCGTGTTCGATAAATTCTACCGGGCGGAGAAGGGCGATCATGTCCGTCCCGGCACCGGTCTGGGACTCGCGATCTCGCGTGGTTTCGTCGAGGCGATGCACGGCACGATTTCGGCCGGCAACCGCGGCGACCGCAGCGGGGCGGTGCTGACGATCCGCCTGCCGATACCGGAAGCCGCCGCAACCCTGGATACCGCCGCATGAACGCCACGCCGATCAAGGTTCTGGTCATCGACGACGAGCCGCCGATCCGCAAATTGCTGCGGATGGGATTGAGCACGCAGGGTTACGAAATCCTGGAAGCCACCAACGGCAAGAACGCGCTGGAAATGCTGAGCCAGGAGCCCGCTTTGATCATCCTCGATCTCGGTCTGCCGGATATCCAGGGCCATGACTTGCTGCGCATGATCCGGGGCCGCAACGAAAGCGTGCCGGTCGTGGTGCTGTCGAGCCGCGGCGACGAGGCCGGAAAAGTCCAGGCGCTTGACCTCGGGGCCGACGATTACCTGACAAAACCCTTCGGCATGGATGAACTTTTGGCGCGGATGCGCGCGGCGCTGCGGCATCAATTGCAGGTGCAGGGCGAGCGCCCGGTGTTTCGCTCCGGGGATCTCTCGGTCGATCTGGTGCGCCGGATCGTCAAGGTCGGCGACAGGGAGATCAAGCTGTCGCCAAAGGAATATGACCTGCTGCGCGTGCTGGTGCAGCACGCCGGCAAGGTGCTGACCCACCGGTTTCTGTTGAAGGAGCTGTGGGACGAACTGACCGACGCGCAATATCTTCGCGTCTATGTCCGCCAGCTCCGGCAGAAGATCGAAGCCGATCCGGAGCGTCCGGCCTTCGTGCTGACCGAGACGGGCATAGGCTATCGCTTGCGCGCATCGGACTAGTTGTAGTCGTCATCCTGAGGTGCGAGCCCTTGCGAGCCTCGAAGGATGACTGGCAACGGTGCAAGCGGCCATCCTTCGAGGCCCGCGCGTTGCGCGGGCACCTCAGGATGACGTCGAGTGCGTGAAAGCACTGACAAGGAACTTTCCGAAATCGTGAGGATTACTTCCGGGGTAACCGGGAGAATGATCATGGCACGAAGGTATTCGAAGCAGGCATCAAGCGACGTCGAGCGCGCAATGAAGAAGCGCAAGGCCGGGACCTTGAAGAGCGGACGCTCCGGCCGCAAGGTCAGGAGCCGCAAGCAGGCGATTGCGATCGGCCTGTCAGAGGCGCGGGCCAAGGGCAGAAAAGTGCCGAAGAAAGCCGCAAAGAAACGGAAGAGCGCGTAGAAGCGGTGAGGCAAAGCGGCAAGGGCGACGTCTGGCAATTCCTGGCATGCCCGGCCGTGATGCGATGATTGTTTGAGTTTGGAGCTTGAACGGATACCGTGGGTTTTGGTTCCGGATATCGGCTGCCCGCCGTATGCGTGAGGGTTGAACGTGTCGCTGAGAAACCTGTCCACCTACCGGAAAAAGCGCGATTTCGAAAAGACCGGCGAGCCCTCCGGCGACGTCACGGTGGCGCCCGCCAAACAGCGGCGGTTCGTAATCCAGAAGCATGACGCGACGCGGCTGCACTACGATCTTCGGTTGGAATTCGACGGCGTCTTCAAGTCCTGGGCGGTGACGCGCGGGCCTTCGCTTGATCCGCACGACAAGCGGCTGGCGGTCGAGGTGGAGGACCATCCGCTCGACTACGGGGATTTCGAGGGCACGATCCCTGTGGATCAATATGGCGGCGGCACCGTGCAGCTCTGGGACCGTGGTTACTGGGAATCAGACGATCCCGAGCGCGGCTTCAAGAAGGGCGATCTGAAATTCACCCTGCACGGCGAAAAGCTCCACGGCAGCTGGGTGCTGGTGCGGATGAAGGGCGACCGTTACGGCGGCAAGCGCACCAACTGGCTCCTGATCAAGCACCGCGATGAATTCGCCAAACAAGGCAACGGCAGCGATATCCTGGACGAAGATCGATCGGTCGCCTCGGGCCGGTCGATGAAAGAGATCGCCGAAGGCAAGGGCAGGGCCCCAAAGCCGTTCATGCTGGCCAAAGGCGGGCTCGGCAAGGCGAAAGCCGACGCGGTCTGGCACTCCAATCGCGGCGAGGCCGCGGAGGCCCGGACCAAGATCAATGCACCGTCACCCAAGGCACTGTCACCCATAGCTTCGTCGCCCAAGGCGGCGCGGCTATCCGCGAGGGCCAAGGCCAAGAAAGTTGCGGCGATGCCGGATTTCGTCGCGCCGCAGCTCTGCATGTCGGTCGAACGTCCGCCAAGCGGCGGCGGTTGGTGTCACGAAGTCAAATTCGACGGTTATCGTGTGCAATTGCGGGTCGAGGGCGGCGACGCCGTATTGAAGACCCGCAAGGGACTGGATTGGACGGACAAATTTCCAGCGATCGCGGCAGAGGGGCGCGCGTTGCCAGACGTACTGATCGACGGCGAAATCGTCGCCATCGATCACAAAGGTGTGCCGGATTTTTCCGCCCTGCAGGCGGCGATCGCGGACGACAGGACCGATGATCTGATCTTTTTTGCGTTCGACTTGCTGTTTGCCGGCGATGAAGATCTTCGCGCGCTTCCGCTTCATGAACGCAAGTCGCGATTGCGGCAATTGCTTGAGGAGCGGAAAGGCAAATCCGCACGCATCCGCTATGTCGAACATTTCGAGGAGGACGGCGATGCCGTCCTGGAGTCCGCCCAGCGATTGTCGCTTGAAGGTATCGTCTCCAAAAAGCTGGACGCGCCCTATCGCTCAGGCCGTTCGGAAAGCTGGACCAAGGCAAAAGTGCGCGCCGGGCAAGAGGTCGTGCTGGGCGGCTGGAAGACCACGAACGGAAAATTCCGCTCTCTGATGGCCGGTGTCCATCGGGGCGGCCATCTCGCCTTTGTCGGCCTCGTCGGCACCGGATTTGGTCAGGACAAGGTTCGTCGGCTGATGCCTTCGTTGAACGCGATGGCGTCGGACAAGAGCCCGTTCGGCGGCAAGGACGCGCCGAAGAAAACGCGCGATGTGCATTGGCTGAAGCCGGAGCTGGTGGCCGAGATCGAATTCGCCGGCTGGACCGAAGGCGGCAATATCCGGCAGGCCGCCTTCAAGGGCCTGCGGCAGGACAAGCCGGCGCGCGAGGTGGAGGCGGAGAAGCCGACCATGATCAAAGTCGTCAAACCCACACCCACGAAGTCGTCGGCGAACAAATCCGCCGAGGTCATGGGCGTCGTCATCTCAAAGCCCGACAAGGCGCTGTGGCCGGATGCCGGCGACGGCAAGGGCGTCACGAAGCTCGATCTTGCCCGATATTTCGAGGCGGTCGGCGAATGGATGATCGGTTACCTCAAGGGCCGGCCTTGCTCGATCGTGCGCGCGCCCGACGGCATCAACGGCGAAAAATTCTTTCAGCGCCATGCAATGCAGGGCGCTTCCAGTCTGCTTGAACTGGCCAAGGTTTCCGGCGATCGCAAGCCCTATCTGCAGATCGATCGCGTCGAGGGGCTGGCGGCAGTCGCGCAGATCGGCGGGCTGGAGCTGCATCCCTGGAATTGCGCTCCTGGTGCCTATGATACGCCGGGACGGCTGGTGTTCGATCTCGATCCGGCGCCGGATGTCGAATTTTCTGAAGTCATCGAAGCCGCCAAGGAGATGCGGCAGCGGCTGACCGCGGTTGGCTTGGAGAGTTTTTGCAAAACCACCGGCGGCAAGGGTCTGCATGTGGTGACGCCGCTGCTTCACGGCGCCAAGGACAAGGTAACGTGGAAGGAAGCCAAAGCATTCGCGCAAGGCATTTGCCAATGGATGGCGAATGAGGATCCCGCGCGCTATTTGCTCAACATGTCGAAGCAACTGCGCAAGGGAAAGATCTTTCTCGACTATTTGCGCAACGATCGGCTCTCGACCGCGGTCGCCGTGTTGTCGCCGCGGGCGCGCGACGGCGCCACCGTCTCGATGCCCGTGAGCTGGGCGCAGCTGCGCGGCGATCTCGATCCGAAGAAATACACGGTGCGAACCGTGCCGGCATTATTGGCAAAGACCAGGGCGTGGGACGGATATGATGACGCGGCGTCATCGATTAAGGCGGCGATGAAGAAGCTGGCGGCGCAGAGGGCATGATGCGCGCGGCTCTTTTTTTCGAGCCAACTGGAATTACATGCAGTTGGATCAGAACAGGAGTTTTGCGATGTCGGCACCGCTTGTTGTTTCGATCCCGCATCGTCTCGGACGCGAAGAAGCGATTTGCCGCCTGAAGACGGGATTGACGCGCGCCGCTGCCAGCGTGCCGGTATTGAAAGTCGACGAGGAGCGCTGGGAAGACAATCGCATGATCTTCCGCGTCCGCGCACTCGGTCAGGTGGCCACGGGTCATCTCGACGTCGACGACACCCACGTGCGGTTGGAGGTGATGCTGCCGTGGCTGCTGCAACGCTTCGCCGAAGCTGCCCAACTCGCGATCCGTCATCGCGGCAATCTGTTGCTGACGAAACGAAGTTGATGCACGGCGTTTTGATTGTGCTGTGCAGCAACGAAACTTCCGGAGAACCTGCGCACCCCGTAGTTTCATCAGCTTGCTGGTAACCAATTTTGCGGACTATGTCGGCCTGCGCGGGGGAAGGGAACCGACCTTCGCTGTCGGCACGACATCCGCCAGGCCGCCCGGCCGTCGATCCCGGGCGGCCTCTGCGTTTATGGAGCAGGGCTAGGCGTGGTTACGTTGGCGCGCGGGCTTTGCAGCGCTCGTGACCCGCGCCTTCAGCACGGCGGCGGGCAGATGCCGGAAGACGGAAGAGAGTTGAAGCACGGCTTCGCCAATGTCCGTCGCATATCCCCTGATGTCGATCGTGCCATCATAGGTCTCCGCGCGCGGCCAGGTCCGGCCAATTTGCGTGAACGCCGCGAATGATTTCGCGACGGCAACGATCGCGGCATCGCGGCCGCGTCGCCGCGCGAAGGCGATGACGTGGTGGCGATGCGGTCCGCTGACTTCCAGCGGGTGATAGTCCCCGGATGTGAACATTTCAGCCAGTTCGGTGCGCAGCCTCAGCAGGTGCCGCGTCCAGGCGAGCTTCAGGCGGCCGCTCCGCCAATCCTGCACCAGATGCCGCCAATCGGGCGCATCTGTCAGGGCAAGCGCCGCGGCGCGCCCGGCAAAATCAACCGGTCGCCGGTTATCGGGATCGACCAGCGAAAAATCCCACAACTCGGTTCCCTGATAGAAATCAGGCACGCCCGGCATCGTTGCCTTCAGCGTGATCTGGCTCAACGAGTTCAATGCACCCAACAAAGCCACGCGCTGTGCGAGCGTTTCCAATGAGTTCAGGAATTCAGCCGAGACCGAGCGATCCAGGATCCGCTCGATAAAGGCTTCAAGGCCGGCCTCATAGGCGCCGTGGGGATTGAGCCAGCTCGTCTCCTCCTTGCCCTCGCGCGCGGCCTTCAGCGCAAAGGCCTGCATGCGTTCGCGGAAGGATGTGTCGTCCGGCTGCCAGGCGCCGAGCAGCGCCTGGTACAGCATATACTCGAAGGCGGCGGACGGGGCGCGCATCTCACCGTCCATGACGAGATGCGGAGCATTGAGAATTTTCCAGCGCGCGACCGCGCTCGCCCATTCGCCGGGAATTTCCGCAAGCGCCATGAGCCGCGCGCGGGCGTCCTCGCCGCGCTTGGTGTCATGGGTCGCGGTCGCGGTCATGCCGTGCGGCCATTGCCTGGCGCGCGTCCGCATCAGGGCGTGAAACCCATCGATCGACAGGGCTTTTGCCGCCGGGTCGCCGCCGACTTCGTTGAGTGCGAGTAGGCGATGGTAGCGATAGAAGGTCGTATCCTCGAGCGACTTTGCCATCATCGGCCCGGTGAATTGCTGCACTTTCAGCGCGAACCGGCGCACGCGCGGCGCGCTGTGTGCCGCGCGGCCGGGCTTGATCAGGTCCATGGTCAGGGTATCGCGGAGGAAATCGAAAATGCCCTCGTCGGCGGCGAACCAGTCGGCGCGCGCGGCTTCGATCGTCGCTGCAATCAGGGCGCGGTCAGGCGCGGTTGGGCCAGATGCCGTCAGATAGGTGCGATAGACCGGGAAATGCAGCACGTAGAGTTCGAGCGCCTGCCGCAGGCTGTCGGCGGAATAGTCGCGCGTTGAATAATGCCCGCTGGCGATCCGCGCCAGCAGGCGGGTCAGCACCGTGAATTCGCTGGCCAGCAGGGTTTCGAGCACGCGGCGCTTGGCGTCTTTCAGCACCGGATCGAGTTTCGGCGACTGGTTGCTGATCTGCCGCCAGATCTCGTCAAGCGGATCGAGGCCGTTGCCATCGACCAGCAGCTGGGTGATCGTGTTCATCCATTCATAACCAGTAGTGCCGTGGACGCCGCTGAAGGCGGGCAGTTGTTCATGCTCGCCGAGAATCTTCTCGATCACCATGTAGAATGGCTTTGGGCTATCACCTTGCGCTTGCCGGATCAGGCGGCGCAGGCGCTGGAAATATTGCGCGGGATCGCGCAGGCCATCGATGTGATCGAGCCGCAGGCCCTGCAGCTTTCCTTCCGCGATCAATCGCTTGACCAGGTCATGGACGGCATCGAACGTGCCGGCGTCCTCGACCCGCAATCCCGCCAGCGTGTTGACGTCGAAGAAGCGGCGGTAGTTGATGTCGCTGGAGGCGAGCCGCCAGTGGCCGAGTCTGTAGTGCTGGCGTTCGAGCAGATGGTGCAGCGCCAATGTTGGCGCGGGGCGATTCGGCCCGGCGCGGTAGGCGGCAAGTCCGCGTTCGATGATCGCGGGCCCTCCGGCGATCGCCTTCAACCCAATCTTGAACGCCGGAGCTTCCTTTCGATTAGGATGACGCAATCCCTTGTAGCCCGAGGCAAGCGCAAGGATGCTCACCGCCGCGGCGCTGTCCTCGCTACCGGCTTCCTTGACGACGGTTCGCAAGATCTCGCTGTAACGCTCCGGCGCGATCGGCAGCCGGTGTTCGAAATACCAGGCCGAAAAACTGCCTTCGCCGGCGTCATAGCGCAGCTCGATCTCGCCACGCTCCAGCGCCTGCCCATAGGACGAGCCTATGATCGGCAGCAGCACGCCGCCGCGGGCCCGGTAGGGCAATTGCTCCCAGTCGATATCAAAGGACACCGCATGCGGCGAAGCCTCGCCCCATTCGAGCACATCGAGCCACCATGGATTGTCGGCGAAATGGACGCCGACGTGATTGGGCACGAAATCGAGGATCAGGCCGAGATCATGCCGCTTCAGCGTTGCGCTCAGTCGCTCGAAACCGGCCTCGCCACCGAGTTCGGGATTGAGTTTTGTGTGATCGACGATGTCGTAGCCGTGGGTCGAGCCCTTGCGCGCCTTCATGAACGGGGAGGCATAGAGGTGGGTAATACCCAACGCCTTCAGATAGGGCACGACGGCCGCTACGGCATCGAAGTCAAAATCGGCAGTGAGTTGCAGGCGGTAAGTCGCGATCGGGATCGCCGGAGGCATTTTCCTATCCGATGTGCCAGCGCACCGACCAGGCGGGCATGCTCTGCGACAACGCACTGCCCCAGATCAGGGTTCCCTTGGGTAGCGAAATGGAGGCGATCTCGCGATCCGACAGGTCGGCGGTCAGCGAAAGCGCCTGGCTGTCGTCCAGACGCCAATACGCCGTCAGCAAGCCATTGCCATCCGTATGCGCGCCGCCGAAGCGTGCGCTCGCAAGCCGTGGCATGATTTCCCTACGGCGGATCGCGAGCAACTGCTGGACCAATGCAAGTCGCTGTTTTCCAGACCCGTGTTCGCGCGCGGCCCAATCGAGCACAGCGGATTGCGCCGTCGATGGGTCGAGCGGATCGGGAATATCGTTGCCATATTTGGCATAGGCGCCGGCAAATTCCCTGCGGCGGCCCTTGCGCACGGCGTTCGCGAGATCGCCGCGAAAATCGCAGAAGAACGGGAACGGCGCTTTCGAGCCCCATTCCTCGCCCATGAACAGCATCGGCACCATCGGTGCCAGCAGCGTGATCGCAAGCGCGGCTTCGATGGCGCTGGGGTTAGCATTGCTTTCCAGCCGGTCGCCGAGCGCACGGTTTCCGATCTGGTCGTGGTTCTGCAGGAAATTGATGAAAGCGAGCGGCGAGAGATCGCTGCTCGGTTCGCCGCGCGCCCGCCCGCCGCGATGCACGGAGGCCTCGCCCTGATAGACAAAGCCGGAGCCGAGCGCGCGGGCGATGTCGGCGAGTGGTGAGCGCTGATAGTCGCGGTAGTAAGCATGGGCCTCGCCGGTCAGCAGCACATGCCAGGCGTGGTGATAGTCGTCATTCCACTGTGCGCGATAGTTGCCGCGCGGCGTTTCCTCGGCGGGATCGAGCAGGCGGGCGGCATTGTCGTCGTTCTCCAGCACGAGATGGATGTGCCGGCCGGTTTTGTCGGCAAGCTCCCCGGCTGTCTTGCTCAGGGAATGCAGCATCGAGATTTCGCCGGGCTCGGAGATGGCGTGCACGGCATCCAGCCGCAGCCCGTCGAAGCGAAATTCCTGCAGCCAATAGCGTGCGTTCTCGATCGCGAAATCGCGCACTTGCGCCACGCGATAATCGATCGCGCTGCCCCATGGCGTCTGGGTTTCGGTGAAGAAGGAGGGCGCATAGCGGCCGAGATAATTCCCTTCGGGGCCAAAATGATTATAGACCACGTCGAGCAGCACCATCAGCCCGCGCAGATGCGCTTCGTCGATCAGGGCCTTGAGATCGTCGGGACGGCCATAGGCGCTGTCCGGCGCGTACCACAGCACGCCGTCATAGCCCCAGTTGCGGGTGCCGGCGAAATCCGCCAGCGGCATCAGTTCCAGCGCGGTGACGCCGGTCTCGACCAGATGATCGAGCTTGTCGATCATGGCGCGATAGGTGCCTTCCCCGGTAAAGGTACCGACGTGCGCTTCGAGAACGACAGCCTGATGCCAGGGACGCCCGCGCCATTGCGCGGCCCGCCATTGATAGGCGGCCTGATCGATCACTTCGCTTGGGCCCGAAACATCTTCGGGCTGGAACGCGGAGGCCGGATCGGGAACGTCGATCGCGTCATCGACGCGGAATTTGTAACGCGTGCCGGCGCCAACCCCCGATATCTCGGCGGAATGCCAGCCATCTTCGCCACGCGTGAGGGGGTAGGGCTTTTCCAGCAACAGATCGACGCGGCTCGCCGCCGGCGCCCACAGCCGAAAGCGGATGCCGTGCGTGGTCAGCTCTGGGCCGAATTGCCGCTCATTCATGCCGGGCCCGCAAAGGCGAGCACCGAGCGCGGCGGGGCCTTGGTCTCGGCACCCGATGCGAAATCGGCGGGTACTTGCTTGCTGACGGCGGTGTTCAGAACCTGCCGCCAGCTTTTGTATTCGGGCATCTCGGGCAATTTGAACGCAATCTCTTCCGGCGCTGCGTTGAGAACGATAAAGATCGGCGCCTGACCTTGTTCCATCGGTCCGAGCACATAGGCGAGGAATCGGCCTTCCGGAAAATTCCAGTCGGGTTCCTTCATCTCTGCCGCGGCCGGTGTCAGCCACACGACGCCGTAGGAGCCGTCCGCGCGCCGGCCATCGAGCCAGCGCTGGCAGCGAATCTGCCTGAAGTACCGCCGCAAGCCGGTCAAATGAGCGATGAAATTGGTGAGGTCGTCATCGCCCTTGCCGAGATTTCCCCAGCCGATCCAGCCGGTTTCATTATCCTGGCAATAGGCGTTGTTGTTGCCGGACTGCGAGTTGCCGACCTCGTCGCCGGCGAGAATCAGCGGCGTGCCTTGCGCGAGCAGCAGGCAGGCGAGCTGGTTCTTCCGGAGCTGGCGGCGCAAGGCGATGATTTTGGGATCCTCGGTCGGGCCCTCCACGCCGCAATTGTTGCTGTGGTTGTCATTGGAGCCGTCGCGATTGTCTTCGCCGTTGGCCTCATTGTGCTTCTCGTTGTAGCTGAACAGATCCGCGAGCGTAAAACCGTCATGGACGGTGATGTGATTGATGCCGGCGCGGGGCACGCGGTTGTCGTGATGAAATAGATCCGAGGACGCCGTCATGCGTCTCGACACTTCGCCGATCAGGCTGCCTTCGCCGCTCCAGTAGCGTCGCATCGCGCTGCGATAGCGGTCGTTCCATTCCGACCATTGCGATGGAAATGCGCCGACCTGGTAGCCGCCGAGACCGAGGTCCCAGGGTTCGGCGACCAGCTTGACCGACGCGAGCACCGGATCCTGCCTGATGGCGGTGAGGAGGGGAGCATTGCGGTCAAACCCGTTCGGCCCGCGCGCCAGCGTGGTGGCGAGATCGAAGCGGAAGCCATCGACGTGGCAGACCTCGACCCAGTAGCGAAGCGAATCCATCACCATCTGCAGCACGCGCGGATGGGCGAGGTTGACCGAACTGCCGCAACCGGTGAAATCGTCGTAGAGCCGGGGATTTTCCCGGTTCAGCCAGTAGTAGGACGCGTTGTCGATGCCGCGGAACGACAGCGTCGGGCCCATATGGTTGCCCTCGGCGGTGTGGTTGTAGACAACGTCGAGGATCACCTCGATGCCGGCATCGTGCAGTCGCGCCACGGCGGTGCGGAAGGAATCGAGCGCATTGTCCTGCGCATAGCGCGGCTCGGGCGCGAAGAACGCGATGGTGTTGTAGCCCCAATAATTCGACAGCTTTTTCTCGACCAGCACGCGGTCGTCGATCTGCCCGTGGATCGGCAACAGTTCCACGGTGGTGACGCCGAGCCGCTTGAGATGCTCGATCATGGCCGGCGACGAGAGCCCGCCATAGGTGCCGCGCAGGTTCGGCGGCACGTCGTCACGCTTCTGCGTCAGGCCCTTGACGTGCGCCTCGTAGATGATGGTGTCTTCCCAGGGGATTTGCGGCCGGATCTCGCGGCGGCCCCAGTTGAAGGTCTCATCGACCACGACCGCCTTGGGCATGCCACGGGCGTTGTCGCGGCGGTCGAAGGAGAGGTCTTCGCGCGCGCTGCCGGTGCGGTAGGCGAAATGCGCATCGCTCCATACCAGCCGTCCCGCGAGCCGCTTGGCATAGGGATCGAGCAACAGCTTGTTGGCGTTGAAACGGTGGCCGCGTTCGGGGGCGTAGGGGCCATAGACGCGATAGCCATAGAGCTGGCCGGGCGAGACGTCGTTGAGGTAGCCGTGCCAGACATCCTCGGTTCTTTCAGGCAGTTCGACGCGCTCGAGCTCGCGGCGGCCCTGGCCGTCGAACAGGCACAATTCCACTTTCTCCGCATTGGCGGAGAACAGTGCAAAATTGGTGCCCCTTCCGTCCCAGCTTGCGCCGAGCCGCGTGGACGCTCCCCCGGTCAGTCGCATGCATCAGCTTTCCGGTACGAGAAAGATCGCGGCCAGCGGCGGAATGGTGAGACTGAGTTCGGGCACGAGTCCGTCCAGGGTGCGGACTTCGCCGATATTGCCGACATTGCTGCCGCCGTAATGCGCGGAGTCCGAATTGAACACCTCGTGCCATTTGCCGGCGAATGGCACGCGTATTCGATAATTGCGATAGACGTTCGGCGAGAAGTTCACCACCACCAGGCAGCGCGAACGGGCGCCGTTGCCCTTGCGGATCCAGGCGAACAGATTGTTGCTGGCGTCGTCGGTGATGAGCCACTCGAATCCGGCCTGGTCGCAGTCCATCTCGTGCAGCGCCGGCAGCGCCCGATAGAGCCGGTTGAGGTCGCGGATCAGTGAGTGGATACCGGCATATTTCTTCTGCTCGAGCAGGTGCCAGTCCAGCGACTGATCGTGATTCCATTCGCGCTCCTGGCCGAATTCGCAGCCCATGAACATCAGCTTCTTGCCGGGATGGCCGAACATGAAACTGTAATAGGCACGCAAGTTTGCGAAGCGCTGCCAGTCGTCACCCGGCATGCGCCCGAGCAGCGAGCGCTTGCCGTGCACGACCTCGTCATGCGACAGCGGCAGGATGAAATTCTCCGAGAACGCGTAGTGCAGGCCGAACAGGATATCGCCGTGGTGATGCTTGCGATGGATCGGGTCCTTGCCGATATATCGCAGCGTGTCGTGCATCCAGCCCATGTTCCATTTGTAGCCGAAGCCGAGCCCGCCAAATTCGACCGGCCGCGACACCTGCGGCCATGAGGTTGATTCTTCCGCTGCGGTGGTCGCCTGCGGAAAGCGCGCGAACACCTCGGTGTTGAAGCGGCGCAGGAAATCGATCGCTTCGAGGTTCTCGCGGCCGCCATATTTGTTCGGAATCCAGCCGCCCGCAGGCCGGCTATAGTCGAGGTAGAGCATCGAAGCGACCGCATCGACGCGCAGGCCATCGATGCCGTAGCGCTCCAGCCAGAACAGCGCGTTCGACACCAGGAAATTCACCACTTCGGTGCGGCCGTAATTATAGATCAGCGTGCCCCAGTCGAGATGACGGCCCTGCAGCGGGTTGGCGTGTTCGTAGAACGCGGTGCCGTCGAAATGGCCGAGGCCGTGCGGATCGTCCGGGAAGTGCCCGGGTACCCAGTCGAGCAGCACGCCGAGGCCCTCGCGGTGGCAGGCGTCGACCAACGCGGCGAAATCCGCAGGCGAGCCGAACCGGCTGGTCGGTGCGAACAGGCCGGTCGGCTGGTAGCCCCAGGAGCCGTCGAACGGATGTTCGCTGATGGGGAGGAATTCGAGGTGGGTAAAGCCGAGATCGCGCGCATAGGCCGGAAGCTGCTCGGCAAGCTCCCGGTAGCTCAGCCATTCATTGTTGCCCTTGCGCCGCCAGGAGCCGAGATGGACCTCATAGATCGAGATCGGCGCGCCCAGGGCATTGAGGCCTGAAGGCGCCGGGCGCGGGTGCGGTATTTTGGTCTCGTCCAGCACGATCGACGCCGTCTTTGGGCGCACTTCCGCGGCAAAAGCGAGCGGATCGGATTTCAGCGCCAAATGCTGGCCGTTAGGGCCGATGATGTCGAACTTGTAGTGGTCGCCGGCGCGGGCGTGCGGGATGAAAAGCTCCCAATAGCCGGCGCCGCGCACCCGCATCGGGTGCCGCCGCGGGTTCCAGAAATTGAAGTCGCCGACCACGCTGACCCGCCGCGCATTCGGCGCCAGCACCACAAAGGCGACGCCGTCGACGCCATCCAGCGTCATCGGATGCGCACCGAGCTTGTCGTAGATGCGCTGGTGGGTGCCTTCGCCGAGCAGATAGAGATCGAAATCGCTCAACACCGGCGGAAACCGGTAGGGGTCGTCGAGATCGACGACGTTATCGCCGAAGCGGGCGCGCAGCTGATAGCGCTTCGAACCGTTCGGCAGCGCGCCGGCGAACAGACCTGAATCATGGATCCGCGCAAGCTGCGCCGTCTCGCCATGTTCGCCGATCGCCTCGACGTTGGACGCCTCCGGCAGGAACGCGCGCACGACGCTGCTGTCGCCTTCGATGTGCAGACCGAGATAACGGAAGGGATCGGAGTGGCGGCCTTCGATGATCGCATAAGCTTCGGCGGGCAGTTTGGTCATGCAGCCTCATGCGGTTGTTGCGCCAGGATTCGAAGCATACCGGTCAGCGGCACGCGAAGCCAATCCGGCCGGTGCGCCAGTTCGTACTCGATCTCATAGAATGCCTTCTCGAGCAGGAAGAAGTTCAGCATCCGCTCGACCGCCTCCGGCCCGGCCGGCCACAGCCGCTGATTGGCGATGGTCTCGCGATAGGCGCTCAGGAACGCCGCGGTGGCCCGGTCACGCCATTCCCCGAGCGCGAGGCCGAATTTGGCATGTTCGTCGGGCGCGATCTTCAGCGCGCGTTCCAGTGCGGCGGTCGACGAATAGTCGATCGAGCGGATCAGGCCGGCAACGTCGCGGGCGGCGGGCGCCTTGCGCCGGCGCTCGGCGATGGTCCGCCGCGGCTCGCCCTCGAAATCGATGATGAAGATGTCGTCCTTGACGATCAGCATCTGGCCGAGATGGAAGTCGCCATGGTGGCGGATGTTGAGGCCGTCGATATCGCGCGGCAGCAGGGCCTTGAGCCGGTCCGGCAGCGTCGCGCCCTGCGCCAGCAATTGATCGACCAGCGGCCGATCCGCTTCCTTCAACGTGTCGCGACGCTGCTTCAGCGCGTCGAACACGCGCTCGGCGCGCGCCATGATGTCGTCGATCCAGCGCTGCACGTCCTCTGGCTTGGTCGGCTCCGGCGCGAAATCGGCCAGCTCCCTGCTGCTCGCCAACGCGATGTGCATCTCGGCGACACGTCGTCCGGTTTGCGCCATGTAGCGCAGATAGGGGACCTGCTCCTCGCTCTTGCGGGGGTGCTCGTTCATCGCCAGCAGGCGCTGCTCGTCGACGAAACGGTCGAGATAGGCCGCGGTCACGGTCCAGGCGTCGCCCTGATTGGTGACGAAGGCGTGAACGATCCCGATCGCGCTCCTGCGGTCGCCTTCGACCAGTTCGACGCTGCCGAGCAGCGCGGGCGTATTGGCGAAGCCCGCGATCTCGGTGAGGAAGCGCCCCATCTCGATCTCGGGATTGATGCCAGGCTCAAGCCTCCGGTAGATCTTGACGACATAGTCGTTGTCGACCAGCGCCGTGCTGTTGGATTGTTCGGTCTCGACGGCGCGAATGCGCTCGGGTTGCCGGATCGGCTTGTCGGAGAAACGGCTGGTTGGCCTGAATTCGAGTTTCAGGCCTTGCTCCCCCTCCTCGACGGTGAGGGATTCCCGCAAATTTCGCAGCAGCAGCGCAATGAAGATCTGGTCGGTGGCGACGTCGAGCAGGGTGCCTTCTCGAGCGCCCTGGCGGACCGCGGCGAAAGCGCGCGGATTGTAGCGCTCGCGGTCGAAACGCACCCACTCGATCTGCATCGGCAGGAGGTAGCGGCTGGTGATGCCGCGCTGCGTGGTTTCGAAGAAGGCAAGCCACGGCCGGTTATCGCCGATATCGCAGAACGGAATCGCCGAGACCACCGTCGGCTGGATCGCCTTCACCGAGCGTTCCGGATACCAGCGTGTGCGTGCAAGGTGACCCGGCAGCACGTCGCGTTCGAACACGCCGCGGGCGCGCGCCAGCGAAACCCAGGTCGAGTTCAGCGGCACCACCAGCGTTTCGAATTCCGGCACGGCTCTGGGCACCGCCGGTTCGGACTTGTCGCGCTCCTCAAGCTGGAACCAGTAGAAGCCGTAAGGCGCCAGCGTGATCATGTAGGGCAATTCGCCAATCGCCGGAAAACGGGTGCGGCCGAGCATTTCCAGCGGGATGCGGCCCTTGAACGCGGACAGATCGAGTTCGGTCGCCTGCGCCGAGCGCGACAGATTGGCGACGCAGAGGATGATCTCGTCCTGGTACTGGCGGACATAACACAGCACCGAACGGTTTTCCGGACGGATGAACGTCATGGTGCCGCGGCCGAAGGCCAACGTCGACTTGCGAACCGCGATCAGCCGCTTGGTCGCGCTCAACAGCGACGACAGGCTGCGCGACTGCGCTTCCACGTTGACGGATTCATAGCCGTAAACGGGGTCCATGATGGTCGGCGCGTAGAGCCTCGCCGGATCGGCGCGGGAGAAACCGCCATTGCGATCCGGCGACCACTGCATCGGCGTACGCACGCCGTTGCGGTCGCCGAGATAGATGTTGTCGCCCATGCCGATCTCGTCGCCGTAATAGATGATCGGGGTGCCCGGAAACGACAGCAGCAGCGAATTCATCAGCTCGATCTTGCGCCGGTCGTTGTCCATCAGCGGCGCCAGCCGCCGGCGGATGCCGACATTGATGCGCGCGCGGGGATCGTTGGCGTAGGTCGACCACAGATAATCGCGCTCGACGTCGGTTACCATTTCCAGCGTCAGTTCGTCATGATTGCGCAGGAACAGCGCCCATTGGCAACTGCTCGGGATATCCGGCGTCTGGCGCAGGATGTCGGTGATCGGAAAGCGGTCCTCCTGCGCGATCGCCATGTAGATGCGCGGCATCAGCGGGAAGTGATAGGCCATGTGGCATTCGTCGCCGCGGCCGAAATATTCCTGCACGTCCTCCGGCCATTGGTTGGCTTCCGCCAGCAGCACCTTGCCCTTGGCGTAGGTGTCGAGTTCGCGGCGTACTCGCTTGATGATGGCGTGGGTCTCGGGCAGGTTCTCGTTGTTGGTGCCATCGCGCTCGCACAGATAGGGGATGGCGTCGAGACGGAAGCCGTCGACGCCGCTGTCGAGCCAGCGCTTCATCACCTGCACGATCGCGCTGACGACGCGCGGGTTGTCGAAATTCAGATCCGGCTGATGCGAGAAGAAGCGGTGCCAGTAGAAGGCGCCTGCTTCCGGATCCCAGGTCCAGTTCGACTTCTCGGTATCGGTGAAGATGATCCGCGTGCCCTGGTATTTCTGGTCGGTGTCGCTCCAGACGTACCAGTTGCGCGCGCTCGATTTCGGATCGCTGCGGCGGGCGCGCTTGAACCAGTCGTGCTGGTCGGACGTGTGATTGACGACGAGCTCGGTGATGACGCGCAGGCCCCGCCGTTTGGCTTCCTGGATGAAGCGCTTGAAATCCTTCATGTTCCCGAAATCGGGATTGATGTCGCCATAATCGGCGATGTCGTAGCCGTCGTCGCGGCCCGGCGAGGGATAGAACGGCAACAGCCACAGCGCGGTGACGCCGAGGTCCTGCAGATAGCTGAGCTTTTCGGTCAGCCCCGCAAAATCGCCGATGCCGTCATTATTGCTGTCGGCGAAGGCCTTGACGTGGAGCTGATAGATGATCGCGTCCTTGTACCAGAGCTCATCGGTGGTCTCGGTAATGGTCAATTCCTTGGCGTCGATCGACGACATGACGTTCATGGCGTGCCCCCTCACGCCAGGCAGCGGAAGAGCAAGGCGGGATCGTGCGCCGGGTCGATCCGCAGGCGGATGCCGCCCCATTCGACCGGATAGCGTTCGCCGGTGATGAGGTTCTCGACCGCCGCGACATTGCGCCGCTCGCCGCCGGCGGCGCCGACCTGGACGTCGCCAAGTGGCAGCCAGAATTCATGCACTTCGCGCGACAGCGCGATCGCGACCGCAACCGTATTGGTCTGATCGACGGCCTCCTTCACAAAGCCGATGACGTTGCCGTCCTCGATCCCGAGAAAGCGCAGATGGCCGGTCTGTTGCAGCGCCGCGTTTGCCCGGCGCGCCAAATTGAGGTCCCTGATATAGGGCTTGATGTTGCCGGGCTTGTCCCAATCCCTCACCTTGATCTCGTATTTTTCGGAATCGAGATATTCCTCGCGACCCGGGATCGGTTCGTGCTCCAGCAACTCAAAGCCGTTATAGATGCCGTAAGCGCTCGACAGCGTTGCCGCCAGCGCGACGCGGGACTTGAACATCCAGGGCTCGCCGCTTTGCAGATGGAACGGCAGGATGTCGGGGGTGTTGACGAAGAAATTCGGGCGATAGTAATCGCGCTCGGGATAACCCGTCAGCTCGTTGAGATACTGCTCCAGCTCCCAGCGCTGCGTCCGCCAGGTGAAGTAGGTGTAGGACTGGGTGAAGCCGAGTTTTGCCAAACCCTTCATCAGCTTCGGCCGCGTAAAAGCTTCGGCGAGGAAGATCACGTCGGGATGATGCAGCTGGACCTGGTGGATCAGCCACTCCCAGAACGGAAACGGTTTGGTATGGGGGTTGTCGACCCGGAAAATCTTCACGCCCTGATCGACCCAGAACAGAATGACGTCGCGCAGCGCGTTCCACAGCGCGCCGGCGTCTTCGGATGTGAAATCCGGGTTGACGATGTCCTGATACTTCTTCGGCGGGTTTTCCGCATAGCGCATCGATCCGTCCGGCCGGCGCCTGAACCATTGCGGATGCTGCTTCAGCCAGGGATGGTCGGGCGAACACTGTACGGCGAAGTCGAGCGCCATCTCCATGCCGTGTTGCTTGCAGGCGGCAACCAGCTTACGAAAATCCTCCAGCGTGCCCAATTCCGGATGCACGGCGTCGTGGCCGCCTTCCGCCGCGCCGATGGCGTAAGGGCTGCCGGGATCGCCTTCGCTCGCGGTCGCCGTATTGTTGCGGCCCTTGCGGTTGGTCATTCCGATGGGGTGGATCGGCGTGAGATAGACGACGTCAAAGCCCATCGCCGCGACGTCGGGCAGGCGCGCGATGCAATCGCTGAAGGTGCCGTGCTGCTCCGGCACCTTGCCTTGGCTGCGCGGGACCATTTCGTACCATGCGCCATGGCGCGCCCGCGGGCGGTCGGCGACGAAGGGAAAAGCTTGCGATCGTGTCAGGTCGGTCCGCAGCTGGCTCTCGGCCATGGCGTCTTTCAATTCAGCGGTCATGAGCGGCGCGGTATCGCCGGTTTGCAGATAGTCCTCGCACTGCCTCAGGATCACGGCTGCCGCGGCGTGGCCGCCGGCCTGCGCCCTGGTGAGCATGCCGGCGCCTTCGATGGCATCGAGGGTAAGGTCGGCGCCGGCCTTCTGCTTCAGTTCAAAGCCGTGCCGCCAGGTTGCGAATTCATCGGTCCAGGCCTCGATGGCATAGAGATAGCGCCCGGGCGCGTCAGGGACGAACGAACCGGCCCAGCGGTCGTTGTTGTGAAGGGTCATCGGCTCGCGCCGCCATTCGTGGTCGAGCTCGCCGCGCCAGATCAGCGCCGCCGCGATGACATCATGTCCATCGCGGTAGATGTCAGCCCACACGTCGACGCGCTCGCCGACAATCCGCTTGACCGGAAAGCGCCCGCCGTCGATCGATGGATAAACATCCTCGATATGGAAAGTGCCCGTGGCACTCTCGACAGTTTGAGCTGTTTTGTTCACGGTGATGCCGCCATTGACATGGAAATGACGTCCCCGTTGCGCGAGGGGTACGCTACGGACTTATATACAAAGCCGCTCACGGGCATTGGTTCCTGGGGAACGGCAGGCAGGGCAGCGAGTTAAACACCTCTATCCCCTTCCTGGAATTACACAATTTCGCGACTTCCCTTGATGGTCGCGTGCAAGCTGCGTGCCGAATGGACCTCTACGCCAAAGCCAACGACCTTGGAATTGTGACCGAATATATCGACGGTCAGGGTCACCGCCGTGTGACGGATAAAGCGGCGCTAAAGACCATCCTCGACGCCCTGCCGCCGCAGACCCCGCGCCGGTTCATCGACCAACCGGTCGTGATCCGATCCGGTCATCCCGCGCGGACCGGGCTGTCGGACGCTGCCAGTTTTCCGCTCCGCTGGAAAATCTTAAGCGGCCTTAAGGTTATCGCGGAAGGCGAGACGCGGGACCGGGTCATGCTGTGGCCGCGGGACTTGCCGATGGGTGTCCACCGGCTGCATCTGACCGACGCTGCCAAGACGAACGAAGAACTGCCGCTGATTGTCGCACCCGCGCGCGCGTTCGGCGGCGACTTCGATCGTTGTTGGCTGCTGGCCGTCCAGCTCTACGGCGTGCGCTCGGCGCGCAATTGGGGGATGGGGGATTTCACCGACCTGCGGGGCCTGGTCGAACTGGCGCATCATCTGGGTGCCGACGGCGTCGGCCTCAATCCGCTGCATGCCTTGTTCGACGAGCGGCCCGGCGATTGCAGTCCCTATTCGCCGAACAGCCGACTGTTTCTCAATGCGCTCTATATCGACGTCGAGAAACTCCCCGAATTTCGTGGCGGGGCAGAAATCAAGGAGGCGCTCGGCCATCTCCGGGCCAACGACGTGGTCGATTATGTCGCAGTGGCCGGGCTGAAATGGCGGGCGTTGCGATCGGCTTTCGATGCCTTCAAGGCCAGGCCTGCGCTCGGCCGCTGGCAGGATTTCGAGAAATTCCGCAAGCAACGCGCGTCCTTGCTGTCGCGCTTCGCCTGTTTTGAGGTACTCCGGCGCAGGTTCAACAAACCCTGGTGGGAATGGCCGAAGGAATGGCGGCAGCCGGACGAGGCCAAATGCGCCCGTTTGCGCAAGGGACCGGACGCCGCCGAAATCGAGTTCGTCGAATTTGTGCAATGGACCGCCGACCGGCAACTGGAGGCATGCAAGGAGTTGGCGCACAAGCTTGGCATGAAGGTCGGGCTTTACCTCGACGTCGCGGTCGGCGTGCAATCTGACGGCTTCGATGCCTGGAACGAGCAGGTGGCGATCTCCCGGCATCTCGGCGTCGGCGCGCCGCCGGACCCGCTCAATACCGCCGGCCAGGATTGGGGACTTGCGGGGTTCAACGCCGCGGGGCTCGAAATCAGCTCGTTCGAGCCGTATCGGGCGATGTTGCGCGCATCGATGCGCCACGCCGGCGCGATCCGCCTCGATCACGTGCTGGGCCTGAAGCGGCTTTATCTGGTGCCGCACGGCTTTGGCCCCGACAATGGCGCCTATGTGCAAATGCCGTTCGAGGCGCTGCTGGCGGCGACTGCGCAGGAAAGCGTCGCGCATCGCTGCGTCGTGATCGGCGAAGATCTCGGCACCGTGCCGGAAGGTTTTCGCGAGCAGATGGCCGATTGGGGCATCTGGTCCTACCTCGTCATGATGTTCGAACGCGACGATCAAGGCGCGTTCAGGGGCATCGACCATTATTCGGCCAATGCGCTGGTGACCTTCAACACCCATGACCTCTCGACTTATACCGGCTGGCGCTCCTTCAGCGATCTGAAGCTGAAGCGCTCGCTCGGGATCGATCCGGGTGAGAGCGACGATGCGCGATGGAATGCTCTGAGCATGCTGGACCAGGTGTTGCGTCATCACGCCATCGACCGCCATGATCTCTATTCCGTCGCGAGTTTTCTGTCGCGGACCCGGTCCCGGCTGTTGGCGATCTCGCTGGAGGATTTGCTGGGGCTGATCGAGCAGCCCAACATCCCCGGCACCGTCGACGAACATCCGAACTGGCGGCGCCGGCTTCCGGTGTCGATCGAGCACATCGCATCCGCCATCGATGTTGCCGCGCTGAAGGATGCGACGCGGCAACGGTCGCATGCGGCGGTCTGATCGGGAGCACTGGCAAGCTTGTCCTGTCGCATAGAAGATTACGGGCTGATCGGCGACTGCGAGACCGCAGCGCTGGTCGGCCGCGACGGCTCGATCGACTGGCTGTGCTGGCCGGCTTTCGATTCGGATGCTTGTTTTGCGGCCCTGCTTGGCTCCAGCAAGCATGGGCGGTGGCTGATCGCGCCCTCGGAAAAAATCACCAAAACCTCGCGGCGCTATTGGGACCATACGCTGATCCTGGAAACCCGGTTCGAGACCGAAAACGGCGCGGTCGCCATCATCGACTTCATGCCGCCGCGCGGCAACGCTTCCGACGTGGTGCGGCTGGTGCGCGGCATCCATGGGCGCGTCAGGCTGCGGATGGAATTGGTGATCCGCTTCGGCTTTGGGTCCGACATTCCCTGGGTCAAGAAAAACGCTGATGGTTCGGCGCTGCTCGCGATTTGCGGGCAGGACATGACGGTGCTGCGCACGCCGGTCGAAACCCGCGGCGAGGATCTGACCACGGTCGCCGATTTCGAGGTCGACGAAGGGGAGACCGTTCCCTTCGTGCTCAGCTACGGGCCCTCGCATCTGCCGGTGCCCGAGCCGATCGACCCCGCCCGCGCCTTGCAGGACACCGAGGATTTCTGGACCGAATGGTGCAGCCACTGCAGCTATGACGGGGCCAACCGCGATCTGGTCATGCGCTCGCTGATCACACTGAAGGCGCTGACCTATGGACCAACCGGCGGCATTGTCGCTGCACCCACGACCTCACTGCCGGAAAAACTGGGCGGCGCACGCAATTGGGACTATCGGTTCTGCTGGCTGCGCGACGCCACCTTCACGCTGTTGGCGCTGATGAACTCGGGCTATACCGACGAAGCCTCCGCCTGGCACAATTGGCTGTTGCGCGCGGTGGCGGGAGCGCCCGCCAACATGCAGATCATGTATGGCATCATGGGCCAGCGGCGCTTGCTGGAATGGGAGGCCGGCTGGCTGCCGGGCTATCAAGGCGCGCGGCCGGTCCGGGTCGGCAACGCCGCGCACGCGCAGTTGCAACTCGACGTCTATGGCGAATTGATCGACGCGTTCCACCAGTCGCGCATGGCCAAGCTCGAGCTCGACGAAGGAAGCTGGGCGCTGGAATGCACCGTGCTCGAGCATCTCGTGCAGGTGTGGGACCAGCCGGATCATGGCATCTGGGAGCGTCGCGGCGACGGCAAACATTACGTCTCATCGAAAGTGATGACCTGGGTCGCGTTCGACCGCGGCATCAAGAGCGCGGAGAAGTTTGGTTTCAAGGCTCCGATCGAGAAGTGGCGGGCGCTGCGCGACACCATCCACCGCGACGTCTGCGAAAAGGGGTTCGATCGCGCGCTGAACAGTTTTGTCGAATCCTATGGCTCGAAATGGTTCGATGCCAGCATCCTGCTGTTGCCGGCGGTCGGTTTTCTGCCGGCCTCAGATCCCCGCGTGCGCGGGACGCTGGAGGCGGTCGAGAAATATTTAATGCGCGACGGCTTCGTGCTGCGGCATGATCCCCGCGAAATCTCCGACGAGCAGCAGCCGATCGAAGGCGCGTTCCTCGCCTGCAGTTTATGGCTCGCCGACGCCTATGTGCTGGCGGGAGAGATCGGCCGGGCGCAGGCGCTATTCGAGCGCGTGACCGCGGTCGCCAACGACCTCGGGCTATTGGCGGAAGAGTTCGATACCGGCGAAGGCCGCCAGACCGGAAATTTCCCGCAGGCGCTGACGCATATCGCGCTGATCAACACCGCGCACAACCTCAGCGACGCCAGCAAATCGACCGAAAAGCCGGCGATGCAGCGGTCGAAATAGAAAACGAAAGCCTATCCGCGTCGTCCCGGCCTGGTGCGCAATTGCGCATGAGGCGCCGGGACCGATACGCCGTGGCTTCTCATTGAGGCACTTTGGGAGACACCTTTAGCTATCAAGACCATCGGTGGTTATGGGTCGCGGCGCCTCATGCGCAATTGCGCACCAGGCCGGGACGACGTAGAAGGCAGCGCCGTTAGCCGGCTCCATTGTTCTTCAACACCACCGCCATCGCCTTGGCAAAGCCGTCCTTCTCGTTGGTATCGGTCACATGGGTCGCACGCTGCTTGACGTCGTCGGTCGCGTTGCCCATGGCAAACGAGGTCCCGCTTTTGGTGAACATCGCGAGGTCGTTCTGCATGTCGCCGATGGTCGCGACCGCGGCGGTGGAAATGCCCAGCCTGTTGGCGATCGCCTCGACGAACGTGCCTTTGTCGTGGCCGGGCGGCGTGACGTCGAGATAATAGGTCTGCGAGCGGACCGCGGTGGCCTGCGTGCCGACCGCTTGCTTCATGGCGGCTTCGCAACGCTGCAGCAGCGCCGCGTCCGAACTGGCGCCGACGATCTTGCAGGCCTTTGCGACGTACGGCGTGAAATCCGTGATGATGGCCGGGTCGTGCTTGATCGCCCGCTTCTCGTGCGGGACGTATTCGCCGTCCGCGTTGCGCGTCAGCCACTGGTCGTTGGTGAACAGCCAGATATCGACATCGAATTCGTTGAATACATCGAGGCTGCGTTGAGCCGTCGTCGCCGGAATCAGATGCGCTTCGATCGGATTGAGTTGCGGGTCGACGATGGAGCTTCCGTTGAAGGGGCCGATCGGCAGCGTGATCGCAAGAGGCTCGACCAGAAACCGCATGCCAAGGGTCGGGCGGCTGGAGGTGATGGTGAAGCCGATGCCGGCATCGTGCAGCCGCCGCACCGCGTCCCTCGCGCGGTCGGTCAAGGTTTTGTCCTTGGTTACAAGCGTGCCGTCCACATCGGACACAACGAGGGCGATGCGGGTCATGAGCGGTTCCTGCGCGCCGGCGCGCTGTCAGAAGGGGTGAGCTTCAACTGGGTTACGATGTCATCGACGATGGCCTCGACCGGCGCGTCGATCGACACCGTCACGGGGTTTTCGTCCGTGCCCGGCGGCTCCAGCGTCTTGAATTGGCTGGCGAGCAATCCCGGGGGCATGAAATGACCTTTCCGCAGGGCGAGCCGGCTTGCGATCAGTTCCTGCGTGCCCTTGAGATAGATGATGCGGACGTCGCTCCGTCCATGCACCAGGATATCGCGATAGGCGCGCTTTAGCGCGGAGCAGGCGATCACGGCGTGTTCGCCGGCCTCGCAGACCCTGTCGATCTCATCGGCAATCGCCTGCAGCCAGGGCCAGCGGTCTTCGTCGGTCAAGGGCTGGCCGGCGCTCATTTTGGCGACGTTGCTCGCGGGATGAAATATGTCGCCATCCTCGAAATCCCAGTTCAATCGTAGGGCCAGCGTGTCCGCGATGGTGGTCTTGCCGGAGCCGGACACGCCCATCACGACCAGCGCGCACGGTATCTTGCCTGTCTCATCGGCCACGAAAATTCTCCGGCAGCGCAGCCTGATCCACCAGCCAAATGGTCTCGCCGGTGGAACGCGCGCGGCTGGCCGGCAGGTTCTCGCCATCCAGCACGCGCGTCAAGATCGCGCGCTTTTGCGCGCCCGCGACCTCGAACAGCATTTCGCGGCAGGAGGCGAGCGCCGGCAAGGTCAGCGTGACCCGCGGCACGAAGGGTTCTACGTGTGCCTGGGGCACGCCGACCACCCAGCGTTCGATTTCTTCGATGGCGGGATAATCGGGAAATAGCGACGCGGTATGACCGTCGGGGCCGACGCCCATCAGCACGAGGTCGAACAATGGACGGGCCGGATCGAAGTCGTTTGCGCCGTAGAAAGATTTAAGTTCGCTCTCATAACGACGTGCGGCCTGTTCGGGATCAACAGTGTCGGTCGGTATCGGGTGAATGTTGGCGGCCGGCGCGCAGCGATCCAGAAAAATGCGCCGTGCCATCCCCATATTGTTGAGCGGATCGTCAGCCCTGACAAACCGTTCGTCGCCGATGAACCAGTGCACGCGATCCCAGGGGATTCGGCTCCGAAAGGGATCGGTCGCGAGCAATCGATAGAGCTCAGTCGGGCTCGAACCGCCGGTCAGGCAAATCGCCACGCGACTATTATTGGTGGCGATCTTCGCCATGACGCGATCCGCAGCGGCTTTCCAGCGCCACGGAATCGGCGACGGTGAT
>Ga0137415_10001080_pt1 | contig 26845 bp, 18 predicted proteins | sample CZODoug3_1_1_16f_FD_183082 | JGI IMG/M metagenome (GOLD analysis project Ga0137415, IMG submission 183082) | Vadose zone soil fungal communities from Angelo Coast Range Reserve, California, USA - CZODoug3_1_1_16fungal (Hybrid Assembly) | ecosystem: Environmental > Terrestrial > Soil > Vadose...
GAACGTAAACAGGGAGGCCGACTAGTACGTCGCGTAGGCTTGTTGTCATGATTTGGTGGCCCTTACTGTGCGGCCAAACCGATCAGCCGAAACCGCTTGCCCTCGCCGCAGCGCCCAAAAGAACAAAAGGAGGATTCCGGTTGACGAGTATGGTCTGTACTAGGGTGTCTATCTATAGGGCGAATACTATACGAGAGTTGTCGGTAAGGGGCAAACAAATCCGCGGCTGCGTCCTAAAGGGCGCAGCCGCGGTACCATGCAGCCGGTAGGGCGAGAAGCGGTAGGGTTAGAAAGGTCCAACGTTCCAAGGGCCGCTAGGGGGGCGAGCGACTCCGTTATTGTCAAAGGCTAGGGGAGCGAGGTCGTCAACAGCCAATTCGGACAGATTGAGGCCATTGCCTTCGCCCACGGCATACAGAAGCTCAAGATCGGGCTCCTTGATAGTTGGAGTGGAGACGACGGCCATATTGACCGCATCGGCAGAAGCAGGGTCGGAAACACCGACGCCGACGGTTGAAGCAGTGACGCTGGCGCCCGCGATAGAGACTGCGGCCCCGGGAGTTATCGACGAGAAAGCCGTAGTCTGCGCGCCGGTGATGAGCTTGGAGACACCGTCACAGCCGCAAGCAGCACGCCAGAGTGACAGCACATGGTAGGTGTGACCCTGAAAGCCGAAGGTGTTCAAGTCACCGAATTCTGCGAACAGATCCCTGTAGACGTTGTTGTTGATTCCGGTGGACGAGCGTGTTCCGCCACCCTGAATCGTAATATTGGACGACCCACCTGCGAGGACGTTATTCACCGCGGTAAAGGACAACTGACTCGCGACGAACAAAGCAGTGCCACTACGATGGCCGCCAGCATTAATGGAATTGTTGTATGCGGAGTTCCCTGTCGCGGGGCCGCCGGGCAGACTCGTGGAGGACGCAGCAAACCAAAGGGAATTGATGGTGCGGGTGGCAGGCGTGGAAAAGACATTGTTGTATACGGCGACGTGCGATACGGAGTCCTGAAGGAAGATGTGGGCAGTCACGTTGACGCCGAAGTCGCCGTCAAAAGTATTGTTATAAATGGCGCCTCCGCTGAACTTGTTACCGCCTTGCCCCCAGATATGAATGGCGTCGTGGTGGTAGGTGTTAGAGGGCGAATCCCAGTTGGCGAAATCGTGGAAATGATTATTGTGGATGCTGTAGTTGCCCATGGTCCCGGTAACCCCGCAAGCGAGGCCATGATCGACATGATAGATATCCGAATTTTCAAGCGTGAAATTGTTTCCGTTGCTGGCGATCGCCCAAGACGCGTCGTGACAGGTGATGTGATTAATCGTGAAGTTGTTGGCGTTCAACGAGTAAACGCAGTTGACGGAATGAGTCGCCGCGGTGTCGGTTGCGGATGTGCGGACATAAAGATTCTGAATGGTCAGGTTTTGCACAGTACAGTTGCTGCACGACGGCGCGTAAATAGCAATGGAGTTTTGCCGATAGGCGCGACCCGTACCGTTCGCCGTGTTCTCAATAATGCCGTTGGTACCACCGTCCACCGTAATGTGATTGCGGCCTGCGATGTAAATCGCGCCCGACCCTGACCAGTACGGAGCACTGAGGATTGCACCGGTCGTAAATTTGATGGTGATGGGTGCCGTCGCCGTGCCGTCGCCGTGGGCAACCAATAGCTGCTGACCCGCCCTCCCCTGGAACCTACCGCAAAGAAACACGGTAGTGCCGGCACTAATCTGGTGCGAAGCAGTGCCCCAACTTGAAGGATTATTGAACCACGCCACCGAGAGCGTATCGGAGCAACTGGTGCCTCCAGTGGTGCGACTCGAGGTCCCTGAAATATAGAAGGCTTTGGCGTTGGCCGAGGCTACCCCGAACAAGGATGCCGCGACCAAAGCGAACACAGAAACGACCTTGCGTAAAACCATTCTCATAACCCCCGACTGTTTGTTTTTCGTACGCGGTATCTTCGGCTACAAATCGCCACAGCTCCGACTACGAGTTCCGCTTCTGAGCGGACCCAGCCGCAGCGCAAATAGCAGGTCTGTCCAACCGGAAGAAATGGCCGCAAAGCGAGTGAATTACCAGAAAGAGCGTGCCGGACCAGAACCGCGTGAGATTACCGCGAATGAATTCACCCGAACTGCGCACATTCAGGATGGGTGAGATTGTGTATCAGGGGAACCTACAGGGACTACTGTACGGGCGTACAGAATGGGAGCTAAGGGGGACCCCCGTCTTTACTCTAATGTAAATGAATATAAATGGTGCGAGATGTTAATCGGAGTGAGCTGGGAGAGGAGCGGGAGCGGCGCGGCGCGCGCGATGGCCTTGCAGCCAAGTCTGGATACGATCCATGTAGATGTAAACGACTGGCGTGGTGAAGAGAGTGAGCATTTGGCTAAGGATAAGGCCGCCGACAATGGTGATACCTAGCGGCCGGCGAAGCTCCGAGCCCACGCCGTTGCCCAGGGCAAGGGGAAGGGCTCCCAGGAGTGCGGCCATGGTGGTCATCATGATGGGACGAAAGCGCAGGAGGCAGGCTTGGTAAATGGCATCGACAGTGGACTTCCCTTCAAGCCGCTCTGCCTGCACAGCAAAGTCGATCATCAGAATGGCGTTTTTCTTCACGATGCCGATCAGAAGAATGATGCCAATCAGCGCGATGATGTTGAGATCGGAATTGGCAAAACGTACGGCAAGAAGCGCTCCGATGCCGGCGGAAGGGAGCGTCGAGAGAATTGTGATGGGATGGATAAAACTCTCGTAAAGAATCCCGAGGACTATATACACGGCGAATAGGGCGGTGATGATCAGGACCGGCTGATTGGCGAGCGAATCCTGGAAAGCCTGGGCGGTCCCTTGAAATGTGGCGTGCACGGTGGTGGGAACGCCCAATTCTCTTTGTGCCAGCAAAATGTGTTCAACAGCGGGCCCGAGAGAAGCGCCTGGAGCGAGATTGAAGGACAGGGTGATGGATGGGAAGAGGCCTTGATGGTTCACGGATAAGGGCGTATTGGAATATTCGTAGTGGGTGAAGGCGCTGAGCGGCACGAGTTTGCCGGAATTTGCGGGCACATAAATGCTTTTCAAGGCCTCGGGACTCTGTTGTGCTTCTGGTGCGACCTCCATAACGACGTGATATTGGTTCAGGCCTTTGTAGATATTGGAGACTTGGCGCTGGCCGAAGGCGTCGTCAAGAGTGTTGTCAATGTTCGCGGCGCTAACGCCGAGGCGGCTAGCGGTATCGCGATCAACGACAATGTTGCTGGCCAGGCCGCGCATCTGCTGATCGGAATTGACGTCGCGCAATTCGGGGATTTTGCTGATGCGCTGCTGGATGATGGGAGCCCAATGAGTGAGATCGCCCAGGTTATCGGCCTGCAGCGTGTATTGGTATTGCGCGCCGCCGAAACGGCCACCGACGGTTAGATCCTGGACGGCTTGTAAATAGAGTGCGGCGCCGGGAACATGCGAACTTGCCCTGCGAATACGACCGATGACCTGGTCGGCGCTTAATTTCCGCTCACTGAGAGGCTTGAGCTGCGCGAACATGCGCGCCGTGCTGCCACCGCTGCCTCCGCCAGTAAATGATGTTACCGAGTCGACCGCGGGATCTTTGGCGACAATGTCGGTGAAGACGCGCATCTTCTGCGACATGGCGGTAAAGGAGAGATCCTGGTCGCCCTGAATCATTCCATTAATGCGGCCGGTATCCTGCTGCGGGAAAAAGCCTTTTGGAGTAGCCCAGAACAAATACACGTTGAGGCAAACGGTTCCGATGGTGAGGAGCAGAATCAGAAATTGGTGGCGCAAAACCCAGCGCAAGCCGATGTCGTACGTACGCAGCATCCCGTTGAAGATGCGCTCGGACGCCCGGTACGCGCGGCCGTGCCGGCCGGATTCGTGCTTGAGAAATCTGGCGCACATCATGGGAGTGGTGGTGAGCGAAACAAACAGCGAGACGGCGATGGCCACGCTGAGCACCACAGCAAACTCGCGAAATAGCCGGCCCACGATGCCGCCCATTAACAAAATGGGAATGAAAACGGCGACGAGCGAGGTGCTCATGGAAAGAACGGTGAAGCCGATCTCGCTCGCGCCCTTGATGGTGGCTTCATAGGGAGCCATTCCCGCCTCGATGTGACGGGTAATGTTTTCAATGACCACTATGGCGTCGTCGACGACGAAACCGGTACAGATGGTCAACGCCATCAGAGACAGATTGTCGAGCGTGTAGTTGAACAGGTACATGACGCCGAAGGTGCCGATGAGTGAGAGCGGCACGGCGACGCTGGGAATGATCGTGGCCCAATAGCTGCGCAGGAAAGCAAAAACAACCAGGATCACGAGAGAGATGGAGATAACGAGCGTAATTTCCACGTCATGAACCGACGCGCGAATGGTGGTTGTGCGATCGATGGCTACGTTCAAGTGGAGTGACGGGGAGATGGACGCGCGCAGACGCGGCAGCAACGTGAAGATGCGGTCCACAGTTTCGATCATGTTCGCGCCGGGTTGGCGGAAGACGGCGAGCATGACGGAAGGCTGCCCATTGGTGAGACCGAGGTTGCGCGTATCCTCGACAGAATCGGTGACTTCGGCGATGTCCCGCAAGCGCACGGGCGCGCCAACGTGCCCGGCGACAATCAGAGGCTGGTATTCGTAAGCTTTGTAGAGCTGGTCGGTGTCCGCGATACTCCGCATTTTTGTTTGATCGGATAGCGAACCCTTGGCGAGATTGGCGTTAGCGGACTGCAGCGAGCGCCGAATGGTTTCGAGGCTGATGCCATAGGCATTGAGCTGATTGGGATTCACTTCCACACGAACGGCGGGACGCGAGCTGCCCCAGGTAAAAACCTGGCCGACGCCCTCCACCTGGGCCAGCTTCTGAGCCAGGATGGAATCGGCGGCATCGTAAATTTGCGCGGGCGGAATGTTATCGGAGGTCAATGAGAGAAGGAGGATCGGCGCGTCGGCCGGATTGGCCTTGCGATAGGTCGGCTGGCCGGGAAGATCGGGAGGAAGCTGGCTACGCGCGGCATTGATGGCGGCTTGCACATCGCGGGCGGCGGCGTTGATGTCGCGATTGAGGTCGAACTGCAGCGTGATTCCAGTGGAACCGAGGCCGCTGGAGGAAGTCATTTGCGTAACGCCGGCGATGCGGCCGAACTGCCGCTCGAGCGGAGTGGCCACGGCGGAGGCCATGGTCTCCGGGCTTGCACCCGGGAGGTTCGCTCCAACGGAAATTGTGGGGAAATCCACCTGAGGCAGCGGCGCAACAGGAAGGAAGCGAAAGGCCACCATGCCGGAAAGAAGGATTGCCAAGGTGATGAGCGACGTGGCGACAGGGCGCCGAATGAAGGGAACGGAAAAATTTGAGGAGACGTTCACGGGCTAGTCTCCAGTTGCGCCAGCAGGTTCGTCGATCGGATTGCCAACGTGAAATCGAAAACGGCGAGCAACCCAGTCGAAAGCAAGATAAACGACGGGCGTGGTGTATAGGGTTAGGATCTGGCTCAAAATCAAGCCGCCCACGATGGTAATGCCCAAAGGACGGCGAAGCTCGGAGCCGACCCCGGTGCCAAGAGCGAGGGGCAATCCACCGAGAAGCGCGGCCATGGTGGTCATCATGATGGGCCGGAAGCGCAGGAGGCACGCTTCGTAAATGGCGTCGAGGGGCGCCTTCCCTTCCTTGCGCTCGGCCTCGAGCGCGAAGTCAATCATCATGATGGCGTTCTTTTTCACGATGCCGATCAGCAAGATGATGCCAATCAAGGCGATGATGCTGAATTCCGTGCGGCACAGCAGCAAGGCTAGAATTGCGCCGACGCCCGCGGAGGGCAAAGTCGAGAGAATGGTGATGGGATGAATGTAACTCTCGTAAAGAATTCCGAGGACGATGTAGACGGTGACGAGCGCAGCCAAAATCAAAATTGGCTCGTTGGAGAGCGAGCGCAGGAAAGCAGCCGCCGTTCCCTGGAAGGTGGCGCTAATGCTGGGCGGCATGCCAATTTCGTCCTTAGCCTGATTGATCGCGTTGACGGCCTCACCCAAGGAGGCATTGGGAGCAAGGTTGAAAGAGAGCGTCACGACCGGAAATTGCCCCTGATGATTTATGGTCAGAGGAGTATTGCTCGGCTCGTATCGGGTGAACGCACTGAGTGGGACCTGCGTTGTGGGAGTTGAACTCAGCGTAACGGTGGTGGCGCTGATGTTAGAACCTGAGCCAGACGACGGTGCCTGGCCCGATTGTCCGGTTGACGAGTGTACGTAAATATTTCTGAGATCTTGCGGATTCTGCTGAAACTGGGGATCGACTTCCAAAACGACATGGTATTGATTTAACTGGGTGAAAATGGTCGATACCAGGCGCTGGCCATAAGCGTCATACAAGGTGTTGTCGATATCCGCGGGGAGAATTCCAAGACGCGAAGCCGTGTCGCGATCGATGGTAAGCACGGCGAGCAAACCGTTGTTCTGCTGATCGCTCGCGACGTCGCGCAATTCCGGAATACTCTTGAGCTTCTCCATCAGGCGCGGAACCCAATATCCGAGTTCCTTCGCGTCCACATCTTCCAGGCTGTACTGAAATTGCGTGCGGCTGACGCGATCCTCGACGGTCAAATCCTGCACGGGCTGCATGAATAAAGATATGCCATCAATTCTCGCAACCTCCGGCTGGAGGCGGCGAATCACGTCAGAGGCGGACATTTTGCGTTGTTCGAGTGGTTTGAGATTGATCTGAATGCGGCCGCTATTCAGAGTGGTATTGATGCCGTCCACTCCGATGAAAGACGAAAGACTCTCAACCGCCGGGTCTTTCAAGATGACGTCGGCTAATGCGCGTTGCTTTGCGGACATCGCCGCGAAGGAAGCGTCCTGCGGGCCCTCTGAGACGCCAAGAATCACCCCGGTGTCCTGCACCGGAAAGAAACCTTTTGGCACGTAGATGTAGAGGAGGATCGTGCCAACCAGTGTTGCGGCGGTGACGAGAAGAGTCGTGGTGCGGAAACGCAGGACAAATTTCAGCGTGCGGCCGTAAAACGCAATCACGGAATTAAAGGCGTGCTCCGATTTGCGATAGAACCAGCTTTGATCTTCTTCCTTTATATGGCGGAGGAGTTTGGCGGACATCATCGGAGTCAGGGTGAGTGAGACGAATGCGGAAACGATGATGGTGACGGCAAGAGTTACGGCAAATTCGCGGAACAGGCGGCCAACAATGTCGCCCATAAAGAGCAGGGGAATCAGCACGGCAATGAGGGAGACAGTGAGGGAGAGAATGGTGAAACCGATCTGCTCCGCGCCTTTAAGCGCCGCTTGCAGGGGCGATTCGCCCTCTTCGATGTAGCGGGAAATGTTTTCGATCATGACGATGGCGTCGTCCACCACGAAGCCGGTGGAAATAGTGAGCGCCATCAGGGAAAGATTGTTGAGGCTGTAGCCCAGGAGATACATGATGCCGAACGTGCCCACGATGGAGAGCGGAACGGCGAAACTGGGAATGATGGTGGCGCGAACGCTACGCAAAAAAACAAAGATGACGAGTACGACGAGCGCAATGGTCAGCATCAATGAGAATTGCACGTCCGAAACGGAGGCGCGGATCGTGTTGGTACGGTCGGTCAAAATGTCCACGTGTACCGCGGAAGGAAGCGCCGCCTGCAACTGCGGGAGCAATTTCTTGACGCGGTCGACGACGGCGATGATGTTTGCGCCGGGTTGGCGCTGAATATTCAAGATGACGGCGGGATTCTGGTTGGCCCAGGCGGCTTGCTGAACGTTCTCTACGCCCTCGAGTACAGTGGCAACATCGGTGAGGCGGACCGGCGCGCCATTGCGATAGGCGATGATGAGCGGCTTGTAGCTGTCGCTTGAAACCAACTGATCGTTTGCGCCGATGGTGTAGGCCTGATGCGGGCCGTCGAAAGTTCCCTTGGCCTGATCGACGTTGGCTTGCGTTAGCGCGGTGCGGAGGTCCTCGAGGCTCAATCCGTAGGAAGCGAGGGCGGTGGGATTGGCTTGGATGCGCACGGCCGGCCGCTGTCCACCGCTGATGCTGACGAGGCCTACTCCGGTGAGCTGCGAAATCTTTTGCGCTAGGGTGGTGTCGGTAAGATCTTCGACTTTGGAGAGCGGAAGCGAATTAGAGGTAATCGCGAGAGTGAGGATTGGGGAATCGGCAGGATTGATCTTGCTGTAGATCGGCGGGTTGGGCAGCCCTTGCGGCAAGAGATTGGAAGCGCCATTGATAGAGGCTTGCACTTCCTGCTCGGCCACGTCGATATTGAGATTGAGATCGAATTGGAGAGTGATCAGCGAGCTTCCGTAAGAGCTCGTGGAGGTCATCTGGTTCAGTCCGGGGACCTGGCCAAACTGACGCTCGAGGGGCGCCGTCACGGAGGACGCCATTACGTCCGGGCTTGCTCCGGGATAGAAAGTTTGGACCTGAATTGTGGGGTAATCGACTTGGGGGAGAGCGGAAACGGGCAACTGCCGGTACGCGACAAAGCCGACCAGCAAAATCCCCACCATCAGCAACGTGGTGGCGACCGGCCGTAGAATGAACGGCCTTGACGGACTCATCAGCGCTTCCCTGTGGAGCCATCCGGCTGCGGGACCTGTGGGCGCCGCTTGGAGTTGGCACCGCTCCGGGTGTTGCTCTGTTGCGAAGAGGGCTGCGGGCCGGCTGCGTTTTGCGCGTTGGGCGCGTTCGGTGCAGGCGTGGGATTGACCTTGCTGCCGTCTTGGAGCTTGTCTTGCCCATCGACAACGACGACGTCACCGGCGTTTAGACCAGCGCTCAGGCCAACACTGTTCGCGGTCGTTTGGGCGATCGTCACGGGTTGAATTTTGGCGGTGTTGCCATTCTGCACGACATACACGTATGTTCCTTGCGGTCCACGCTGGATCGCGGAGGAAGGCACTATGACCAGATTCTTTTTCACATCGGCAAGAAGATGAACGTTGACGAATTGGTTCGGGAACAGAAGGTTGCGATCGTTGTTGAAAACGGCTTTTAACTTGTAGGTGCCGGTGGTTGTGTCGATTTGATTGTCGATCGTCAGCAGCTTGCCGGATTCGATCTTGGATGTGTCGTCGCGGTCATACGCCTCGACAAGGAGTTGGTCGGGGTTGTGGAGCTTTGAGGCAACCTGCGGAAGCTGGTCTTGCGGCAACGAAAAAATGACGGCGATGGGCTGCAGCTGTGTAATCACCAGCAGACCGTTGCTATCTGTGGCGTGGATGATGTTTCCGATATCCACCAGGCGCAACCCGATGCGCCCACTAATCGGCGCGGTTACGTGGGAATAGACGATTTGCAGCTTGGCGTTATCAATCGCGCCCTGATCTCCCTTGATCGAACCCTCAAACATGCCGACCTGCGAACCTTGTGTATCGAGCTGTTGCTTGGGGATGACGCCCTCTTTGTAGAGAAGCTGGAAGCGCTCATAGTTCACTTGCACGTCGCGCAGTTGCGCTTGATCCTTGGCGAGCTGACCCTCAGCCTGCTCGAGCTGAACCTGGAACGGACGGGAATCGATATCTATAAGGTCCTCGCCCTGCCGGACGAATTGACCTTCCTGGAAATTGATCTTCGTGATTTGGCCGTCCACGCGGCTGCGGACGGTCACGGTGTTGAATGCGGTTACGGTTCCAAGTCCATTGAAGTACACGGGAAGGTCGCCGCGCTGCGCCGTGGCTGCGACAACAGGTACTACGAACGCGGCGCCGCCTCCACCTTGACGGCCTTGTCCTTTGCCTCCCCCGGCGGGAGCGCCAGGTCCCTGCGCTTCAATGCTCGCGCGCGACCCGCGGAAATACCAGACTCCTACCGCGATAACAAGGACCAAACCGATGATCCACAGCCAGCGATGGCCGCTCGAGCCAGTCTCGCGTTCCAGACGCGGCTCGCCCGAAGGGTCCGGCCCGGCTGGGTTAGCGCTCAAATGGCCCATTCATATGCTCCTATATGAGATTGATGTGCGAGCAAGTCCGCCAGTCGGCAAGACATTCGGGGGAGACGCCGAGCGGCTCCAGGTGACCAGCCAAAGCCTATCGGAAAACCCTGCCCATTCCTAGAATAGGACGGCTGATCAGGGGAAAAGGTTACGAAAGCGAGTGTGACCTTTCCTTATGTGGGGGATACAAATCGGCGTGCACAAATCGCTGTCGGACGGTACACTATCGCGCGTTCAGAGCTAGCCAGCCGAGTTGAGCGGGTGCTGGACGTAGCTGCGAGCGGTCGATCGACAAATTAGACGGGAGAATAGCGGATTATGCTCAAAACGTTCGTGATTGGCATCCTGATAGGCGTGCTGTTGGTGGCGGCATGCGCTTGGTTCTACTTCACGACGGGATGGGCGCCGGTTGCGGTGGCGGACCCGCCTATGCTGTTTGAGAAGAAGCTCGCCCACAGCGCATTGAACTCTCGGATCGGCAAAGACCCGCACGCGGATCCCCCACCAGTTCCCGCGAATGACGCGACTTATCTTGCCGGCGCTGACATTTACAAACAGAACTGCGCCGTTTGCCATGGATTACCGGGGGAAACTAAAACCGCCATCGCGAAAGGAATGTTTCCTAAACCGCCGGAACTCTTCCATGGCACCGGGGTGACGGACGATCCGGCGTGGGAAACGTACTGGAAGGCGAAAAACGGAATTCGGCTGACCGGGATGCCGGCCTTCAAAGGGTCGCTGGACGATACGCAGCTTTGGCAGGTGAGCGTTTTGCTGGCAAACGCCGACAAGATCTCGCCAGGCGTGAAGGCAACACTAAATAGCACGCCGCCTGCCCAACCGGCAGCCGCCGCGACGACGCCTCCCGTGAAAAAGTGAGCGTTTATAGAACTGTTAGTAGGCCGCGAGACGAACGCGCGGTACTTTCAGGCGGTGTACCCATCCGCATCCAAGACGTTACAGCAAGAGCCCGATTGGAGGGTTGCGGCCGTCTTTCGATACTTAGCGCTCAGCCAGCTCGGCGCCAGCATGCACGTTACGCAGAGCTCCAGCGGAATGATCTGGCGCGAAATCGAGAGGAGAAACAAAGTGGCCGGACGACCCAAGAAACAAGACTCACAGAAGACCACAGGCAAGAAAGGTTCAGAACGCAGTAAGTAGATGCAGGATTGAATGCGGGGTGATGAGAGAGCTGGAATCAAGCCAATCACCTTTGGCAAGCCTGTTTCGCGCCCGCGGAGGCAACTCCGCGGGCGCGTATTTTTTAGCCCAACGAAATAAATATCCAGAGGCCTTCCGGAGCCCAAAGCTTGTCGGGCAAAAAACATCCTCAGTTATCCTGTGAGCCGGATCCCAGCAGGCAATTTTGTGGACCTCGCGCACATCGATATTTATCGTGCGATTGAATTGATATTGCGCTGTTGCGAGCCCCAGAAGGAATACAGCGCGATGATCACATAGGCGAGCAACGGGACGGTGTACGCCAGAGCAAGGCTTTGTGTCTTCACGGAGATGAACCCCATGATCGGAGTGAGGACGGCCCCGCCGACGATTGCCATCACCAGAAGAGAACCGCCCAGCTTCGTATTTGGACCGAGACCCTTCAGTCCAAGAGCAAAAATAGTTGGGAACATGAGAGACATGAAGAAGCTGGTCAGAAAAACACACCATAAGCCCAGCCAACCGGGAGTGAGCACGGCAACCCCTACGAGAATTACATTGGCGACGGAATAGGCGCCCATGAGCTTGCTGGGTGAAATAAATCGCATGAGCCACGCGGAGGCGAAGCGGCCTATACCGAAAGCAGCGAGCGTGCCGGTCAGAAAATAGCCAGCGACCTTTTCAGATTGATGCGTGTACTCCTGCACGTAGGTGATGAAGTAGCTCCATGTTCCGACCTGAGCGCCGACATAAAAGAATTGCGCGAGAACCGCGAAGAGGAAATGTGGATGCCGGAAGAGATCGCGGAAATGGCCGCGATCTCCAGACTCATTTTCGTGCTCGGCGTGTATCGATGGGAACTTCGTGCGGACAATAAGGACTGCCCATACCAGAGCGATTGCGCCAATGACAATGTACGGCTTAACGACCCGCAGCGTTTCGGAGCGGAGGTACGCTTCATAGGTATGGCTTGCCTGCTGCGCGGCAATTTGCTGTGGCGTCAGCTCGACACCTGAGAAGATAAAGACCGTGCCGATCAAGGCTCCGCTGATCGCGCCCAACGGATTGAAAGCTTGCGCGAAATTCAAGCGCCGTTCCGAACTATCCTGATCACCCAGCTGAGCGATGAAAGGATTGGATGCCGTTTCCAGGAACGACAGACCGCTGGCAATCACGAACAAAGCGAAGAGAAAAAAGCCGTAGCTGCCGGCAATCGCGGCAGGCCAGAACAAAAAAGCGCCCGCACCGAAAAGAAGCAGTCCGATCACGAAACCTGGTTTGTATCCCACGCGCCGCATGAGGAAAGCGGCGGGCATGGCCAGCAGAAAATATCCCATGTAAAACGCAGACTGGACCAAGCCAGCCTGGAAGCGCGTAATTGCGAATGACTTCATGAAGTGGCGAATCAGGACGTCGTTCAGGTTGTTGGGAATGCCCCAGAGAAAGAAAAGGACGATCACCAGAACGAAGGGAACGAGTTGCCCGGCGGGCAATAATCGCGAACCGGAGCTGGCATCGGCACGGGATGAGAAACCCCCTTCCACATCAGGCAGTGTCACGGATTTGTCGACTTCGGGAATCATCTCACCGCGCTTTCCGGCTTGAGGGACAGCGCTCTCTTCGTAGGGGCGCAGCACGCCTCACAGATGAAAAAGGAACGCATTACCGAAACCGGAGCGGTACAGTAGTGCAGCCGATGGAGCGCTGTCAAAGCAGAAGAACGGACCGTATCGCAAGCGTTGCCAAGGAGATTCGACGCTCACTGCGAGGTGTCGCCAGCCGTTGGCCACGCAATTCACCGCGCATCAGCTCACAGGGACCCCGTCCGAACAGCCAGTTATCTCTTTCGGCCACTCAGAACACACAAACGGCTAGATGTGCTGCTCTGCTGTTCTATATAATGGATTGCGACGTTCACGGGCTGGAGAGAAATTATGGCTAACGGTCCCTATGCAGTAAGGCGCACCAATCCGCGGTTCTCGTTCTTCGCGGATGCCGAAGTTACTCTTCGCGACGGAACGGGTGTTCTCGCCCAGGTTGCCGAATTGAGCTCCCGCGGTTGCTATATCGATACGCTCGAACCTATCCCCAATCAAACGAAATTACGTCTGCGCATCTGCGATGGCATAAGTAGCTGCGAATTGCATGGCAAAGTCCTTTACCTGCATTCTGGTGGCGGCTTTGGAATCTTCGGCATGGGCGTCGTGTTTGAAGAGATGGGCGCAGAGCAGCAGTCCGCAATTGAGGCCTGGCTGCGTGGACTCGCCGGGCGTGCCGGCAAGAATTCAGCAAAAAAACTCCCCCTACCAGATTAGAGGCCAGATTCGAGGAGAATCGTCGACCTTTTTGGTTCGCGCCGCTCATAATACGACCCAATTCGGCGCGCACCATCTAACTGGCTGAAAATACAATAGTTAATAGCAATACCTTCCTCCCCTAATCTGTCCGTTCTAATCGAGATCAAACGAAGCCGACGCTCTGTATCCAACAGGCTAATAATCCGTCCGCAGCTTCTCGCAAAACAGTACGGATGACCCATTTTTAAAAACATGGCCCTCCGGCACAAATGGAGAGTACTGATAGTCCCAGAACTCAGCCTGGAGACCCCGAATTCAGTACACGGCTGTCGCGGAGGCGACGCACATGTCGATAGGCACGCTTGATCAGGAGACGGTGAACAGCCTTCCGCGTTTGTCGGACGTTTATGACGCGTACGGCGTCGAGGTCAATGCGCTGTCGGTCGAGGAAATCTTTGAACTCTATGAGCGCACGGGCTTTCTCTATCCGGATAAGGCGGCTCGCCTTTTTCCCCACCTCCCGAAGGTGAGGGAAAACTGGCGGCGAATGCTGAGCGCAGGCGAGTCTCTTCTCTATGTCCTAACCGCCGGAGACAAAAAGCGCGGACGCGCCTCGCTTGCAGTTTGGCGCAGCACGCGAAACGGCTGGATGTCGCAACACCTGGTCTCAGAAAACAATCCATATGCGTCGCGTGCAGTAATGCTGGCAGCCGCGGCGGCGAGGATTCGCAAAGGTTGCGATCTGTCGGCACAAAATTGGTTCCGGCCGGAGAACCGTTTTCCTGCGCGAGTCTTTGGTTCGATGGTGCAGACCATTGGCGAACGTCTTTCCTCGGTTCAGCGACATGCGTATTTTGCGTTACCGAGAACACTCTCGCTGCCCACGCAACAGCGAATTCGCATTGTGCGCTACGACCCTTCTCACCAAGAGGCACTGCTGGAGATTGCAGCAGCGGCGCGCGGAAGCATCTACATGATGGCGGAAGAATTGGCACAAGACGCCGAATTCGCCGCAGTCGATGAACTCTACCGCCGGGTCGGCCTACGACGGACCCGGCAAATCTGGCTCGCCTACCGAGTCAATAAAGAAGAGCCTATCGGGGCGGTGATCGCCTATCGCGGACCTCTCGGTGTGAATTTCAGCTATCTGGAAAATCGTTGCGACTTGCTGTTGCACCCGACGCTTCCTGAATCGGAAGTCTCCGAGGCCGCTTCCGCGCTCCTGACTGCGTGTTCAGAAGCCTACGACGATTTCGAACTGGAAGAGATTCCCGTAATCGCAGAGGAAATGGCGACACACGTCCTCTTTAAACTCGGGGTTGAGTTTCTCCGCCACTATTGCCAGGGAATCTGGCTTAGGGATGGACATCCTCGCTTCTACCGTCACGTGGATGGCTTTTATTCAAAATTATTGGCGCGCATGGAAAGACAGGAACTGCAAGCGGCGCTCATAGGTCAGGAACGATGATGCATAGCACGGCTACAGCCGACTACATCATGGAAGATCCCCGCGAGGCGATGCGCCTCGAGCTGAAGGTGGATCCATGCGCGTGGGTACAAAAGTATGTGGCGGGCCGAATACGAGCGAACGCGCAAGTTCTTTCCGTCGGCTGCGGTCCAGGAGTCATTCTGCGTGAGGTGTGCGCACTGGATCGATCTATTCGCGCGACAGGCGTGGACATCAGTGATGAGCGAGTGCAAGAAGCAAAGCGGAAAAATCGCGAGAATGCGCAAGCAAACTTCGTTCGAGGGGATGCGCAAGCAATGGATTTCGCCTCGAACAGCTTCGACTTCGTCTACTCGCGCATGTTGATGGAATACCTGAAGGACAAAGAAGGCGCCGTAAGGGAAATGGCCAGAGTTTGCAAACGCGGCGGCACGATTTTGCTGCAAGACCTGGACGGCCAGCTCTTGTGGCATTACCCCGAAGACCCAATGGTGCAGGCCACGGTCGAAAAGGTGGTGCGCGCCCTCGGGACGACAGGGTTCGATCCGTTCGTAGGGCGGAAGCTTTTTTCGTTGGCCTACAAGGCCGGTCTGAAAAACATCGACGTGCAGGTGGAGTGCTACCACTTGATAGCGGGGGAAGCAGAGCCCGCAATCCTGGAGCAGTGGAGGCTCAAGTTAGACATCGCCGGACCGCAACTGGCGCAGCTCTTGGGAAGCGAGAGCGAAGCGCGGGAACAAGGTCGCAGATTCCTGGACTATCTGCGTCGGCCGGACACGCTCACCTACTCGACAGTATTTACGGTGACTGGAGAAAAACTTTGAAATCGGGGCCCCGGGACAAATCCACAGTGGGGAGCAGGACGCCAGCTTTGCTGACGAGTTCTTCATAGAAGGGACGCTAGACATGCGTTTGATTCGCAAACATACCCTCGGCGCGGCAAAATCCGCCGGACGAACCATGCTTGCCGGCTTTGTAGCCGTGCTCTTGGCTGCAAACTCGGGAGCTCAGGGCCAGCAGACCGTGCCGGACGTCACGACACTGAGCATGGAAGACCTGATGAACATGCAGGTCACATCCGTGTCCAAGCGGACGCAGAAGGTGGCGGACGCCGCCGCTGCCGTCTTCGTAATTACGCAGGAAGATATTCGACGCTCGGGCGCCACGAGCATTCCCGAAGCGCTGAGACTCGTGCCCGGTCTGGAAGTAGCCCGCATCGACTCGAATAAATGGGCCATCGCTTCTCGAGGATTCAACGGTCGCTTCGACAACAAGCTCTTGGTCCTCATCGACGGCCGAAGCGTCTACACGCCGCTATTTTCCGGCGTGTACTGGAATGTTCAAGACGTAATGCTTGAGGATATCGATCGCATTGAAGTCATCCGCGGCCCCGGCGCCACCCTGTGGGGCGCAAACGCCGTGAATGGTGTAATCAACATCATCAGCAAGCGCGCCAAAGATACGCAGTCCACCGTTGTGACCGCCGGAGCCGGAACCGAAGAACGCGGCTCCGGTGGCGTTCGCTACGGAAGCAAGATTGGCGATACTTCTTACCGCGCTTACGGAAAATATTTCAACTGGGGACCGTCGCAATATGCGTCTGGCATGACCGCGCACGACGGATGGGACGCGCTCCGCGGTGGATTTCGCGCGGATTGGACACCGGCAGGCGCCAATTCCCTCACCTTACAGGGCGATATCTATCGCAGCAAGTACGGGGAAACCCTGACCGTCCCGTCGCTCAGCGCCCCTTATTCCAGCACCTTCCCGAACAATGGTGCCTACAGCGGAGGAAACGTGCTCGGCCGCTGGAATCACACTTCGGAAGGTTCGTCGATGTCCCTGCAGATGTACTACGACAACACAACGATCGCGGACAATTCCCTGTTCGTGGACCATCAGAACATCTTTGACATGGATTTCCAGCATGGATTCCACGTTGGAGATTCACAGCAATTTGTCTGGGGACTTGGTTACAGGTCAATACGCGACCGAAACGACTCGAGTTTTTCCGTTTCACTTCAGCCCAATCAACTGACCCTGAATCATTTCAGCGCATTTGTTCAGGACGAGATAAGTCTGGTCGATAAGCGCTTGCGTCTGACGTTCGGCTCAAAATTCGAACACAACGATTTCACCGGGTTTGAAGTGCAGCCGAATGCGAGATTGCTGTGGACGTTGACGCCAAATCAGTCGATCTGGACAGCGGTCTCGCGTGCCGTACGCACTCCGGCGCTAACCGAGGAAGGTCTCCGGCTGAACTCGGCGGTCATACCGCCGGCGACACCCGCGAATCCGGCTCCATTTCCTGCCGTCGTAACCGTTTTCGGCAGCCATCAATTCCAATCCGAAGACCTGCTCGCGTACGAGTTGGGATATCGGGTTCAGGTGACGAGCTCGTTGTCAGCCGACATTTCGACGTTCTACAACAATTACTCCAACCTTCGTACCGCCGAGCCAGGAGCACCTTTTATCGAAGGAAGCCCGGTGCCGACGGACATTGTTGTCCCCTTCATTGCTCAGAATAAAATGAGCGGAGGCACGTACGGTGCCGAGCTGTTTGCAGACTGGAGAGTCGCTCCCAAGTGGCGGTTAGTGGGCTCTTATAGCTATCTGCAGATGGACATACGAAAAAATTCCGACAGCCTGGACCCGACGCCAGACAGCCCCAACGGGTCGAGTCCGCGGCATCAATGGTATCTGAGATCGTCCATCGATCTCCCTAAGCACTTCGAGCACGATACAACGCTACGTTTTGTCGATCATCTGCCGAGCTTGGGCATACCCAGCTATTACTCACTGGATTCGCATTTGGGTTGGCGGCCGATTTCGCGCGTGGAATTTTCGATCGGCGGCCAGAACCTGCTGGATAACCAGCATCTGGAATTTATTCCAGATTTTATTAACACTGCTCCGACTCAGGTTAAACGTACGGTCTACGGCAGTATGACGTTCAAATTTTGATCCATTGGCAGCCGAACTCTCAACGATGAGCACTTACGGACGGAAAATGTGATGTTGAGACGACTGGGAATCCTGATCGCACTATTCGGTATGACGTTGAATTGGACGCCCGCGGCAGATGCGCAAGCGGGAGACGCCTCTGATTCCTCGGAATACCTGATCAAGGCGGGCTTCATTTACAATTTCGCGAAATTTGTGGAGTGGCCCTCCGCTACGTTTTCTCAGCCAGATTCCCCAATCGTGATAGGCGTTTTGGGGACCGATCCGTTCGGTAATGTCCTGGACCGCATAGTAGAGGACAAGAAAATTGGGCCACGGGGATTTGTCGTAAAGCGATTCAAATGGTCGAAAGATCTAAAAGATGTCAAGGACTGCAAGATCTTGTTCGTCAGCGCTTCGGAAAAAGCCCACATTGACGAAATCTTGCTGAGCGTCAAGGGTCTGCCGATCCTCACCGTCGGTGAGACGCCCGGTTTTGCCGAACGCGGCGGAGTGATCCGATTCACCCTGGAAGACAATCGTGTGCGCTTTGAAGTCAATGTCGACGCCGCGCACCAAGCGGAGTTGAACATTAGCTCGCGGCTGCTGACTCTGGCGAAAATCATCCCCCAGGCCGCCGCGACGGTAAGGAATCCGGGATGATTCTTCAGAACCTTTCCATCAAGCGCAAGCTGACGCTGATCACGATGTTAACCAGCAGCGCGGCGCTGGTTCTTTCTGCCTTGAGTTTTCTTATCTATGACCTTGTTTCCTTCCGCCACCTGCTCATCCAGGACCTCAGGACGCAGGCGGAAATCATTGGTTACAACAGTGCCGGCGCGATGGAATTCAAGGACGTGTCCGCCGCGACCGCAACCCTATCCGCCTTAACGGCCAAAGAAGATGTCGTTAGCGCAGGCCTGTACGGCCGTGATAATAAATTGTTTGCCCACTACTCCCGCAACAAAAACCTCATATCCCAGCTCCTTCCAGCCAATTCGCAAGACAAAGGTTATCGCTTTGAAGGCGGATATCTTCAGGTCTTTCACGACGTGACCCTGAACGGGGAACGCCTTGGGACACTCTTCTTGCAATCAGACATGCGCCAATGGAGCGTTAGGGCCAAGCGCTATGCGGGCATTCTTTTCATTTTTGTGTTGGTCTCGGGTTTGTTTGCATTCTTGGTCTCGTCGAGACTTCAACGGCTGATTTCACGGCCCATTCTGCATCTCGAAGACACCATGAGAATGGTTTCGGCCAACCGCAATTATGAGGTGCGAGCGACAAAGTCTTATGGCGACGAAATTGGAAAGTTGATTGATGGCTTCAACACCATGCTTTCCGAAATTCAGCAAAGAGACATGGCCCTGCGTGGCGCCAACGACGAACTGAAGTCCAGGACGGGCGAACTGGAGAAAGAGATCCTGCACAGAAGGCAGACTCAGGAAGAGCTGTTGAAGGCCAAGCACGTGGCAGAAGAAGCCAGCAGGGCTAAGAGCACCTTCCTCGCGAACATGAGCCACGAATTGCGCACACCGCTCAACGCCATCATCGGATACAGCGAAATGTTGGAAGAGGAAGCGCGCGAATCCGGAAAGTCGGATGGTGTCCACGATCTCCGCAAGATCCAATCGGCAGGAAAACATTTGTTGTCGCTCATCAACGATGTTCTCGATCTGTCGAAAATCGAAGCGGGAAAAATGGGTTTGCATCTGGAGAATTTCGACCTGGCACCGTTGATTGACGAAATGGCGACAACATTGCAGCCGGCTGCCGCGAAGAACGGCAACACCATTCGCTTGCACGTCGCAAAGAACCTTGGCGCCATGCATGCCGATGTCACCAAAGTCAGGCAGATCCTGTTCAATCTGTTGAGCAACGCCTGCAAGTTTACCGATCACGGCACAATCTCGGTGAACGTCGATGAAAGCAGATTCGAGGGCCGCGATTGGATTCGATTCCGCGTCACCGATACTGGAATTGGAATCACAGCTAAACAAAAGGAAAACCTGTTTCTCGAGTTCTCCCAGGCGGATGCATCCATCTCGCGAAAGTATGGCGGAACTGGTTTAGGACTCGCGATCACCTATCGCTTCGTGCAGTTAATGAAGGGCCGCATCTCGGTCGAGAGCGAACCCGGCAAAGGCGCGACCTTCACGGTGTACTTGCCGGCCCAGGTCGTAGCGGAAACTTCGGAGTCCGCTCGGTCCACTGCAAACAGCGAACTCGCGCCCGCATCTGACGAGTCCAAGGCGCGCAAGGACACCATTCTCGTCATAGACGATGACGCTTCCGTTCGGGACCTTATGTCTCGCTTCCTAAGCAAGATGGGTTTTCATGTAGTCGTCGCGGCAAACGGCGAAGAGGGTGTCAGGATTGCGCGACAAGTTCGTCCACTGGTTATTACGCTCGACGTAGTAATGCCGGAGTGCGATGGCTGGACAGTGCTCAAGAAGCTGAAGAGCGATTCCGACTTAGCAGACATTCCAGTCATCATGGTCACCATCGTCGACAATGAAGCGATGGCCCTTGATTTGGGCGCCTCCAACTACCTTATCAAGCCGGTCGATCGCGACCGTCTTGCGGTCCTTATTGAAAAGCACCGTGCTGGTCATCCGGCCACTATCACGGGGGCCGCTGCGGCCCCCTTTATATCAAACCCTCCGCAACGTCGGAGGGAGTCGGAACGGCGAGCCTCAGGAAAGGTCGATCATGCCGAAGATCTTGTTAGTCGAAGATAACGAAATGAATCGGGACATGCTTTCGAGGCGCCTGCAGCGTAAGGGCTACTCGGTTATCTCTGCTCATGACGGCGAGCAAGGCCACTCGATGGCTTGCTCGGAAATGCCGGACCTGATCCTGATGGACATAAGTCTTCCTCTGATGAACGGATGGGAAGTAACTCGCCTGCTAAAAAATAATGAATCCACCCGGCATATCCCCATCATTGTGCTGACCGCGCACGCATTGGTCACGGATCGCGAGAGGGCTTTTGAAGCAGGCTGCGATGACTACGACACCAAACCCGTTGAGTTCGGACGGCTAAGCGAAAAAATCGACAACCTGCTGACGGTAAGAAAATCATGACGAACGCTCGTCCCAGTAAGTTGCTCATCGTCGATGACAACGAAATGAACCGCGACATGCTCGCTCGTCGACTCCTCCGCAAGGGGTACGTCGTCAGTCTCGCGGAGAATGCAAAAGAATTGCTGCAACGCGTCCAAGAAGACGCCGTCGATCTCGTCTTGCTGGACATTGAAATGCCCGAGATCAGCGGTCTCGATGCATTGCAAAATCTCCGTAATCACTACTCTGCGGCCCAGTTACCGATCATCATGGTCACGGCAAAAGCGCAAAGCGACGACATTGTCAAAGCATTGGACTTAGGCGCCAACGACTATTTGACGAAGCCGGTCGATTTTCCGGTGGCCGTAGCTCGAATTGGTACTCAGCTAGCACACAAACATGCTCAGGAAGCATTGAAGGAAAGCGAAGAGCGCTATTCCTTGGCCGCCCGTGGTTCCAACGATGGCCTGTGGGACTGGAATCTTTCGGCAAACGTTGTGCATTTCTCCCCTCGTTGGAAGGCCATGTTGGGCTATCAGGAAAACGAAATCGACGACAGGCCTTCGGAATGGTTTGATCGGATTCACGACGCGGATCGAGACCGAGTCAAAGAAGAAATTGCCGCCCATCAAAAAGGCGTGACCCCTCATTTCCAGAGTGAGCACCGCGTCCTCCATAAGGATGGGACGTTTCGTTGGATGCTGAGCCGGGGCGTCGCCGTTCACGACGCTTCCGGAAAGACTTTGCGGATGGCCGGTTCGCAGACCGATATCACCGAAGGAAAGGTATCCGACCCGCTCACCGGCCTACCCAATCGCCTGCTGTTCATTGACCGCGTCGGACGGCTCCTCAAGCACACAAAGCGTCGCAAAGACCAGTTGTTTGCGGTTCTATTCATGGACCTCGATGGCTTCAAGATGATCAACGACAGCATGGGCCACTTGGCTGGCGATCAGCTCCTGCTCGGCGTAGCCAATCGATTAGAGAAATGTTTGCGGTCAACCGATACGGTCGCGCGCCTCGGCGAGACCTTCACCGTCGCGCGTCTGGGCGGAGACGAATTTACCGTCCTGCTCGACGACATCAAAGATCCGGGCGATGCCAAGCGCGCCGCAGACCGCATGATGAAGGCTTTGGTTCCCCCATTTATTTTGGGCGGGAAAGAGGTATTCACTTCCGTGAGCATCGGGATTGCCCTCAGCAACGTAGGCTACGAGCAGCCGGAAGAGATGCTGCGCGATGCCGACACGGCAATGTATCGCGCCAAGTCTTTGGGCAAGGCCCGTTACGAAGTGTTCGACGCCGATATGCGAGCCAGTGTAATGGCTCGATTGCAGTTAGAGACCGATATGCGTCGCGCACTCGAACGCGGAGAATTTCGCAATTTCTATCAACCGATTGTTGCCCTGGTTTCCGGAGAAATTGCCGGCTTTGAGGCTCTGTTGCGCTGGCAGCATCCCACTCGCGGCTTGCTCGGCCCTGGTGAATTTATTCCGGTTGCTGAAGAAACCGGCTTGATCCGCGAACTTGGTTGGTGGAATTTACGCGAAGCGTGCCGCCAAATCAGTGAATGGCGAGCAAGCTCGGACGCGCACCGTCGTTTAACTATTAGCGTTAACCTCTCCGCAAAGCAATTTCTTCAGCCTAACTTGGTCGAAGATATTGGAAAGTTGCTCCGCGACGTATCTCTTCCGCCTGACGCCTTAAAGTTGGAAATTACCGAAAGCACCGTGATGGGCGACCCCACGGCCGCCGTGGAAATGTTGCAGCACATCAAATCCCTGGGCATCCAGTTGGCTATCGACGACTTCGGCACGGGCTATTCTTCGTTGAGTTACCTCCACCGTTTTCCTCTCGACACCCTCAAGATCGATCGCTCGTTCATCAGCAACATGGGGGACGACGGAGAAGGCATGGAGATTGCGCGAACCATTCTTCCGATGGCCAACAACCTTCGCTTGGACGTAGTCGCTGAGGGCGTAGAGACAATCCAACAGGTCGCGGTGCTGAAAAAGCTGCACTGCAAATATGGTCAGGGATTTTACTTTTCGCGACCGCTATCCGCCGAGGGAACCACAGCGTTATTGTCAGGAGACTTGACGTGGCAAGCGTGCGAGCAAACCAGATAGCTCAACAGATATCGGCGCTGGAAGTGCTGGAGCCAACAGCCCTGCTCGGCCGCAACGCAAGAGTCTTGATTCCCGGCTTTAACGTGTACCACTCATCTTTGTCGATTTGCTGAATTTTTATGAAGCTAGCCTGGCAAAACATCATTCACGATCGCGCACGCTTCTCGGTGACCGTACTGGGCGTCTGTTTTGCCGTCTTCCTGATGATTTTTCAAGGCAGTCTCTTGGCCGGCTTTTTGCGAGCAGCATCCCGGCTTATCGATGCCAGCGACTCCGATATCTGGATCACCGCTCGTGGTGTGCAGGCCTTTGAGTTTGGAACCACTTTGGAAAGCCGCGTCAGGGAAATGGCTGCCGGCGTACCCGGTGTCGTGGAAACAGGTCGCGTCTGCATGGCGTTTGCCGTCTACCGCACTCCTGGCGGCACGCAACAAGTCATTGCGTTGGTTGGCGCCGACCCCAATGTCGGCAGGCGCTTCCCTGTTCCCAATGCCCCTGAATCGGCTGAAGAGACTTCACCCGATGCAGTTTTCTACGACGTAAGCGATCGCAAGCAAATGGACGTGAGTTCCCTCCCCGCGGAAGTCGAGATAAATCGCCACCGCGCCAGTATCGAGCGCGAAATCGAAGGCTACGGAGCCTTCTTGGGCGTCCCTTTTCTCTTCACCTCGTACCGGAATGCCACGCGCTACATGGGTTTCGGTCCGGAAGACGCTATGTACATCCTTCTGCGCGTTGGCAACGGATACGTCGTTTCCGATGTCCAGCAAAACCTCAGGCAGCGGCTTCCGGAAGTTGACGTACTCACGCAGGGCGAGTTTGCGCACAAGTCCAAAATGTATTGGACGATGAAAACGGGAGCGGGAGGCGCGATTCTGACCGCTGCCGTTCTCGCGTTTCTCATTGGCCTCGTGGTTGTCTCCCAAACCATTTACGCCAACACGATGGAAAACATCGAGGAATACGCCACGCTGAAAGCTCTCGGAGCGTCTCAGAATTTCGTGGCGCGCATTGTCCTCTTCCAGGCTCTGATTTGCGGAGTGCTCGGCAGCATTCTCGGACTCCTGGCCGCTATCCCCAGCATTGGCTACGCAAAATCCCTGATTCCCTGGATCTACGCACCCTGGTGGTTGCCGGCAATCATGGTCGTGCCCAGCTTGTTGATGTGCTCGTTGGCATCTATTGCTTCCGTCCGCAGCGCCCTCACCGTCGAGCCCGGGAGAGTGTTCCGTGCCTGACCAGTTCCTAGGAGTCGTGCGTGCGAGTGTTTCCTTCGGCAAAGGAGAGGCACGCGTCCCTGCGCTGCGCGACGTTTCACTAAGTTTCGAACGCGGCACACTCACATTGGTTATGGGCCCTTCCGGTAGCGGGAAGACCACACTACTATCCATGTTGGGCTGTCTCTTATCGCCTGATGAAGGAACAGTCTTCGTGGACGGTGTTGCGGTAAATGCGCTAACGGAACCGCAAAAGACGGCAATTCGCCAAAAGAAAATCAGCTTTGTATTCCAGGCGTTCCGCCTCTTTCACTCACTTTCCGCGATCGACAACGTCGCCGTGGGATTCGAAATTCGCGATCCTGCCGAGCCTCGCCGTATGGAAATGGCTCGCAATCTTCTCCTTCAATTCGGCTTGGGCAACAAGCTCCATCAGGAGCCGAACGAACTCAGCCCCGGAGAAAAGCAGCGCGTCGCCATCGCGCGCGCCTTGGCGGGAAATCCTCCGATCCTTCTCGCGGACGAGCCAACCGCCTCTCTCGATGCCAAGGCCGGAAAAAACATCTGCGAAATTCTTCGAAACCAAGCTAGCGAGCACGGGAGAACCGTCGTCGTTGTGAGCCACGATCCGCGCTGGCGTGAATTCGCCGACCGCACCATCACCCTCTGCGATGGCCAGGTTCAACAAGAGGTGACACATTCATGACCGTCCAGCGCAGATGGATCCTTGGCGGGTTGGCGGCGCTACTGGTCATTGGCGGCGCGGCGCTCTTCGGGACTTCCAGGAATCGCAATTCCGTGCAGGCGCGCGGCACCCCCAATAACACAGTCGGGTCCGTTGTATTCGCTTCACCAGGTAGAGTGGAAGGCGCTTCGGAAACAACCCAGGTGGGAGCTGCCGCCGACGGCATTCTGAAGTCCGTGTACGTGAAAGAAGGTCAGTTCGTAAAGCGAGGAACCGTACTCGGCGAAATAGCCTGTGACGATCTGCGGCCTGCATTACAAACGGCTATGGCGGAAGCCGATTCCGCGCGCCAGACACGCGCACGCCTTTTGCGCGGCGCGCGTGACGAGGAAAAAAAGATAGCCAGCGAGAAGACCGCCGCCGCTCGGGCCACCTTTAACGAAGCGAAATCCCGCCTGGACATGCAGCAGGCTCTCTTCCAGAAGCAGCAGGTCTCGCGCGCCAGTTATGATCAGGCCATCCGCGACCTCGGCGTCGCTGACGCCAATCTCCGAGCCGCCCTTCGCAACGAAGAGTTAGTCTCTGCTCCGCCTTTGCAGGAAGATACGGCGCGAGCTGACGCCGATGTGCTTGCGGCGGAAGGCCGTGTGCAAACAGCCCAGGAACGCATCGCAAAATGCTCCATCGTGGCGCCCATCGATGGAACGGTTCTGCGGGTCTATGCGAAGCGTGGCGAATCCTTTAGCACCGTCACCCCGCGCCCTTTGTTCAGTCTCGCGGATACTTCCACTCGGCACATCAAGGCCGAAGTCGATGAACGAGACGTAGACAAGCTTTCCGTCGGACAAAACGTAATTATCCAGGCTGACGCGCTTGAAGGAAAAAAGCTCCGCGGTTCCGTTTCTCGCGTATCCGCGATGATGGGCCGGAAAAGCATCAGCACCGGCGATCCATCGGACAAGAGCGACCGCGACATTCTCGAAGCTGTGATCGACTTCGATGACAACTCGAAGCCATTGCCGATCGGTCTGCGTGTAACCGTGCAGTTCCTGTCCGATGCCCGCCGAAAATAGACGCCCTCTAACGCACTCCCGTCCGTCCCTCACCCGGTTTGTTCAGTGTTGTCCCGCAACTGCCGATACGGCTTTTTCCGCTTCTAGTTCAGCGGCCGTCTTGGCTACCATTCGGACTGTCCAGAAGTCATCGGCTAAATTGGCGTCCGTAAGATAGGCATAAGGAAGCGTGAAATAGCCCCCCAGTCCCCAGCCCGCTCCCCATGAGTTGCGCACGATAAATCGCTGGGAACTATCGTCGTAACCGACCGCCATCACCGCATGCCCGCCCAACACTTGCTCGCGGGCACCCGGGCTTATTCGGGAGAGGGCTTGGTTGGCCTCTCATGGGCCTTCCTGCGCGCGGGGGCCCACAACGTTGTTGCAGCCCTTTGGGAAGTCAGCGACGCGTCTACGCCTCAGCTGATGGACCGCTTATACCGGGAGCTGAGTCAAGAACAGGATCCTGCATCCGCGTTGCGAGCGGCGAAACTCTCGCTGCTGAAGTCCGACAGCGTTTATAAGAAGCCATTCTACTGGGCGCCTTTTCAACTCTATTCTGGATTGTGAGGCGCAGGGCCGCTTCTTTCGGTGTGACAACACATTGAAAAATTTGGCGGACGGGCCTGTAAGCCGGATTCTGTGCGGCGTGCAAACGTAAACGTTTGTGCGCCGCGGCGATCATTCCTCTAGGTCATGCCTCACGGCGTGACTCGAGCAGCCTACCCGAGGGTTCTCCTCAGCGACAGCTTGCGCTGCCGCGGAGGGAGCGCGTTCGCTTCGCGAACTTGCTCGGCGAGCCGGGCCGGCTCTCCCCTCCTATTTGGCCTTGCACCACGCGGGGTTTTCCATGCCCCCGATGTTGCCATCGGAGCGGTGGGCTCTTA
>Ga0137415_10001081_pt1 | contig 26831 bp, 24 predicted proteins | sample CZODoug3_1_1_16f_FD_183082 | JGI IMG/M metagenome (GOLD analysis project Ga0137415, IMG submission 183082) | Vadose zone soil fungal communities from Angelo Coast Range Reserve, California, USA - CZODoug3_1_1_16fungal (Hybrid Assembly) | ecosystem: Environmental > Terrestrial > Soil > Vadose...
GGCGCCTTCAGCTCCGGAATCCTCGCCTATGGTTTCTCCATACTCTATGGCTTGACGGGAACGACCAATATCCGAAACATTCAGGCCGTCTTCGAGCCGCGAAGCATGCTTGCAAAAGTGATTGAGTTTAGCCGTCTACGTGGCGTATCGGGCGATCAAGCACGGCAGATTCTCGCGGAGCGCTATCCCGCCGCACTCCACATGGATCCGTCGTTGCTGCACCAGGCGCCCCTGTTTCTTGCTGCGGCCTTCGTTCTGGTTGCCGTGGGACTGTTCTTCAAGATCGCCGCCGTGCCTTTTCATCAGTGGGCGCCGGACGTCTACGAAGGCGCGCCGACGCCCGTCACTGCCTATGTCAGCGTGGCCTCCAAGACGGCAAGTTTTGCGCTGCTGCTGCGTTTGTTCACCACGGTTTTCGCGCCATCTCACGAAACGTGGATATATCTGATTGCTGGCGTTGCCGTTGCCTCGCTCACTTGGGGCAATCTTGCGGCGTTGACGCAAACCAACGTGAAACGTCTGCTCGCTTACTCCTCGATCTCGCACGTCGGCTACATCCTGCTCGGCCTCGTCGCCGGGAACAAGACCGCTTTCACCGGAATTGCTTTTTATCTGTTCGCCTATGTCTTTATGACCGCCGGCGCCTTCGCGGTGATCATCGTTCTTCGCCAGAAAGGACTCATCGGCGATGAGCTCGAAGACTTGAACGGTTTGTACCAGCGCAGCCCCGCCGCTGCTGTCTTGCTCCTGATCTTCATGCTCTCGCTTGCAGGCATCCCGCCAACGGCCGGCTTCATGGGCAAGTATTTCATTTTTCTTTCGCTCATCGAAACCCACCATCCCGTCCTCGCCGTCTTTGCCGTTCTCTACATCGTCCCCGCGCTCTACTACTACTTCCGCATCGTCGTGCATGCCTGGCTCAAGCAGCCCGGCGAAGCCCCGCGCCCATCCATGACGAGCGCGCAAGCCGTAGCCCTCGGCATCGCCGTGTTTGTCACCCTCGCCGCCGGGTTGTATCCTGAGCCGTTCACGCGGCTCGCCCAATATGCCTTCGGACAATAAGCCGGAGAACTCCGAATCGCCCTCGCCTGCAAAGGAGAAAGCAAAAGACGTCTCCAACCAGGCAGCTATCGCCATGGAGCTCCCCTTCGTCCTCGTCTCTGCCGTCGTTGTCGGCGGGGGCCTCGGTTTTTTTCTCGATCGCTGGCTTCACACCAAGCCCGTCTTCCTGCTTGTGCTCGGTGGCGTTGGCTTTTTTGCAGGCGTGCGCGACGTGCTCCGTCGGCTTGGGGGAATCGGCGATGGCAGTAAGCGCAGCTGATTCCCCGCCCGCTGCCGTCATCGAGCGGCGTATCTCCTGGTTGACCCTGTTGATCGGCTTTCTCGCTGCTCTCCTGGTAGCCGTGCTTCGAGACCGCCTGTGGGGCGCAGGCCTCGCTATCGGCGCTGCTCTCGCCTGGCTCAATTTTCGCTGGCTCCGCCGCGGCCTGGACGCGCTAGTCGTAGCCTCCACCGCGCAAGCCGGCAAGGAAAAGCCCTCCGTCCCCCTCCTCAGCTATTTCGCCATGCTCTTCCGCTACGGGTTGATAGCCCTCGCCGTGTATGTTATTTTTGAATACCTAAGAGTTCCCCTTGTAAGCATGGTCGTGGGTTTGTGTGCTTTAGGAGCCGCTACAATCGCGGCGAGTGTGTACGAAATCTTACATCCTGCGGATTAGCGAATGACCGAACACGTTACTGGACTGACGCGGTTGGTGAACCACTACCTCGGGCAATTTGCCCTGGCATTGCTCTCGTGGCTTCATATCACGCCGGAAAACCCCGAGACTCCCATCCCGGAACATGTCGTGATGGCTGTTGTGGTTCTGATTCTTGCCACGCTCCTGGCCCTCTTTCTCCGTTCGCGCCTTTCCGTGGAGAAGCCGAGAGCGATGCAGCAGGTCGCCGAGCTCTTGCTCACCAACCCGCTCGGTTTCGGCATCAAGGATCTTCTCGAAGAGAATGTCCACCACGGTGCCCTCAAGCTGATTCCATTCGTTGGTTCCATCTCCGTTTTCGTGCTCTTGTCCAACTTGCTCAGCGTCATCCCGGTTTTTGCCGCCCCGACAGCCAATAAGTCGGTTCCGCTGGCATGCGCCATCTTGACGTTTTTGTATTTCAACTGGCAGGGCATCCGCCACCACGGCGTTGGCGGCTACCTGCTCACGTTTGCCGGTTCGCCGAGAAAGTTTGGCGATTGGGCGTTGGCTATTCTGCTTTTTCCCGTTGAAATCGTCAGCACTTCGGCCCGCATTCTCTCCCTGACTGTCCGCCTCTGGGCCAACATTGTTGCGAGCGACCTTCTGTACTCGATTTTCCTGAGCCTCTTTTCCATGGCCACTGTCGCGGCTTGGTCGAAGTCCCCGATCTTCGGCATTGTTATCGCCGTGCTTCCGGCCACGATTCCCATCGCCTTTATCGGCCTGCATATCTTTGTGGCCATCATTCAGGCCTATATCTTTACGGTGCTGCCCTCGGTTTATTTGGGCATGGCTACGGCCGACGAGCACTAATCGAGCTTTGCCGGTGAATTTATGTCGGCAATTGGCTGCTTCAGTGTGAGCCCGGCTGCACGGTGTCCGGGAACCACCTCCTGGCGGCAATTCATCGGGTTTCAGGGTTTGTACTTGCAAACCCTGACTCGACAAGGAGGAAGTGATGAAGAAGTGGATGATGGTGTTGGTGGCGTTCGCGGCGGTGATGTTGATTGCTCCGTCCGCGTTCGCGCAAGAAACAGGAGCCGCGGCTGCCGGAGGCAAAGGCCTGTTGGCCATTGCCGCGGGCTTCGGCATGGCGCTGGCGGCCTTTGGCGGCGCGCTCGGGCAGGGCCGCATCGCTTCGGCGGCCTGCGAAGGCATGGCCCGCAATCCCGGAGCGGCGGCGGCAATCCGCGCGGCGATGATTCTCGGCTTGGTGTTCGTCGAGACCCTCGCGCTCTTCACCCTGGTGATCATCTTCGTGAAGATCTAAGGGATCCTCAGTCCCGGTGGGACAGGCATTCTTGCCTGTCCTCTTGACAGTCTGAGGCACAGTTTTTCCAAGAACGGCCCGGCGGCGCAAGCCTCCGGGCCGTTTTCATTTTCCCGCGAGCCGCCCCTCGTTCTCGTCCCCGAAGCGTCCGCAGATTTTTCTGGACTTTCCCGGTGAGTTTGCTAGACTCTATTTCAGGAATTACTCCGAAAATTAAAAAAGGCGGCAGGTGCTACTGCCGCCTTTTTTATTCTTTCCAAGGCATCTCTAGTCCGGCCCTGCGCAGAAAAAACGCAACTGAGTTTCCGTAGTTATGTTAGTTTCTGAGTTCTTTAGATGCAACACTTGCAAGCCATTTCGTATGTGTTGTATACAAAGGACTTACACAATGCTTAAGTCTTTTAGATGCAACACTTACAAAAAACAGGGGGGAGTGCAGGGGGATTCACGCCTCCTGGAGTGCCGGCGGTTCACCCCGACTCCTGTCGGGGCTTGCCGCCGCCTTTCCTTCATCCAAGGCGTCATTCAACGCGCGGGAACGCTGCACAGCCCGCGATTATCGACCGAGAAGCGTTGGTTGCAGAATGAAGTTGAGCACCTGATTGGGGAAAAGTCCGAAGTACAGCGTGCCCGCCACCGTGAACGCCAAAACAAAACCAACCGTAATAGGAAATCCCACCGGAGCTGCCGCCGCTGCTTCCGCGCTGGACTCGCGCATGTACATCACTACGATGACTCGCAGGTAGTAGTAAGACCCGATGATGCTGTTAACCGCCATCAGCACCGCGAGCCATAGCAGGTGCGAATTCACCGCCGCCTTGAAAATGTAGAACTTCCCAAAGAATCCCGCCGTAACCGGCAGCCCCAGGAGCGAAAGCAAGTAAACACTCAATGCCGCAGCCACCCACGGCTGCCTCTGCGAAAGCCCCGCATAGTCGTCCAGCGAGAGATTCTTCTCTCCCTTGCCGCCCAGCTGCGAAACGATCGTGAACGCCCCCAGCTTCACCAGCGCGTAGCTGAGCAGATAAAACAGCACCGCCGCGTAAGCCGGCCCCGCGTTGGCCGAACCGCCCTCGCCCCGCGCCATGGAAGTGACCGCCGCAAAGGCCACTAAAATGTATCCCGCGTGCGCAATCGAGCTGTACGCCAGCAGCCGCTTGACGTTCGTCTGCACCAGCGCGCCCAGATTCCCCGCAAACATCGTGAGCGCCGCAAGCGCCCAGAAAGCCCAGAACCAAAAGTGCGTCGCCGCAGGAACCGTCGCAAAGATGCGCAGCAACAATGCGAATGCCGCAGCCTTCGGTCCCGCCGAGAATAGCGCTGTAACCGGAGTCGGCGCGCCTTCATAAACGTCCGGCGTCCACACTTGAAACGGCGCCGCCGCCACTTTGAAACCGAGCCCAATCAGGATCATCGCCAGCCCAAGCTCGAAAAGCGTCCTGTGGAGAAGCTCTTCTGAGCCCATCTTGGTCAGCATCGTCGTGCCGCTCGAGCCGTAAACCAGCGCAATCCCGTACAGAAAAAACGCCGTCGCAAACGAGCCTAGCAGGAAATACTTCATCGCCGATTCGCTGGACTTCAGCGAATCGCGCCGATACCCGGCCAGAATGTAGCTGGAGATCGAGCTCATCTCCAGGCCGATGAACCCGGTCAGCAGTTCCTGCGCCGAAGCCAGCACGCCCATGCCAGCCGTGGCAAACAGCAGCAGCGCGTAAAATTCCGCGAATGGGAGCCGCTCTCGCTCTAGGTATGGCCCCGCCGCCAGCACCACCAGAAACGCCACTGTCCCCACCAGCAGCCGGAAGAAAAAACTGAACGAATCGGACTGCACCAGCCCGTCGAAACCCGGCCCCGCATGCATTGCTGCCGTGACGGACGCCGCCGTTCCCGCCAGCGTGCCGATCAGCGCAAGGAACGTAAAAAAATGCCGGCTGCGCACAAACGGCTGCATCAGCATCACCAGCACGCCAAAGCCGCACCACACTAGTTCTGGAAGCACTCGATAAGCATCGATGGCGCGGGGAAACATTTAGCGGAGGCCTAACCTTTCCGTTGAAGCGACTTTTGCCGCGGTGTTTGCGGAATCACGCTTGACCTGCTGCGGAATCCGGCTAGGCGTGATTACGCCCGGTGTGATCACGTTCGGCGCCGCAGCCTCGTACGGCCGCTGCGGTTCGACTTGATCAATCACGTCTTGCGCTGCAGCCGCCGTCCGCTTCGTGATAAACGTTGAACCGATCCCCATCCACAAAGTGACAACAGCCATGGTCGCCAGAATCCACTTCTCGCGCGCCGAGGCATCCGGCAAAGTGCGGTTTTTCTCCCGCGTGATTTCGCCGAAAAACACTCGCTGATACGACCACAGCAGGTAGCATGCAGAGAGAATTACGCCCAGCGCAGCCCATGTAGCCCAGCCCCAGTGCCGCTGGTACGTTCCGAGCAAAACTAGATACTCACCGACAAAACCATTGAGCATCGGCAAGCCCAGCGATGAGAGTGCAACAAAAAGGAAAAACGCCGCCAGCTTCGGCATCGGCGTGGCCAGCCCGCCGTACTCGCTGATTTCAAATGTATGCCGCCGGTCATACAGCATGCCTACGAGCAAGAAGAGCGCGCCCGTCGAAATTCCGTGCGCCAGCATCTGGTAAACCGCGCCCTGAATGGAAATGTTATGAAACGCGAAAATTCCCAGCACCACGAAGCCGAGGTGGCTGACCGACGAATAGGCAACCAATTTCTTCAGGTTCGGCTGCACCATCGCCACCAGCGCGCCGTAAATGATGCCGATGATCGCCAGCACGGCCACCCAGCGCGCGGCGCGCCGCGAAGCCTCTGGGAAAAGCGGCAGGCAGAAGCGGATCATGCCGTACGTGCCCATCTTTAGCAGCACGCCCGCCAGCATCACTGAGCCGGCCGTCGGCGCCTCCACGTGCGCATCCGGCAGCCAGGTGTGCAGCGGGAAGAGCGGCACCTTGATCGCAAACGCGACAAAGAACGCCAGAAACAGGAGCATCTCGGTTCTTGGCGCGAGTTCAAGACCGCCTTGGGACGCCGGAGTGTGAAGCAGCACTTGAATCGCGGGAAGGTCAAATGTGCCCGTGGCGTTGTACAGCCAGATGATGCCTACCAGCATCAGGATTGAGCCCGCCATGGTGTACAAAACGAATTTCACCGCAGCATACACGCGGCGGTCATGCCCCCAAATGCCAATCAGCAGCGCCATGGGAATCAGCATCACTTCCCAGAAAAGAAAGAAGAGAAAGAGGTCCAGTGAGAGAAACACGCCAACGACGCCGACCTCCAGCATCAGCAGCATCACAAAGAATTCTTTGACGCGGCGCTCGATGCTCTTCCACGAAGCCAGAATCGAAATCGGCGTCAGAAATGTTGTGAGAATCACGAGAAACAAACTGATTCCATCAACGCCCAGGTGATAATTTATCGGCGGCTGATTGATCCACTTGAGATATTCCTCAAGATGATATCCAGCCGTCCCAATGGGAACGGACCGGATCATCAAGAGCGAAAACAAAAACTCCGCCAAGGAAACAATCAGCGCGATGATCCGGATGAATTTGTGGTCGTCGCCACGCAGCAGCAAAAGCGCCAGCGCCCCCACGGCAGGGAAGAAGATCAGCACCGAAAGCAAATGTCCCGCGGGCAGCATCAGTGCACCATCCCAAGAACCGGTTTTCCGCCGGACGGCCAGAAGAAAATCACCGCGATCACCACCAGCGCACCGACGACCACCCACACCGCATAGCTGCGCGTGTTCCCGGACTGCGCATGCCGCACACCGTCGCCGATGGCCTTCGCGCCTTCCGCAATCCCATTGACCGCTCCGTCGATTCCGGCAACGTCCACCGTTTTCCAGAGCACATTCGTCGAAATCCACAGCAGTGGCCGAACCACCGCCGCCGCGTACAATTCGTCCACGTAATACTTGTTCAGCAAAGTCGTGTACGCGGGTTTAAGGGACTTGGCGAGCCCGTCCGCTTTTTCCGGTCTCTTCAGATACAGCCAGTAAGCAAATAACGCGCCGGCAAGCGCGACCGCTACGGCGACAGCCGCCAGCCAAATCTCAAGCGAGTGCACTTCGGCCTCGGCGCCCACCACTTCCACGTTGCGGAAAACAGGCTGCAGGAATTTTGCGAAATAATCTGTTCCACCCGGCAGGAAAGCAGGCGCGGCGAACCACCCGCCCACGACCGAGAGCAGCGCCAGGATCATCAGCGGCACGAGCATATTGTTCGGCGATTCGTGCACGTGAACGTGATGCTCGTCGTAGCGCGGCTTGCCGTGAAACGTCAGGAAGATCAACCGAAACATGTAAAACGCCGTCAGCAGAGCCGTGGCCAGCCCGAATCCATACAGTGCGTACCCGACGTTGCGGCCGCCGTATTCGCTCTGGAAGGCGCTCAGCAGAATCGAGTCCTTGCTGAAAAATCCTGCAAACGGAGGAAAACCGGCAATCGCCAGCGTCGCGGTCAGCATCGTCACGTAGGTCCAGCGAATCTTTTTGCTCAGTCCGCCCATGCGATTCATGTCCTGCTCGCCGCCCATGGCGTGAATCACGCTGCCTGCCGCAAGAAAGAGCAGCGCCTTGAAAAATGCATGCGTCATCAAGTGAAAAATGCCGGCGGAAAATGCGCCGACGCCGCAAGCAAGAAACATATAGCCCAACTGGCTGACGGTGGAATACGCGAGAACTTTCTTAATGTCCGTTTGTACCAGGCCGATGGTCGCCGCGAAGAACGCCGTCGCGCAGCCTACGATCGCTACAACCAGCATTGCCGTCGGCGCGTGCGCAAAAAGAATGTGCGAGCGCGCCACGACGTACACGCCCGCCGTCACCATCGTCGCCGCGTGAATCAGCGCGCTGACCGGCGTCGGCCCTTCCATCGCGTCCGGCAACCAGACATACAGCGGCAGTTGCGCCGACTTCCCGCACGCCCCCATGAAGAGCAGCAGGCACGCGATCGTGAGCGTCCCAAGATGGCCCATGGCATCCGCCGGCCAGGGATCGGCCTTCGCGAAAAGCTGCACGAAGTCCAGCGTTCCAAACGTCTTAAACAGCAAAAACGTTCCGAGCATAAACCCGAAATCGCCGATGCGATTGACGATGAACGCTTTTTTCCCCGCATCCGCAGCTGATTTTCTCAAGAAGTAGAAGCCAACCAGCAAGTAACTGCAGAGGCCCACGCCCTCCCAGCCAACGAAGAGCAGCACGTAATTCGCTGCCAGCACCAGGATCAGCATGAAAAACATGAACAAATTGAGGTACGAAAAGAAGCGGTAGTAACCGCCTTCATGGGCCATGTATCCTGTCGCGTAGATGTGAATGAGCCAGCCCACGCCGGTCACCACCAGCACCATCACGACCGTGAGCTGATCCATTTGCAGATCGAAGCCCGCGCGGAAATTTCCCGCCGCAATCCAGGTGAAAAACTCTCTGTGGAATGGTTGTTGCTTCTGCGCGAAGTAATCGAAAAACTCGTGGACAGCTTCGATCGCGCCGAGAAACGAGAGCCCCGTCGACCCAATCGCCACGATGTTGACAATTTTATTCGGCCACTTCGCGCCAAAAAATCCATTCACCGCCGAGCCCAGCAGAGGTAACAGCGGAACAATCCACAGGTATTCGAGCATCGGATGTGTCGGCATTAGAGTTTGAGCAGGTCCACGCGTTCCACGTTCAGCGTTTGCCGGTTGCGCGCAATCAAAATGATAATCCCCAGTCCCACGGCCGCTTCCGCCGCCGCCACGACAATCACGAACAGCACAAAAACCTGCCCATCGAGTTTTCCCAGCGCCTGGCTGAAGGTCACGAACGCCAGATTCACGGCGTTCAGCATCAATTCGATGGACATGAAAATTGTGATGACGTTGCGCTTGAAAATAAACGCAAACACGCCCAGGCCGAACAGGATCGCGCTCAGAATCAGGTAATAATTTGTCGGCACCATCTCAACTCTTCTCCCGCTGCGCCAGCACTATGGCGCCGAGCACGGCCACGAGAATCAAGAACGACGTCAGCTCGAACGGATACACGAACTCCTTGAAGAGCATGTTTGAAATCCCCATAGTCGAAGCAATCTCTCCGGTTTGCGGCGCGGCCTGCACGCTCTCTGTCGACTTCGCGATTGTCGCCGCCACGAACCCCGCCAGCGCCACCACCAGCAGCAATCCTGGCGCCCCGGCCATCTTCGAAATGCTGGTGCGCTCTTCCACGCCCGCATTCAAGAGCATGATCACGAACACGAACAGCACCATGATTGCGCCGCCATAAACAATGATCTGCACGGCAGCCACGAACTCCGCCCCCAGCAGCAGATAAAGCCCTGCCAGCGCAACCATCACGACGATCAGGGATAGCGCGCTATGAATCGGATGCTTTTGCAAAATCAGGCTGACCGCGCCAATCACGGCGAGCGCTGCAAGCACGAAGAAAACAACGAGTGGCGCCGTCATTTCGCACCCCACCACGTCATCTTCGCCAGGATCACAAAGCTGGTGACAATCACGTTCACGATCGACAGCGGCAACAACAATTTCCACCCGTACGACATCAACTGGTCGTAGCGGAAACGCGGCAGCGTCCCGCGCATCCACACGTACACAAAAAGAAAGACAAAGATCTTCGACAGCAGCCAGAACGGTCCCTGAATAAATTCATTCACGTTCGGGAACAAAACAAAAACCGCGCCGAGCCCCGCAATCGCCGTTCCCGCACCGGGCAGTATGATCCGGCCAAAAAGCGTTTCGTAGCGGAGGCCATCCCAAATCACCCACAAACCGAAGGGAATCAGGACTGCCGACGGAAAATAGTGCGTGAAGGTCCACGAAGCAGGGAAAGGAGACAGCCATCCGCCGAAGAACATAATCGAGCACAGGCACGAAACCGTGATCATGCTGGTGTACTCGGCGATAAAAAACATCGCGAACTTGAAGCTGGCATACTCCGTATGGAAGCCCGCGACCAATTCCGACTCCGCTTCGGGCAGATCGAACGGCGCACGATTCGTTTCTGCGATGGCCGCAACGAAAAAACAAAAGAAGCCCAGTATCTGCGGCCAGATGTTCCATCCCAGAATTCCCCACTCCGGATGGTGCGCCTGCGCCTCGATAATTCTTTTCAAATTGAAGCTACCCGCCATCAGCAGCACGCCGACCACCGACATCGTCATCGCCAGCTCGTAACTGATCATCTGTGCCGAGCTACGCAGCCCGCCGAGCAAAGAATACTTGCTGTTCGAAGACCACCCGGCCAGCGCCACGCCATAAACGCCCAACGCGGTAATCGCAAAAAGCGCCAGTATCCCGATATTCACATCGGGAGGAGCGATTCCCAGATAGATGTCGTGATTGAACAATCGAATCGGGTCTGGGCCAAAAGGAATGAGCGCGATCGCCGTCAACGCCAGCGCCAGGGCCAGCAGCGGGGCGAGGTAGTAGACAAATTTATCCACGCCCGCGGGCGTCGGGTCTTCCTTGAAAAGAAACTTCACGCCGTCCGCCAGCGGCTGCAACAATCCGTGCGGCCCGACACGATGCGGCCCCCACCGCGACTGAATATGCGCCACGACTTTCCGTTCGAACCACGTCAGGTACGCATTCACCGTCAGCACAGTGAACAGCAGCAGCACGATCTTGACGACCGTGATAGCTAGTTCCGCGTTTGCGGACAATAAGTTGGAGAAGAAAGAAGTCACGGCTAGGCCTTGGCCTCCGGCAGGGATTCCATCATCTTGCAGAAGCGCCCCAGCGTTCCGCTGGTAAACAAATTGTCCTTTGCGGGCCGAATCAATCCCACCGGCACGTCGTACGGCGCGTGCCCGTTTTTCGCAAATTCCAAGCGCGTCGGCTCAGCGCCCCCGGTCAAGAGCCCCGCCGGCTGCACGTTATAGCCGCTCACTGCTTTGCGAATTTCTTCAAACACCGCGGCCGGATTCTTGTAATGAAACGCTTTCCCCAGCCCCACCTTTTCCAGTTGATGCGACAAAATCCGCAGCAAATCGAAGTCGCTCCGCGGCCCCATCACTTCCGCGCCCTTGTGCAGCATCTGAATTTCACCCGAAGTGTTGGTGACCGTTCCGTCCTTTTCGTACGCCGAAGTCGCAGGAAAAACGATGTCCGCCGCCCTCGCCGTCTCCGTCAGAAACATCTCCTGCACGATCAACAGATCCAATTTGCCGCGCCCAACGCCAAATGCGTCGAAGTGTGCCAGCGGATTCGCGCCAACAACGTAAAGCGCCTGCAATTTTCCGGCTTGCGCTGCTTCCACCATTTGCGGCGTCGTCAATCCGGGTTTCGTCGGAATCGGCCCGCAGCCCCACAATTTTTCAAAGGACTCGTGCGCGTGTGGATTGCCGACGTACGCATATCCCGGCAAGCGATCCGGCAACACGCCCATATCGGCGGCGCCGCGCGAATTCGCGTAATCGCCCAGCGCCATGTAGCGAGTCTTCCCCGGCAGTTTCGAACCAAACGCCACCAGCGTCGCAATGGCCGCGCCGGAAATTTCCGCGCCAAAAACTACGGCAACATCGCCTGCTGCCTCAAGCGCCGCCTTTAATAGCACCAACTGTTCCACGAGCCCGGGTGAAAACTGCCCTTCCTCGTGCGCCAGCCACTTCAGCACGGCGGCTTCTTGCCCCGGCTCCACTTTCACAAACTGCGTGGCCTTGCGCTTCAGCCTGATGTCATTTGCATTGATCACGAACAGCTTCGTGCCAAAATGCCGGATGCCGCTGCGAATCTGCCACGCCACCAGCGGATTCTGATTCGTCGGATCATTCCCCACCAGCAAAACCGCCTTCGATTCGTACAATTGCTCCATCGTGAGCATCGAATCGGCGGCGCGCTCGCCCAGCGCGGTAATCAATCCCGTGTAATCCGCCGTGCGGTGATGGTCAATGTTGTTCGTGCCAAAAGCCATGCGCGCCAGCTTCTGCAGCAAGTAATTTTCCTCATTCGAAGTACGGTTCGAGCCGATGAATCCGATCGAATCGCTCCCGCCCGCGCCATGCGCTGCCTTCAACTTCGTTGCCGCAGCCTGCGCCGCTTCTTCCCACGAAACCGGACAAAGCTTGTCGCCCTTGCGGACCAACGGCTGGCGAATTCTCTCCGGGTGGCTCGTAAAATCAAATCCAAACCGCCCCTTCACGCACAGAAAATCCTTGTTAATCCCGCTCAAGTCCCGGTTGTTCGAACGCAGAATTTCGTGATTGCGCACGCTCAGAGTCGTCTTACAGCCATTCGAACAGTGCGTGCACACTGTCGAGACGTAGGCCATCTCCCACGGCCGCGTTTTATAACGGTACGTCCCGCTGGTCAGCGCTCCCACGGGACAGATATCGATGCACATCCCGCACTCTTCGCACTCCAGATGATCCTCGCGGTTCGGAATGATCACGCTATTCGCGCCGCGCATTCCCACGCCCAGCGCCTTCACGTCCATGCCTTCATCGCACACGCGCACGCACCGGAAGCACAGAATGCAGCGCGGCGCATCGTAATAAACCAGCTCCGACCATTTTTCTTCCGGCCGGTGAATCTTTTCTTCGATGAAACGGCTCGAGTCCGCGCCGTAGCGAAACACCATGTCCTGCAATTCGCACTCGCCGCCCTTGTCGCAAACCGGGCAATCCAGCGGATGATTCGTCAGCAGGAATTCCAGCATGTACTTGCGCGCCTGCCGCACTTGCTCGGTGTCCGTTCGGACGATCATGCCTTCGGTCGCCACCAGCGTGCAGGCGGTCTGCAGCTTCGGCGCTTTTTCCACTTCCACCAGGCACATGCGGCACGCCGCCTGCAACGACAGACCGGGGTAATAGCAGAATGACGGTACTTCCGTCCCGATGCGCCGCGTCGCTTCGATCACCAGCGTGCCCTGCGGCACCTGCACTTCGCGTTCGTTAATTTTCAGCTTGATCAGTTTTTGGTCGGGCATGGATTCCTATCGCGATCCAACCAGCGCATCCGCGGATTTGTAGGGACAGGCTCCCCTCAAATGTTCTTCAAACTCGGAGCGCCACTTCTTCATGATGCTGATCGTCGGCATCGCCGCCGCGTCTCCGAGCGGGCAGAACGTGCGCCCGAGCATGTTTTTCGACAGATCCGCAATCATGTCGATGTCTTCCACGCGCCCCATCCCGGCGTGAAAACGGTCCAGCATCTTGCTCAGCCACGCCGTTCCTTCGCGGCACGGGATGCACCAGCCGCACGACTCATGCGCGTAGAAGTGCATAATCCGCCGCGCCATGTCCACCATGCAGGTGTCTTCGTCCATGATCACCATGCCGCCGGAGCCCAGCATCGAACCGGCTTTCGCCACCGAGTCGTAATCCATGGGAATGTCGATCTCATCCGCCGTCATCAGCGGGCACGAACTCCCGCCCGGAATCACGGCCTTCAATTTTTTCTTGTTCGGGATTCCTCCGGCCACGTCGTAGATGAACTTTTTCATGTTCATTCCCAGCGGCACTTCGTAAATCCCCGGCCTTTTCACGTGACCCGCGATGCACAGCATCCGGGTCCCGCCATTTTTCGGCGTGCCGCGGTTCGCGTAGGCATCGCCGCCTTCGCGAATAATGGACGGCACGGCGCTCAGCGTTTCCACGTTATTGATAATTGTCGGGCATCCGTACAATCCCACCACGGCAGGAAAGGGCGGCTTGATGCGCGGATACCCGCGCTTGCCCTCGAGCGATTCCATCAGCGCGGATTCTTCGCCGCATTCATAAGCGCCAGCGCCGGTGTGCGCCAGCAAATCGAAATCAAATCCCGTGCCGAGAATATTCTTCCCCAGGTACCCGCGCGCATACGCTTCGGCAATTGCTCCGTCCACGATATCCAGGACGTAGCGGTATTCTCCGCGGATATAAATGAAGCCCTGGTGCGATCCGATGGCGCGCCCGGCAATCACCATTCCTTCGATCATCTGGTGTGGATCCATCTCCATCAGCGGCCGGTCCTTGCACGTGCCGGGCTCGGATTCGTCGGCGTTGCAAATCACGTATTTCGCTTTCGGCGTATCTTTGGGCACGAACGACCACTTCATCCCCGTCGGGAATCCTGCTCCGCCGCGCCCGCGCAGGTTCGATTTCTTCACTTCTTCGATGATCGTCTCCGGGGTCATCTCCTTCAGCGCTTTTTCCAGCGCCTGGTAGCCGCCTTGCATCAGGTAAACGTCGATTTTGTGCGAATCCTTCATCCCCCATCGCCGGCTGATGAGCGGCGTCTCCAGCACATGCCGGTCGTGCAGCGCGCCGGAAATCACCGATTCCGGTGCGGGATGTTTGCCCGTATCGAGATCCTCGATGATGCGGTCAAACTTGAGCGCCGTGAGGTTTTCGTAGAAATCGTAGTTGACCTGCATGGCCGGCGCGCCCGTGCATGCGCCGATGCATTCCACTTCTTCCAGCGAGAAGACGCCGTCGGCCGTCACTTCTTTGTGCCCGATCTCCAGCCGCTTTTTCGCGCGTTCCAGAAGCTCGTTCCCGCCCTTGAGCATGCACGCCACGTTGGTGCATATTTGCACGTGATGCTTGCCCCAGGGTTTGCGATGCAGCATTGAGTAATACGCCAGCGTCTCCTCGACCTGCACGTTGTTCAGGTCCAGCCGCCGCCCGATCTCCGCGATCATTTCGTCGCTTACGCGGCCGTACTCGTCCTGCGCGTACAGCAGCATGGGAATCAGCGCGCTCCGCTTCAGCGGATAGCTGTTCTGCAATTTTTCAAACTTCGCCGAAAGTGTAGGGGGAAGTTCCATGATTACCTGTCGACTTCTCCAAGAACGATATCGATGGTTCCGATGCACGCAATGACATCCGCGATCAACTGCCCTTCAATCAGCTTCGGCAACGCCTGCAAATTGATATACGAAGGGGCACGAAAGTGGACACGCAGCGGTTTCGGCGAGCCGTCGCTGGCGACGAAACAGCCCAATTCGCCGCGCGGGGATTCAATGGTCACAAATGCTTCCCCCGGAGCCGGCGAAAATCCCTCTGTAAAAATCTTGAAGTGGTAGATGAGCGCTTCCATCTCCGTCTTCATCTTCTCGCGCTGCGGCGGGATGATCCCCGGCGCTTCCGCCTTGATGGGCCCTTCGTCCTTGATCTTGTCAAACGCCTGCCGGATGATTTTCAAACTCTCGCGCATCTCTGCCACGCGAATCAGGTACCGCGCGTAACAATCCGAGTCCGTCCGTGTCGGGACATTGAAATTGAATTCCTCGTAGCTCGAGTACGGGAACACTTTTCGATTGTCGTAGGCCACGCCCGCAGCGCGCAGCGTCGGCCCGCTCATGCTCAGAGCGATCGCGTCTTCCGCCGAAATATACCCAATACCCTTCGTGCGCCCGATCCAGATGCGGTTTTCCGTCAGCAGCGTTTCGTATTCGTCGACCCGGCTGGGCATCATCTTCAGGAAGCGGTCCACCGCTTGCCGCCAGCCCGCCGGCGGATCCAGCGCCAGCCCGCCGATTCGAATGTAGCTGGTCATCATCCGCTGTCCGGCGAACAATTCGAAAATCTTCAAAATCTCTTCGCGCTCGCGGAAGCAGTAAAGAAAAACGGACATCGCGCCCAGGTCGATGGCATGCGTCCCGAGCCACACCAGGTGCGAAGAAATCCGCTGCAGCTCCACCATCATCACGCGGATGTACTGCGCGCGCTTCGGCACTTCCAACCCGAGCAGTTTTTCCACTGCCAGGCAGTACACGAGGTTGTTCCCCAGCGGATTCAGGTAATCTATCCGATCTGTCAGCGTGATGACCTGAGAATAGGTTTTGTCCTCGCAAGATTTTTCGATTCCCGTGTGTAAATATCCCAGGTCGGGAATCGCCTTCACCACCGTTTCGCCGTCCAGCTCCAGCAAAATACGCAGCACGCCGTGCGTCGACGGGTGCTGCGGTCCCATGTTGAGGACCATTGTTTTTGCTGTTCCAACCGCGGTTTCAACGGTGGTCACGGCGTGCTGCTCTTCCTGAACAATTCTCCCGTGTTCGGCACGTCTCGATAGCCCTCCACCGGATAATCCCTGCGCAAGGGATGACCTTCCCAGTCATCTGGAAGTAAGATGCGCCGCAAATCCGGATGGCCCGAAAAACGAATGCCGAAAAGGTCAAAAATCTCCCGCTCCAGCCAGTTCGCGCCCGGCCACACTGGCACCAGGGAATCGACGACGGGATCACTGCCGCCGAGCCACACCCGCAATCGCACTTTTTCGCGTCTTGGGATGGAAACCAGGTGATAATTCAATTCGAATCGGGGCTCGGCAGGGAAGCGGTCCACGCAGGTAGCGTCGGTCAGGAAGTTATATTGCAGCTTGGCGTCCTCGCGGCAGCGCTCGGCCGCCGCTCGGAGGAGTTCGCGCGGTACCACGATCGTGGTTTCGCCCCGGAATTCAATCACTTCCGCGACCGCTTTCGGGTTCCACGATCGCAGGCATTTGGCTACAACATTAGCGTTTTTACTGGAAGACTCCGTCACGATTTCGAATCTCACTTGCGCCGGTTATTTGTGCCAGTCCAGCGCGCCTTTTTTCCACAGATATAGATAACCGACCAACAGGATGGCGATGTACAGCATCATCTCCCCGAAGCCGTACCACCGCAAACTGCGAAAGATGTACGCCCAGGGGTACAGGAAGATGGCTTCCACGTCGAACAGAATGAAAACCATCGCTACGAGGTAAAATTTGACCGAGAAAGGCTCGCGCGCGTCGCCCGTGGGTTCCATGCCGCACTCGTACGGCTGCTGTTTGGCCCGGCTTGGGCGTCTCCAGCCCACCAGCACTGAAAGCGCAGTCAGCAACCCCGCGAGCGCCGTGGCAATCAGCAGGTGTAAGAGAAGCGGAGCGTACGTATGTAAACCAGAACCACTCATAGGCGAAGCGCTATAATAACGATTCAACTGCCAGTCGGTCAAATGCGGCGGAAAGAAACCTGCGCGGCAGGCTCAAACCAGCGCGCAGCTCAGAGCGAACAGGGCAATGCTTTTTGGTCACAATTCGAACGTCGAGGCGGGAGGCACGACGTATCACGTCCAAACGGAAGATCGCGGCGCTATGAACGCGCTGATTGATACCACCGTCTATTTCCACGGGCGCGTGCTGCACCGCCGGACGAATAATTACTTTGACCTGCTGCCGCTGAATCCGGATCGCGAACAGGCCCTGAAACTGCGTCTCGACGAGCAACACCGTGCCGTTGTCGAAGGGCTTCGAACAGGTGCGCTACATCTCCCGCTGCCGCGCGACGAGCAGGTTCCTGCGCCGCCAGCGTCGCCCGATCCCAAGCCCGTGTCCGGAGTTCTCTCGATCGAATTGCTCAATGCCAAGACCTGGCTCACCGGCAAACGTGCCTTGCTGCAGGTCTCCGTTCGAAATGAAGCCCACCAAGCGGTGGGTGGCGCGACCGTCATTGCGCGCGTGGATGGCGCCGCGGAAGCGACAAAGTTTTCCGCACAAACCGGCGACTTCGGACATACCCAATTCGAATTCGATATGCCGAAGTTGTCGAGTCCCGACGCGGCGTTGGTCATCGAAGCGTCGAAAGGAAATGCCCGGGGCCATTTGCGTTTTCAGTTGCGCAGCAAGCCCCGGGTGCCGTCAGCGGGTTAGCAAATGGAAACTACATTTTCAATTGCGGTGAACGGGGAAAATCGCGTGGCAACGCCCGGCGCCATGGTCACGGATTTGCTCCACGAATTGGGACTCGATTCAGGGCGCGTGGCCATCGAAAGGAATCTGGAAATTTTGCCGCGGCCCAAGTGGGCCGAAACCGCAGTCTTAGCCGGCGACCGCTACGAAATCGTGCAGTTTGTCGGCGGCGGCTAAAACATCTTCTTCGGAATTCAAATTCCTTCCAGCAGGTGACCCATCTTGCGTTTTTTTGTCTTGAGGTAGGCGCGCGAAATTTTTGAAACGCGCGGCTGGCACGGCACACGCTCGATGACACGGATGCCAGAGCTTTCAAGCTGCCGGACCTTTTCCGGATTGTTGGAGAGCAAACGAATTTTCGTTGCGCCGAGTTTTTTCAGGATCTGCGCGGAAAATTCATAGTCGCGGGCGTCCGCCGCGAAGCCCAAAGTTTCGTTTGCCTCCACCGTGTCCATGCCACCGTCCTGCAATTCGTAAGCGCGCAATTTGTTCATCAGGCCGATGCCGCGGCCTTCCTGCGGGAGATACAGCAGAACTCCAGACGATGCCTGGCCGATTTTCTTGAGCGACAATTCCAGCTGCGCGCGGCAGTCACACCGCAACGAAGTGAGCACGTCGCCCGTCAGGCACTGCGAGTGAACGCGTACCAAAGGAGCGGTTTTTCCATTCACGTTGCCGCGAACCAGCGCAACCGCCTCTTCCTGCGGCCCGCGGCCCTTGAATCCATAAATGGTGAACCGGCCATAGCGCGTTGGAAGCGCCGCGTGCGCAACCATCTGCGGCCCCGTATCTTTTCTCTTCGTTCGCTTCCGTGCTTGCGATTTTCTGTTCATGGGAACTGAAAAGTATAACAGGGCTCGTGCATCCTGCGAATTCATCGGCGCACATGTAGGCCTCCATCTCATTGCATTTTCAATTTGGCAACATCCTCTTCAGCCTCGTACAGCGCCGTCGTTACCGTCACGGGGTGTTGCAAACTTCCCAGAGTCACATTTTTGCTCAGAAGCCGAGTTTCCGGCGCCGCGCTGAGTGGGACAACCGTGCCGCTTCCCTCCGAAACGCGGCCGAAAAGCACGCGAAAAGGGAAGCGTTTGCTATCGTTCGTTCGAACAAACACTCCCGTAAATTCGACGTAAGCCGAATCCGCACCGATGTCCGCGGCCGTGAAATGAATCGCGGTCCCCGCCCCGCCCGGCTGACTGTACCGCGCGACAGCCACCTCCACTTCCGACTTCATTTCGGTGATCAAGCCGTCGCCCAAGCCCGTAAAACGAGCTTTGACCGCGGCAGTAGGAAAGGAATCAAACTTGTATTTCATCCCGCTTTGACCGATGACCTGCAGTTTGCTCTTTTCAATCGGAAGCATGGTCGCATCAAACGTGAATCCCTGGCCAGACGTCGTGTTCATGACCTGTCGCCCGTTCGCGCTGGAAGAGATCGAACAATCCAGCCATGCATTGCTGTTGAATACTAACGGCGGATATTGTCGCTCGTTTTTCCAGGAATCATTGTTCTCGCGTGCTGCTGCATTTGAAGTGGTGGAACGACTGCAAGCAATCAGCGACATCAACAATGCTGCGGACGCTAGATAAATGGCCCAGTTCTGCCGGTCTCGAACGCCTGCGATATTCATCTGCATCCTCCATCGAAGAAAATCCGTCGCGCCGGGGAAGATCCCCTTTGTGAATCATGGCAGGACTTCTTGCCTCAAGAAAAGGAAATAACTTTCCGCGGCGTACGAGTGAGAGCGTGAATCCGCGCCTTCCTTGGTTGAAGCTCAACGCAGTCCGAAGGCCCCGGCGAACTGGGAAAGCAACAGCGTACCCTGTGTGCTTTACATAAAGCGGCGGATTGGCTAGCGTTAGCTTGAGAAGCGCACCCAAAAATGGAAACCGTTACACCCATTCGCGACCTGTTGTTCACCTTGCTGTTGAAGGTGGGAGTGGCGTCGTCTATCTCCGCGCTGCTGGCGCGGTGGACCACGTTTCGGCGCGTGCTCTTCACCGAGGAACGCGATCCCGACCAAAAAATCAAATTGATGCTGTTCATGACCCCGGCGCTGATCGTGGGCGTGACGCTGCGGCTCGTGGGAGGGCCCTCGTACGCGTTTGCGGACTTGTCTCTCGAAGGCGCTTTCTTGATGGGACTGCTCGGAGGGCGCGTCGTGGGGCCGATCGGCGGCGCGATCATCACAATTCCGGCGCTGATCTCACACGAATGGCTGGCGATGCCCGCGGCGTCGACGGCAGGTTTGCTTGGCGGATTGATCCGGCAGGCCATTCCCAACAAAGAAGATCTCTGGAATTTCGGCCCCTTCACGTTTTTGAACATCCCCAAGGCGACGATGCGCCTGTTGCGGAAAGCGGAATTGTCGTGGGAAATGGCGCCTCTAGGGGCGTGCGTCGGCCTGGAACTCGGCCGTGTCGCGCTCGTGCTCGCGACCAAGCCGAAGTGGCTCTTCGCGGTGGATTCGCACTGGGACTGGTGGCTGCTGCTGGTGGTGATTGCGACGCTGATGTCCGTGGCCTCGCCGTTGAAGATCTGGAACAACACGCGCGTCGAGATGAACCTCGAGCGGCACCAGCAATTGCTCTTGAAAGCGCGCATGGACGCGCTCTCCAGCCAGATCAATCCGCATTTTCTGTTTAATACGCTGAACACCGTTTCCGCGCTGATCCGCTTTGATCCGGATTCCGCGCGCGGCGTGGTGCTGAGGCTAAGCAACATTCTCCGGCGGCTGCTGCGCAAGCACGAAACGTTTGTGCCGTTGCGCGAGGAGCTGCAATTCATCGACGATTACCTGGACATCGAAGTGGCGCGGTTCGGAAAAGACAATCTGGACATCGTGAAGCACATCGACGAAGCAGCGCTGGAAGCGTTTGTGCCCAGCATGCTGCTTCAGCCGATGGTGGAGAATTGCCTGAAACACGGGCTGGCCCCGAAGCTAGGCGGCGGGAAAATCGAGTTGAGAACCACGAACAGCGACGGCCGGCTGAGAATTGAGATTGAAGACAATGGCGTGGGTATCTCGGAAGAAAAGTTGCCGCACGTGTACGTCGAGGGCATCGGGCTGAGCAACGTGCGCGAACGGCTGCGTGTGCTGTACGGCACGGATTTTCATCTGGACATCCAGAGCCGTCCGGGCGAAGGGACGGTGATCCGCATTGAGATTCCGGAGCTGGTGGCCACGATGCAGGAAGTGAAATAAGCCTTTTTATAGGTCATTGAGATTTTAACGCGCAGATGCGACACTAAGAGGGCTGAAATCCTAGGCGAACAAGAAGGGTGCCTGGGGAGACAGGGAGCGAGGAACTGTGGCTAGCAAAACACAAGACGCAAGACCGAGAGTCGCTGGACGCGGCCGCGGAGTGGTAATTTCGCCCGAGCTGGCGCGCGAGATGTGCACGTGCGGGCACCGGGCCGGCAGCCACGCGGCACTCAAGTATTCGTGCCAGGCGGCGGGGGACCACAAAGGTTTCTGTCCATGCATGCGCTTTCTTTCCGCAAAGGAATGGCGAGGGAATAAGGCGAAGGCTTCGTAGAAGATATTCCGCACAAAAAAGCGCGAGGCCGCATCAAGCGGCCGCCGAACAGAGAGAAGTATCTCCGCGTACTTGACGAGTCTCCTGCGATGAATTGAACTCCTGCTCTATGCTCTTGCCGACTTGGCGAGCGGCCGCGCCGTCTTGGATTCCCAGTTCTTCCGCAACTCTTCGCGTTTTTTGAGCACGACGGCTTTGGCCTGTTCGAAATTGGCATAGACGCGCGTGCCCTTGATGGTGTTACAGGGTGTGCAGCAAGCTACGAGATTGCCAGCCTCTTTCTTCCCTCTGCGAGCTCGCGGAACAACGAAATCCACGCGCATCACCAGAGCGTTCTCAAAACTGGCGCGGCCGTCCAATCCGCAATACTGGCAGCGATAATCATCGCGTTCGAGAATTTTCAGGCCTTCCTTCAAGGTTACCGGCAAATCTACGACGGATAGAGTCATCAGGCTTAATGGCATGACGTACCTCCAAAGCGGGAATCTTTGTGAGCAGGCGGGAGCTTGCGACCTCCACTTTCCTTGCGCCAAACCATAGGGTAGCGCGGATTTGGTGTCAAGCCTAGAGGCGCTCTGGTAGTGCGCGACGCAATATAAAGGGACGCCCCTTTGGAGTTGATTTTGACCGTCGTAGCCTCCGCTCGGACTGCCGTCAAGGATCGAGGCCCGCTGCGCGGCGCTCCGCGCGTACCTCGCTCCGCGTCCTTGACTGCGTCCTCGCTTCGGCTACGGTCCTTTCATCGGGGAGCTGGCGCTCCCCCTTCTTTGATTGCACCCGATTCCGATTCTATGAATTTTCCGTAGTCCTGGAGGTCATGCCGCCTCAAAAAAATCGCTCTGCGAGCCTCGTAGCGCGAAATTTTTGGGCCATGAGAGAAGGGCGCCCCGTTGTAGTAATTTTCTTGAGCGGTTTCTCAATTCGCTCAGAAAGGAGCGCCCTATGACGATCAGCACTAAATATATCGGTTTGGACGTGCACAAGGAAAGCATTTCGATTGCAGTGAGGAACTCTGTCGGCAAGGTGTTGATGGATTGCGTCATCGAGACCAAGGCGAGCACCATTCTGCAATTCATCGACGGGCTGCGCGGAGATTTGCACGTCACCTTTGAAGAAGGGACTTCGGCGGCCTGGCTCTACGACTTGCTGAAACCACACGTCACGAAATTGGTGGTGTGCGATCCGCGAAAAAACAAGTCCATGAGAGAAGGCAACCAGAACGACAAGATCGACGCCCGCCGATTGGCCGAGTTATTGCGTCTCAATCATCTCAATCCCGTCTATCACGGCGAGCATGGCCTGCGCACGCTGAAAGAGTTGGTGCGCAGTTATCTGACCGTGACGAAAGATCTCGCACGGGTCATGACGCGGGTGAAAGCCATTTATCGGAGTTGGGCCATTCCTTGTAGCGGCAAGCAGGTGTATGCACGGTGTCATCGGGCCGAGTGGCTCGGGAAGATCACCGAACCTGGGGTGCACCGGCGAGCGGAATTTTATTACCAACAGCTCGATGCCCTGAGAGTGTTGCGCCAAGAAGCGCGGCGGGATCTGCTGGCCGAGAGTAAGAAGCACAAAGCCTGGAAACGACTCTGCCAGATCCCCGCGATCGGTCCGATCCGGGCGGCGGTGTTGCTGGGTATTCTGCAGACCCCGCATCGTTTTCGCACCAAGCGGCAGCTGTGGAATTACGGCGGTTTAGCCATCGAGATGCATAGCAGCGCCGATCACCGGAGTGTTGACGGAGAGCTGCAACGGTCCAGGAAGAACGTCTTAGTTCGGGGCCTCAACCGCAACTGCAACCACGATCTGAAGAATTTGTTCAAGGGGGCGGCCGCCGTGGCTTCCAGCAAGCCAGGCCCCTTCGAGGAGTTCTACGCCGCTCTGGTGGCCAAAGGCATAAGGCCGGAGATGGCGCGTCTGACCTTAGCGAGAAAGATTGCCACGATTGTGTTGATCGTGTGGAAGAAAGGAGTAAGCTTCGACCCTCAATATCTGAAACCACAAACAGTTTGAGTGTCTCTGATCGAGTCCGCTCCATGCTGGGGATTTTCTCTGGCGGTGGCCGTCGGGTTCTCGAGACACTCTGGTTCGAGAGCGAGTCTCAGCTGATTAGTTAGGCGCTGTGTGCCTCGGGCACGTAGTCTCACAAGCGACCCTAGGCCCTCTCGGATAACCAGAAAGAGCTATGGGCCAGGAGTCCCAGATAGAACCATGGTCGCCATTTGACCAACGTTCTGCTTGTTGGTTTCGGAACTGATGGGCTTCGTCGCGAAGAAGCGATGAAAACCGCTGACAGGGAAAACCCAAAACGCTGGGCCACAACGCCCGCCAACCGAGCGAATGGCGCGGCAGGTCAGAACAGATCCTGCTCATTTAAGGGGGCTGCGAAGGAAGAAAAGTTGCAGCCGCAGGGGAGGTTTTTTCTCTTGACTTCGACCTTTATAGAACTAACCAGGCAAGTGCGCAACGCCCCGATGAGACTTACCAAGTCGCTAGGAAAGCCGCCGATAAACCAAAGTTGCGGCACAGGCGATAGTTAACACGGCGTTGGCAACAATCGCGGGTAACACGTTGCGAAATCGGTGGTAAAGCAAGGCCGTCGCGAGGCCCAGCAGGAAGCCAATTATAGAATTGTAAATGGGCCAGACAAGCGCAAAGGCGAATGCGCTTAGCAAGACAGCAGGGACGACGCTAGAGCTCTCCAAGAACGCCTTGAAAATAATGCCACGAAACACAACCTCGCTGACCGTTGGTAACAAAATGGCAAACAGAACTAAGACCAGTATGATTGCCGGATGGTAGAAATTGCCAATGATGAGACCCGTTAGACCGCTATATCGGTCGAGTCTCAGGAGTATTGGTAGGCTCGCTGCATAGGCTAGGAACCCTGCCAAAACCCCCCAAAGAAGTTCTTTCAATCTAGGAACGGAAAACGTCAATCCCATATCCCGAAGCGTCATTCGCAAAGGACCAAGGCGATAGCAGCACACGACGATGATTAGCTCAGCAAGAAAGATAACGGCCATCCCGCTATCAACATATTGGACTAGAAAGGTCCATCGACTGATTTGACTCACATGCACTAAGCGGTCCAGATAGACAGCAAAGGCACGGTCGAGACCATACGTAGTAACAACCAGGAATAAAATAGTGTAGATGCTTCCACCCAGTTCGGCGCGGTGCTGCGCATATATCTTTTCTTGTTCGCTTTCTCGCGAGTTCATTACTCAGACATTTTGCCCTGCCCCCACCGATGCCTGGAGCGAAATCCTGCCGATAGCTGTCGTGAATCACACTAGTGCCTGGTAAACGCCGTAATCGGAAAAGTGAAGTTCTAGGACTGGACTTGTCCGGTTAGGCGACTTACCGGGACTTAGCCTATTTGTTCGTCCAAAGCGCCAGAAAAGATTCCCAAAGCCGGGGTAGGTTGCGTATCAGGGAAGGTGCAATCTCAGTGCTTGAAGTGTCGTAAAATCCAGACTCTTTCTAAACTGCAATCCTTCTCAACCTTAACTAAAGCCGTGGTTTATGATTTCGAGGAACGGAATTCTGGGTGCACAGAGAAGTGCGTTGGTAACGCGACCAAAGGACACTCTAGCTTGATTGCTTCCATGCGCGGATATTTCTTCACGATTTCGCTCGCGTTCCTGACGTGTCCGCTGGCCTCGCAAGCCCGACCTAAGATTACTCCAGCAGCTGAAATTGACCTTCAGACCCACGCGGAATGGCGCGTGAATGCGCAAATCGAGTTCGATACTGCTGGACGGCTGCTTATCCCCTATCGCGACAAGTTCAGAATGAGCCCGACAGGCAACTGGCATCTCATACGTCTCACTGGGCCATTGGCGGGTGAACTAAAACGCGAAGAAATTGACTTCTCAATTCCTCAAGAGCCTGTCGACCCAGAATCCGCACGCCGCTGGGATGCTTTCTCTTCCCGTCTCCTGCTGAGTCCCGATGGAAGCCACGCTTTTGGCGTCTTTGAAGGTTCTGTAGTCACAGCGAAGTCCGGGCCACCTCCGTCGGGAGCCGTTAGAAATGTCAGCGTTGACACTTTTTCGTCGCTGATTTCATTCGACCTCACGGCATTTCGGGTACTCGCCTCCGCCGATGTCACCCAACACCCGAACAATCTGGCCGCCAAACAAATTAGTATGAAGGGCGACCTTCTACTTCTTTATTCGACAGATACAACCTGGAAGATTGCCATTCTCGACGGATTTCTTCACAAGGTACAGACGGTAAACTTCAGCATGGCTCCCGTTGAAAAGTCCGGGCGTTCTTCCTGCCGGTTGCGGCCAGACTTGAAGATTGAATGTCCCATGCAAGGGCGAGGGGACCTTCTTTTGGGTCCCGAATCTGTCGTTCAACTCGCCGAGTCCACATGCAAAATGCGTGCTGGGTCCAGTGCATTTGGGATCGGCAAAGATGAGACAGTGAAGGATTACATCATCGAAGCCGACCGCCTTTGTACCCGCGATGAATCAGGAAAGGAGCAACTCGTTTCTGCTGACCTTCTCCCCCGTTGTCGCCAAGGGTGGGATGTGTCGGCCATCAGCCCTGACCGCCATTCCGTGCTGACGTCTTGCATACTGATGGATACTTTCCTTGACACCTTCTCCTATATATCTAGGGCGAGCCTGCAACTGATTGACGTCGCGACACTAACTGTTACAACTACAATTCCACTTTCGACTCGCCACCGATCTGCCGTCGCCGTCTTCCACCACTCAGGGACGTCCACAATTGCGGTCATCGAAGACGGCGCGAGACTTCTGGTTTATGCCGTTGCAGACTAATTGGAACCATCGGCTCTTGTGCAACAACCTGTTGCACAAACTCCCTGTCAGGGTAGGCCTCGGCGAATGCCCGCATGTACTTCAGGTTTCTCGCCCGAAAGCCTCGCATCTCCGGGAATGCCTTCGTCAAATCCTCGGAGAGACGATCAATGACCTTCGCGCCCCACCCTTCGTTTTCTTGCCGGACCAATATGTCACGTCCGATGCTCCAGTATAGGAACACGAGCTCGCGATTTACGGAAAGGGCAGCGCGGACCTGGGCCGCACGGATGCGATCCTTCAACTCTTACAAGAAGCTGTGATATTGCGCGGGAATCAGATTTTCGCTGTCTTGGTCCAAGGTCACGGCCTTTTCTTCGCGTTTCGATAGCATATATCCCCCAGAGAGCTGCGAGCCTGACCCGAGGTATATCTTCTGCGATTTTGAACGACTTATGCGGTGTTTGGCAGTCCCCGCGTTCTTGTAACTTGGTAGGTGTCACGGCAGAAGTCAAATTCATTGCCGTGGCACACATCTATTGATCTGCGCTGTTGACGGGAGCCACGGTGCCACCCTCGAGGCTCGATTCTTATTGCCGCCTTTTGCCGCCTCGCGAAATTCCTAAGTCTTCTGAGCGCAGATAGATCATTGCTGAGGGCTGTGGGAAGGAGACACCCACGTCCCAAGGAATCCGGCTGTCACTCGTGCCGCTGATAATTCACGCACGAACCGGATCATCGGGGTTATCTGCCCCCTTTTGCCCCCTCGCGTTTTTGCTAAGTCCCGACCAATCAGAAGGATGGTTGGTAGGGGCGGTGGGGATCGAACCCAAGACCC
>Ga0137415_10001082_pt1 | contig 26826 bp, 34 predicted proteins | sample CZODoug3_1_1_16f_FD_183082 | JGI IMG/M metagenome (GOLD analysis project Ga0137415, IMG submission 183082) | Vadose zone soil fungal communities from Angelo Coast Range Reserve, California, USA - CZODoug3_1_1_16fungal (Hybrid Assembly) | ecosystem: Environmental > Terrestrial > Soil > Vadose...
CCAAGTCACACCGATCAGCAAATACGCGGCGACACCGCCCATGACCCGGTGGACGCTGACAGGGCCCGGACGAAACGTGTGCCTTAGCGTCATGACCACCAGGATAGCCATGCCGCATATCTTCGGCGCCGAATCCCAGCCTAAATGACCGGACGACGGCTTGAGTTCGACGATCAAGTCCGCCGTGAACTCCAGGAGGGTGAGCGCGATGATTAGATAGGTGAGTATTCTATGCTGAATGATCGCGATCGCGCCCGAGAACTGCATGAGGGCGAACATTAGGTCCAGTCCGATTCGCCCTGGCCGTGACAGAGGAACCATTGGAACAAAAATGGTTATGAGCACCAGAAAGGCAAGGAAGGAACTCAGTCCCCAATCCTGGGCCCAAAAAGGAAACAGCGGCCCTTCCGTCCGTTTGCGCATCGCGCCTCATTTTCCAGCGGCCAGAAGGGTCACGGAATTCAATCTGTCGCCGCGAAGACTGTCGTTGTAGGCCGCCCGGTCAGGCAGCACTGCTAGGCACAAAATCCCGAAATGTGAGCGGACACGCCGCATGGTCGCATTGACAGGCGATTTCCACGTTTTCACCTCCGGCTTCACGACACGTGTCTCCGCAGTACTCCTCTCCATTTCGTACATCACAAAAACATGGTATGTGCGCGCATTTTTTGGTGTTTTGAGTCGCCATCATCAGTTCCGTCTTTTCCAACTCCATTTACCTTCTCCGATGGGTACGCCACCGGAACTCTGACCAATTGCATGTAGATCTCCAAACGTGCTTTTGCAAGGCACAAGGCTCTCCGCGTTCTCAGGTCGGCCGTTCAAAGAATGAACTGCCTGAATGTCAACGGGCTGATACGGCGTCAGTATTTGGACTCTCTTAAGACCGCCATCTTGTCTGATCGAAGGGGAAGTCAAAGTAGTCAGAGTATCCCGGTCCTTAAGTCAATGGATTTATTGCCCTGTCGGCTCTCCGCCAATCTTTGTTTTGACTGGAACACAACGTGCACTCGCCATGTCAGAAAGTGGGGCCAAAATGGAACCGCAAGTATTCACATTTGCAAGTTCACCCTTCGTGCCTGTCGCCATCGGTTTTTTTGGCTTGGGTACCGGCTACTTCATCTGGGGTGGTCAGGCTTTGTTTGGTTTTCCCAAGAGCGATCCCGAAGTCAACCGGACACTGGGCTTGTGGGGTTTCTGGATGCCAGGGTTCATGCAGTTCCTCACGGGCATCTATTTGCTGACCGGACTGACCTGGTTCAACGTCTTCGGCAAAGCGGCTCCTCTGTACATGGCGGGCCTCGCGTTTACAGCGTACGGCATTCACTGGTTCGCGATGTCCTTCCGGCGATATATCGATAGCAGCGCCCAGCCCGATGGCTGGATGGCGATAGCATTCCTGTTTCTCAGCATTCTTGGCGCTGACGTCTTTCGGCGTGCCGGAGACATCCCCGTAATGCTTGTCTTTGTCGGCTTGACCTTGATCTATGCGATTGAAATTCCTACGCGCTTACTGTCCTGGAAGGTAGGCGGTCGCCTCGTCGGGCTGTGTCAATTCATCACGGGTATTTGGCTGATGTATTGCACGTACGCTATGACAGTGGATTTGGCGTTAGGCGCCAAAATCTGGGTCTAGTAGGTCTTTCACACTATGACGAGATTGCAGTGCATGAAATACGGCATCGCTTGTCTGCTGGTAGCGACCTGCGTGCGCGCACAGTGTACAGCGGTTCGCACGGCTACCGATGCGCCCGCCCTCATCCCAAAAGCGCCTGCATCATCGACCTTACTGCGAGAATTGGACAGCTCTTTGGAAAAGGTCGTGGCAAAAGTTTCGCCCGCTGTTGTCCAGATCGTGGTCACTGGGTACGGACCCTTAGAAGACCATGGTCACACCGACACATCGCGAATCGCGCGGCAGCACGCCATCGGCGCTGGGGTCATCGTCGATCCCGACGGCTACATCATGACCAATGCACATGTGGTCGAAGGAGCGCAACGCATCCGCGTCATCCTCCCGCCGCCGGCGGGAGACTCTACACTGGAACTCCAGCCCATCCATGCCGAGCAGATCCTGCATGCCAGGGTGTTGGGTACCCACAAACAATCCGATTTAGCGCTCCTCAAGGTGCAGGCGTCGCATCTGCCTACCGTGCCTCTGCGCACGGACGTACGAGTCCGTCAGGGCGAATTGGTATTCGCAATCGGCAGTCCTGAAGGATTGCGGGATTCCGTAACCATGGGCGTGCTCAGCTCAGTCGCCCGCCAGACCAATCCCGACGACCCTATGATTTATCTCCAGACCGACGCAGCGATCAATCCCGGAAACAGCGGCGGCCCGCTGGTAGATATCGATGGCAATCTTCTCGGCATCAACACTTTCATCCTCAGCGAAGGCGGCGGCAGCGAAGGTCTGGGCTTCGCTATCCCTGCTGCAATCGTCAATTTTGACTATCAGAGCCTTCGCAAGAACGGTCGTGTGCAGCGCGTGGCGATCGGCGCGAAAGCCCAGAACATTACGCCTACTCTGGCTGCGGGCCTCGGGCTCGCGAGGAGTTGGGGCGCAATCATTTCCGACGTCGCAGTTGGAGGGGTAGGGGACGCGGCAGGTCTGAAGATACAAGACATCGTGCTGGCCATCGATGATCGGCCAATTCTCGGCCTCCCCGACTTTGTGGCCGCGCTTTACCTCCATCCCGTCGACCAAGTTCTGAAAATCGATGTGCTTCGAGGCATGAATCGGATGTCCTTGAACGTTCCCGTGATGGTGTACCACGAGAAGATGGACGAGTTGGCCGACATTCCTGAGCTGCAGAAAAGTCTGATCCGGAAGCTGAGCATTTTTGTTACTGAATTTAACGGGAGCGTGAAACAGCTGCTGCGTGGCGCTCGCAGCGACTCGGGGTTCGTAGTCGTAGCCCAGGCCGCGGGCACAAATGCGGTGGATACAGGGCTGGAGTCGGGGGACATCATTCGCGCAATCGATGGTGCACCGCTGCAGTCGATTTCACAGTTGCGAGCGATAGTCCCTAAGCTTGGACAGGGCGATCCTGTTGTGCTTCAAATCGAACGCAAAGGGAGACTGCAATATCTCGCATTTGAGATGGAGTGACTGTGTTTCTTTAACGTATGGCCTCTTTGAATAGCTCGAGGTTTGCCGCGCGGCCTGCAACGGCTCTTCTAGGGCGTTATGGAACAGCTGTTATTTCGGTGATGCTGGCGTTCGGGACAGCCCTCAGCCTACGACACTACGATCTGCCCTCTCCGTTTACCTCATTCTCATTCGCGGCAATTGCCGTGACTTTTTGGTATGCCGGGACCGGGCCGGGCCTGCTCGCACTTTTGCTCTCCTATTTGACGAGGAGGCACGTCCCTGTTCCCGTCCATATCGACGGCTCCTCTGCGGAGCCCTACCTCATTATTTATGGGATTTTCGGAGTCTTCGTGGGCTGGTTCAGTGCTTCACGCCACCGTGCCGAACGGCTGCTCACGGAAGCACGCGACAATCTGGAACTGCGGGTTGCGAAGCGAACCAGCGAACTGACAGAGGCCAACGAAGAGTTGCAAACCACCCAGGCAGAGCTGCGATGCGAGAAGGATCGGCTAAAACTGCTTCTGGAGCTGACCAACAACGTCGTTTCGAATCTTGAGATTCGCGATGTCTTGAAAGCAGTCATCGCGAATGTCCGCCAAGTCATGCGATCCGATTTTGCGGGCGTGGGGTTGCCCGATTCCGATGGTGGCCGGTTGCGAGTCTATGCACTCGCCATCGCAGGTGACGGGACTCTCAGCGAGAACGAATCGCTTCCTACAGAGGAAACCGTGCCATCTCGCGTATTCCGCACCGGCAACATCTGGGTTGGCAAGATTCAGGACCTCCCCGAGATCCAAACGGGAAAGAACGCCTTCCTGGCACCGGGGCTCAAGACGGCATGCGTGCTGCCACTCCTGAGTCGAAAACGAGTCCTTGGCATCCTGATCCTCGGCAGACGGGAAGATCATCGGTACATCCAAGAAGACATCGATTTCCTGACACAAGTTTCCAACCAGATAGCGATCGCCGTCGAAAACGCACTTTCCTTTCGTCAGATATCAGAACTCACGGACAAGCTCGCCCTGGAAAAGCTTTACCTTGAGGACGAGATTCGCTCCGATGCTGATTTCGAGGAGATGGTCGGCAAAAGTCAGGCTCTTCACCGCGTCTTAAGGCTGGTGGAAACAGTGGCACCGACCGACTCCACCGTGCTTATTTCTGGCGAAACGGGCACTGGCAAGGAATTGATCGCTCGCGCCATCCACAACCTCAGCCCGCGTGCTTCGAAAACCTTCGTGAAGCTGAACTGCGCTGCCCTCCCTGCCGGACTACTCGAGAGCGAACTATTTGGCCATGAAAAGGGTGCGTTTACAGGCGCCGTTGCTCAGCGCATTGGCCGTTTAGAACTTGCGGACCACGGCACTATTTTCCTGGATGAAGTCGGGGAAATTCCACTCGAGCTCCAGCCGAAGCTGCTTCGTGTACTGCAAGAGCGTGAGATTGAGCGGTTGGGAGGCACACGAACGATTCGGACCGACGTGCGTTTGATTGCGGCAACAAATCGGGATTTGGCCGCGATGGTTCAAGAACAGACGTTTCGCTCTGATCTTTATTTCCGCCTGAATGTATTTCCCGTGGAACTTCCTCCATTGCGCGAACGCCCGGAAGACATCCCTCTTTTGGTCCGGCATTTCGCAGAGGAGATTTCTCGCCGCATGAACAAAACAATCGAAGCGATTTCCTCAGAGACAATGCAGGCCCTCTGCCAATATCATTGGCCGGGCAACATTCGAGAACTGCAGAATGTGATTGAACGGGCCGTGATCCTGTCGTCCGGGCCAACCTTAAAGGTGCCGGTGACGGAACTACAGCCTCGTACCCCGGCCGTGCCAGCCCGCAACGACGAAAGCGCTGGATCGACGAGACGCACGCCTGTGCGCAGTATTCTCGCCGAAGTCGATCGCAATCAAATCATCCGCGCGCTTAAAGAAACAGACGGTCGCATCGGCGGGCCAAACGGCGCCGCCAACCGCCTCGGCCTCAAACGTACTACGTTCATCACACGCATGAAGAAGCTAGGCATCGATGCCAGCACAGTGTCGGAACACGACGGAACGAGTACCGACACTTCCGACAGCCCGACACCCTGATTGCGCAGCATTCGCCACTCGCGCTTAACGTTCACATAGTAAGCCGCTTGCCGCGAACCTTCTTCCCCTCTTCGTTTGGCACCTGCCGTGCCCTTATGCAATGTGCCAGAAGAAGAGGAACAAGGAATGATGCCTAGCGTAGCGAACCTTGGTTTTCCGACTTCCCTTCTGGAAAAAACGCACGCCACGCAAAACAAGAAGAAAGGAGGAAATATGAAGAAGTTTTTTGCTCTGGTTGTTCTTTCTCTCTGTATGGCGGCCCCATCATTCGGAGCCGATGTCGTCGGGCATTCTGTCAAGGTCGCCGGTAAGGACTCGTACAAAGCCGCGAAAGTCTCGGTCAAGGAAACTGGCCATGCAGGAAAGGCGGTCATGAAGTTCCTTTTCTAGGATGAGGTAACAAATCGTATCTAAGGAGATGAAACAAAATGAAAACCAACAAGCTTTACATTGTCGTAGGCCTGATCATTGCTTTTAGTCTTTTTTCCGAACTCGCTGCTCATGCTGACGAGTCGGACCAGGCCACCACCATAACCTTTAACCAGTCAATCCAGATCCCGGGGCAGGTCCTGCCCGCTGGGACGTACCTTTTCAAGCTGGCGAACAGTGATTCTGGCCGAGATTTTGTGCAGATCTTTAATTCGGACCGGACTCACGTCTATGCAACTCTTCAGACAATTCCAACGGATCGTCAGGACCCCACCGGACATACGGTAATCACGTTGGCCGAGCAGGGCGCCGGAAAACCGGATGTCCTTTTGAAGTGGTTTTATCCCGGGAACCTGACCGGCAATGAGTTCCTGTATTCCGACCAGAAAGAGAAGGAACTTGCTCATGCCGAGCAGCAGACCATCGTAGCCAATCAACCACCAACCTCCAACTCCGAGATGCCCGGGGCTGGAAACTGAGTGCTGGCCTTGGCATTCGCTCGCTCAGCGCCATAGATGTGACGTCTTCGTGAGCGAATGCCCGGGCTCAAGTGGTACGCAAGTGTCTTTAGAACGCTGGGTTGAAGACAGATCGGTTTACGAAATCTGTGTTTGTACCCGCAAGCCAAATCGTTCACGGCTGAACAGTAGTTACGAAAGGAAAGGCGCGATGCTGAAGGTCACGAGAATCGACACCGAGACTGAACAAAGACTCATTCTCGAGGGACGGCTTACCGCACCTTGTATCGCGGACCTTCGTTCTCACTGGGAAGAAACCCGCCATTCGCATCCGGAACGCAGATTCGTGGTTGATCTCCGGGGAGTGATGCGAATGGATAGCGGCGGCGAGAGCGCTGTCGCGCTGATGAAAGCCGCAGGAGCGGAGTTCCTGGCCAGCGGTATTCGGATCAAGCTCTTCGTTCAGGATTTGGAGAGCAGAGCCACCGCAAGAAAGTCAGGGTAGGTGGCCCCGGCGCCTCTACCTGTCAAAACGGAAGGCTGGAAATACAATGGCTCTCGACACAATTCTCTACGTATCCGACGGAGCGACCGGCAGCGATTCGATATCCGCCGCGCTCAAAGCCGATGGCTATGAGGTGGTGACCACTGACAGCTCAACACAAGCGGTCGCCCTGCTGTTCATCATGCGTTTAGTTGCTGGCATCGTGTTCGATCACCGGGTGGGAGAGCACACCACCTTTGATGTGGTGCGAAGCCTGCGAGCTCTTCGCCCACATGTTCCGATCGTCTTGCTGTGCCGTAACCAGATCGATCACCCGCCCCCATGCGTGGATGCTTGCGTGAACACCGGACAGCCGCTCCAAGAGCTAACCTCCGAAGTCGAGCGCCTGCTGACCCCGGAGCGTTTCGCAGTGCACAGCGCACAACGCTGATCGGGAAGGTTCAAATCGTCGCCACGATTGGCGCCAAATCTGCCACTGCAGCCCGAATTTTGGGCCGCCGAAAATCTGCGGTCCCCACCGCCACAAGGCCAGGTCGGTTGCGCAGCAAAACGCGGCGGGCGAGCCTGGTGCACGATGATGTTTGCGAATTAGTGTTTGGCCATGGACAGGTTTGACAAGGGAGAGGCGAGGGCCATCGCGCAACGGCATCGTCCATCAGCGACTCCTAGTCTCAAGAACGAATCAATAGAGAAGCCTTCCTCGCTTTTGCAGCGTTTTGTGAACTCACACTGCTCATGTGTCGGGATTGGCAACTAAGTGCGTGGTCTGGCATTCGCTTCGCCCAGCATGGAGGCGACGAATGCCTGGCGAGTGTGGATGTTGGTCAAATTGGTGAAGGTCGATGCGGAGAACAATCATGGTCACAGTCAACCGGGAGCAGACCTCTAACGACTCAAACAGAGGTGGTTCGTCGTCTTTACTCTTCTTTACGATGGAAATATGCAACTGCGCATCTAAGAGTTCAGGAGTCGTTCTATGAAGAAGCTAATGATGTTGTGCATAGCCGCTGCAATGATGATAGTGCCTGCTGTGGCTTTCGGACGTCCGGTGCGCGTCTTCGTCGCACCAGCGTACGGGTGGGGATGGTACTCCCCGTACTGGGGACCCAATCCTTACGGATACGGCTATTACGGTTACGCTCCTGCGACTGGCGCGGTGAAGTTCGACACCGACGTGAAAGACGCCGAAGTATACATTGACGGCGCCTACGCGGGCACGGTCGGAAAACTGAAAACCGTGAATCTTCGGCCCGGCAGTTATGACATCGAGGTGCGCGCTCTGGGGCGCACGCAGTTTGATAAGAAAGTGTACGTCGCTGCCGGCAAGACCTTGCATTTGAAGCCGGACTTGCGAATCCAAGCGCAACCACAATCGCGGTAGATATTCTGTCCTTTCCAGGACGAAGCAACGGAGTGCGGGAGGTGTTAGTCTCCCGCGCTCCTCGGCGCTGTTAATCTTGACCGCTAAAGCCCAACGGCGATCGCCGCCGCCAAGGCGAGGGGAAGATGTCCAGTGCACCTCATACCTCTTCGATCCGAAGCCTTTCCCGCCCACCACCAACTGTCACCGCGCCATCAGGAATTGCCCTGGAATTCTGGCTTTCGCCTGTATTGACGCGCCCAGTATCGACCGAATAGGGAATGTGGCACAATCGCGGTGCGATGGCTGATCAGGGACCATCAGGCCGCCCAGGAGCGCAGCGTGGATGAAGTGTCTCTCCAAACTTCAACGTTACAGTCTGGCAACGATTTCCTGTGGCGTCGCACTGGCGCTGGCTTGGCCCATAGATGCTCCAGCGTCGTGTTTCCTTCTCGCCGTCACGGTGAGCAGCCTCTTCGGAGGCCTGGGACCGGGCCTCCTGTCTGTGGGTTTCTCCGCTTTAGCCTTCGACTACTTCTTTCTGCGGAGGACAGCCCCGCCGGCCGACGAACCGGCACTCTTCCTGCGATTTGCGGTCGTCTTGCTAGCGGCTTTGCTCATCACTGGATTGATGGAGGCGAAACGGCGCGTTGAAGAGTCCCGCAATCGCACCGAAGAGGCCTTGCGTCTGGCAGAGTCGGATCTGGCGCGGGTCAGCCGGGTGACCACGATGGGAGAACTGACGGCTTCCCTGGCACACGAGGTGAATCAACCGATTGCCGCCCCCCTTACTGATGCCAACACCTGCTTGCGCTGGCTCAACCGCGATCACCCTGATATGGAAGAAGCGCGTGAAGCCGCATCGAGAATTGTAAAAGACGCGACCCGCGCGGCGGAGATCATCGGCCGAGTTCGCCTACTGTTCAAGAAGGGTGCTCCGCAACGGGAGTTGGTTGATATAAACGAGATCATTCGAGAGATGGTCGCCCTGATGCGCAGCGAGCTAACGCGACACTCCATTTCAGTCCGGACCGAGTTCGCAGAAGATATCCCCCGAATCATGGGAGATCGCGTGCAATTGCAACAGGTGCTCATGAACCTTATGGTCAATGGCATCGATGCAATGAAGGACGTGGACGGGACGCGCCAACTCGCCCTCAAGTCACAACGAGGGGAAAACGAGCAACTGACGGTGTCGGTCAGCGATACCGGCGTGGGGCTGCCTCCGCAGCAGACGCAGCAGATCTTCAATGCGTTCTTCACCACCAAGTCTGACGGTACCGGCATGGGGCTGCGGATCAGCCGCTCGATCGTGGAATCGCATGGCGGACGCTTGTGGGCTGGCGACAATTCTCCTCGCGGCGCAAGTTTCCACCTTACGCTGCCCATCAAAGTCGAGGCGTACGAGTAACTTCCGAAATCATCCTTTCCGCAGTGAACCGGAGCCCCGTGCGGCTGTTGCTCTCTGTCTGCGGGGTGGCAATCGTCACATTCTTCGCCTATCGAGTGATCCCCGCCAATATGACGACAGCAGGATTCGCCTATCTGCTGCTCGTGCTAGTCGTTGCGAGCACTTGGGGCTTCCTGGAGTCTGCCGTGACCACGGTTTTGTCGACCCTGACCTTCGACTTCTTCTTTGTTCCGTCAATCGGTGCATTCGGGCCATACAAGACAGAGGATTTGGTCGCATTTGTTCAGTTTTCTGGCGACGTCGCTGACCGCCAGTCGATTGGCAGCTACCATCAGGCGGCGAACATCACAAGCGATCATTGCCGAACAGGCCCTGCGTCAGGCGCAGGCGGATCTCGCACGTGTCAACCGGGTGACCACCATGGGAGAACTGACCGCCTCCCTGGCGCACGAAGTGAATCAACCGATTGCCGCGGCCGTCACCGACGCCAATACCTGCTTGCGTTGGCTTGCGCGCGACACCCCCCGTTGTCGCGGAGGCGCGCGACGCCGCCTCCAGAACAGTTAAAGACGCAACGCGCGCTGCCGAAATCATCGACCGGATCCGCCTGCTCTTCAAGAAAGGCACTCCTGAACGGGAGTTGGTTCATGTAAACGAATTGATTCGTGAGATGGTCGTGCTATTGCGCAGCGAGGCAGCGCGACACTCGATTGCGATTCGCACCGACCTTGCCACCGACCTTCCCCAGGTTGTCGGAGATCGAGTGCAATTGCAGCAGCTGTTTATGAACCTCATGCTCAACGCCATCGATGCGATGAAAGATGGATGCGGAATGCGCGAGCTCGAGGTCAAATCGCAGCAAGCGAAAGACGCGCTGGTTATGGTGTCGGTCAGTGACACCGGGGTGGGGCTGCCCCAGCAGCAGGCGGACCAGATCTTCAATGCGTTCTTTACCACCAAGCTTCATGGAACTGGCATGGGACTTCGGATCAGCCGCACCATCGCCGAATCGCATGGTGGCCGCTTGTGGGCTGCCGACAACTCTCCCCGCGGTGCAAGCTTTTACTTCACCCTACCCGCCACAATCGAGGGCCATGAATGACGACCGCAGCCGCTCCCACAGTGTTCGTCATTGATGACGATGAGTTGGTGCGCGCGGCCATCCAAGGCATGCTGAAATCGGTTGGCCTACGTTCCCAGACCTTTGCAACGCCGCAAGAGTTCCTGCGTAGCAAGCGGGCGGACGGGCCAAGTTGCCTGGTTCTAGACGTGAGACTTCCTGGAGTCAACGGTCTAGACTTTCAGCGCGACTTGGCCGACGCTGGCATCCGCATTCCCGTCATCTTTATCACTGGCTATGGAGATATTCCGATGACGGTGAAGGCCATGAAGTCCGGTGCGGTGGAGTTCTTGACCAAGCCCTTCCGGGACCAAGACTTGCTGGATGCGATCCACCAGGCCTTGGATCGCGACCGGGTAACGCGTCAGGGGGAGAGCCAGCTTGCCGACTTGCGAAAGCGCTACGACTCGCTGACCACGCGCGAGCGGGAGGTCATGGGCTTGGTGGTTTCGGGCATGCTCAATAAGCAAGTAGCTTCTGAGCTCGGGAACAGCGAAATCACCGTGAAGATCCATCGCGGGCACGTGATGCGGAAGATGCAAGCCGAATCACTGGCTGAATTGGTGAGAATGGCAGCGAAGCTTGAGCTGCCAACGGGCAAAAAGTAGCTTATCGCCACTGCTGCCAAATAGAGTCGTTGCTCGAAGCTAAGCTACAGTCACGAAGGCTTCATTGCGGAGCGCTTCGTCGGAGCCTTCACCCGCAGCGCGACAGAGACTTTCGACCATGACTTATCCGGATACGCCAACACCGGGGTCGACCCATAGCGTTGGTTGCTCTGCGCTACGGACTAGCTTCGGTTTCGGTCGCAGCAGCTCTCGGCCTCGCGCGCGCGCCTTTCTATATTTCCATCTGTAACGCTTGCGAGCTCGCCATCCAGTCGCAGAGAACGGAAAGCCGTCAGCTGTTGATCTCGGTCACTGATACCGGCATCGGCCTGCCTCCGCAGCAGCGGGGCCAAATTGTTGATGCCTTCTTTACCGCCAAGGCTGACGGCACCGGCATGGGGCTTCGGATCAGCCGCGCCATCGTCGAATCGCATGGCGGCCGCTTGTGGGCTGGCGACAATTCTCCCCGTGGCGCACGTTTTGCGTTCACTTTACCCGTCAAAATCGAGGGCCGTTATGAAGCCCGCAGGCGACATTCCAGCTACATACCAAAGTATGATGGCGCCACCACCAATGGATGATTGTGCCGTTGATGAACGCGCTGCTAAGGTTGCATCATGGCGATTCAAAGGAAGGGGAACATGGTGGCCATTGTTGATGACGATGACTTGATGCGCAGCGCCGTGGAAGGCCTGCTGAAATCGGCTGGATTGCCGTCGCAAGCCTTTGCGTCAGCGGAGGAATTCCTGAACTCTGGCCAACAGCGCCAGGTTGGATGTCTGGTCGCAGACATCCGCATGCCGGGAATGACCGGTTTGGAATTGCAGGCCAAGCTTAACGCTGAGCATTGCCGGATTCCGACCATCTTCATCACGGCACACGGCGACGAAAAAATGCGGATGCAGGCGCTAAGGGCAGGAGCGGTGGAGTTCCTGGCAAAACCGTTCGACGACGAAGCCCTGCTCGAGAGTGTTCGCGCGGCTCTCGAGAGTTGAGCCCGATAAGAAGCGTGTACGTAGCACGAAGGGGGTCTCTGTGGCGGGTATCGAGCTATCACGGACTGCTGATCGAGCTTCTTATGAGCGCAGATTCGAGCAGGTCATAGGGAACAGTCCTGCTCTGGAAGCGGTGCTCGAACAGGTCGAACGGGTCGCGCCCACCGGTTCCACCGTGTTGATTCAGGGAGAAACCGGCACCGGCAAAGAGCTGATTGCGCGCGCGATTCACAACATCAGCTCGCGGTGCGGACACGCGTTCGTAAAGCTGAATTGCGCTGCCATCCCGCTGGATCTGTTGGAGAGTGAGCTTTTTGGTCACGAGAAAGGCGCGTTTACCGGCGCCATAGCACAAAAGATCGGGCGTTTCGAACTGGCCGACAAAGGTACACTCTTTCTGGACGAGGTGGGCGATATTCCGTCGTCACTGCAACCCAAGCTGTTGCGGGTCCTGCAGGAACAGGAGTTCGAGCGCTTGGGCAGCACGCGGACTCATCAAGCGGACGTTCGGCTGGTAGCTGCAACCAACCGCGATCTGACGGAGATGGTGAGTCGGGGTGAATTTCGTAGCGACCTCTACTACCGCCTGAATGTATTTCCGGTCCTGTTGCCACCTTTGCGGGAGCGCCGCGAGGATATCCCGACCCTGGTCACCCATTTTGTGGAGATTCTTGGCCGTCGGATGGGAAGGCAAATTGAACACATTCCTCCGGAAACAATGTCTGCCCTTAGCGCCTACGAGTGGCCGGGGAATATCCGCGAGTTGCAGAACCTGATCGAGCGGGCCGTGATCCTTTCAAACCATGGGGTGCTTCCCAATCCTTTGCCGACACTTGGAACTCCGGGTGTGATTCTCTCCTCGGTTGCAACTACTTTGAGAGACTCAGAACGCGCTCTGATTCTACAAACGCTTGACGCGGTCGGCTGGGTGATCGGCGGCCCGAAGGGCGCAGCCGCCACACTGGGGTTGAAGCGCACTACGCTAATCCACAAGATGCAGAAGCTGGGGATTTCTCGGCCCTCTCTCCAAAACAGCCAGGATGCGATGCGGTCGGCATCGCGGGAGCCGAACTCGCCGGCGCAATTGCAGTAAACGTCGCCGGAGCCGCCCAGGCGCCGGGTAAGCGCGTGTTCAGGCGGCGAGGGAACCCCGCGTACGAGCCTTCGTACGGTTCTGCAATCCTCACGGTGACGCCCGTGACTCGTTCGACGATCGTGGCATCGCCTGGATAGCACAGGTAGCGATCCCGAGGTTCGAAGAAGAAGTTGGGACGGTCAAAGTCGTTATTCCAATCCATGGCCGCGATTTTTCGCTACCGGGGATCGATTTGAACGAAAGAGACCTGCGGTTTTGCATTTACGAATATTAGGTTTCACTGGCATTCCTCCAAACTTGCAATCTGTCGACTGTCCCCGGGGCACGTCCGCAACAAAGTGACCCCTGTCCGTTCTGGTTCCTCTTCTTGGCAGGCAATCTCGATCCGATGCCTGTGCCCCGGACCCCTACTCAAACGGGTGGAAGAGACATGCCAAAGATCCCAACCACTCAAGATGTAGAAACAGCCGATCATGATTGAGGTGCCCGGAGCGCACCTGGAAACCTCACGGCTGATCCTGCGTCGTCATTTGGACATGGGTCCGTCGGTGGTCACTTCACGACGCTGTCGGCCAAGACGCGCTCTTCGATTCAATCGTCTTGCTTCTTCTCTCACGACAGAAGCAGTATGACGCTTTCGGAAGGACCCCGGGATCTGATCTGGATCTCGTCGCCGCCTTTCCCTTCAGATCTGGGATTATCGCAAAGGTCGACCAGATTCTGGCGATACGGCGGTCTTTTGGGGACGGGCCGCTCGTGGCATTTGGATTGCACTCGGGGTAGTGGAAGGTGGTTTGGACATAGGGCTAGGATACCACCGATGTTCTTCAGCGCTGGAGAGGAGGAAACAGAGATGGACAGTAATTACATGTTTCTTTGTGGAGTGATGTGGTGCAAGTTCGGACAGCAAGAAGCAGGCAAGGAGTTGCTAAGGGCTGCAAATTCTAGAAATCCGGACATGAGCGCCCTGGCCTGGGCGATGTTGGCAGAAGGTGCTCGTCGCTTGAGGGATCTGGAAGGACGAGCGCAAATCGGTTCTCGCACGATCCTCGAGGAAAGCCTATGTGGATGAGATCATGCGCCATCTGTAAAGCACTTTTGCACAAGCTCCGATTGTGCGAGTCCGTGCGTTGTCAGTGCGGATGGGTTTGGTAGGGCCATTGGAGTCCGAAAGCTGAATCGCAGCCAGCCCCGCCATAAAGGCTCATAAGAGCAAGAGGTTGTCATGGCAAAGGTAATTGAGTTTTACGTACCGAAGAACTTCCGGAAACTGTTGAAGTGGGCTCCTGAGCTGCACTACGGAAAGATCATCGAGTTTTGCTCGCAGACGAAGAAGTCAGCCTAGGTCCAAACAAGTGTCTTGTCGGGGACCGGCTGATCTTGCCAGTGGTCGAGGTAAGCTGTGCGACCGGCTCGATTCCTCCAGGCCCAGAAGGTGAGTGAATGTCTCAGAACAAATCAGCCTCGTATCACAGCAACGGGTATAACGCCCAATCAGCTTGTGAGCACTGTGAGATCATCACTAGCCACGAGCGCTGGTGTCCGACACTTAATCCGGTTGTCAGCTACGCTTGCAGAATTGTTGTTTCTCCCGACGAATTGACGAGCGGAGACGCGATCATCCTCCACTCTCTAGGTGTTCAGTGGGGGCCATCGCCACGCCCGAACCCAGTGCTCCGGCTGACAATAGACCGGCTGTTGTGAAGAGTTTTCTCGGGGCGATTCCAGATCCCTCGACCGTGCACTGTCCGACCTCTGCTCGGCAGAAAGCCTGGAACTCTTAGGAATGAAATAGCTCCTCGGGACCCATCCCGAGATCTCCTTCGTCGATAACCTGGATTTACCTTAGGCAGCCTTAACCCGTGCGATTCCCGGGACGGCGAACGAAACCACCAACAATGGCAAGACGACGACAATGGACGCTGACCGTTTATTAGCTCCCAACGTTCGTGTTCAACACGCTCAACCGGGTCACTATCGTGGTCGATCCGTAGCTGCTTTCTGCTCTCAAGGGCGCAGCAAGGGCTACGGTTTGACACTCTGTCCGACGGACATGACGCTCCACCGACATGTTCTCAAGCGAATACGTAAACTTGACGCCACAGCTGCAACACACCCGGTACGTTCTGCGCTCAATCGTGAAAACCCTGCTAAGGTTGCGGTGGTGGCATCCAAATGCAAGGTCGTACCTCTTCCACGGCCATTTTGCTACCCATTCCATAAATCCTCACTGGGGTGTTTTCCCACCAATGCTCCTACCGCACTACGGATGCCAAAGTTGATGGCCAAGACGTGGAGCAAGCGTCACTCTTGATCCACAGATTGTGTCCTTTGCACGGTGCGGTAAAGCGTTACCGGCATGTCGCCCGGTACAGCCATGAAATTCAGGGAACGGGATGGAGCGCGTCGAACCGTCGCCGACTTGAATTCAACCTATTTCCAAAGTACCCAATGCCCACCATTGGTGAACAGAATCACAAGATTCATCGACACCAGCATCAGGTAGCAAACCCCGATTGCCATACAAAACTTTTTTCTTCTGAATGGCGCCGTGTCCATATCAGGATTAAGCCCAAGGCCGCGCACTAACTGAGCACACCCGCCAATACCTCTGATGCTCCCCAGCACTCTGCCGGCTCCGGAAACCTAAGAAGACGGCAAACGTGGAACACACGCCTGAGATGGGCCCCAGTCTCGGAATGACCACGGGCGGGCGGGTGTCCAAAGACGGACGCCAGTTTGTCACTGATACCTAATAATTTCGATCATAGCCGTCCTAATTCTCCCTATATTCAATCACTTGCCACGATCCACTGCTCCGTTCAACTTTGGCATACGCAGTGCATGCATGGTTAGGGCAGCCGCCAAAAACGTTCGCCCTCAGCCAGGAGCGCTGGCCGGCCATAAGAACCGACGCCGCCCCACCGGGCGTTCTCAAAATAAGTAGAGGAGAACTTATGAAGGTACAAACCGTATTTGTTTCCATTGCGATGTTCTTTTGTTTCACAGCTGCGTCGTTCGGCCAGCAGGTGAAGACCGACTACGATCACAACGCAGATTTTGGAAAATACAAGACGTTCTCTTGGGAAAAGCTCCAAACACGAGATCCGCTGTTGGTCGACCGTATCAAGGACGCGGTGAATGGGGCTTTAACGGCCAAAGGCTGGACCCAGGTGGATTCGGGTGGCGATGTGGCTCTCGTAGCGATGGAGATGACGCGAAATCAACAGACTCTTAACACTTTTTACGACAACTTTGGAGGAGGTTGGCGTTGGGGAGGATTCGGAGGGTTCGGAGACGCAACGACGACAACTGAAACCTACCAGGTCGGCACCCTGGTCGTCGATCTGTTCGACGCCAAGACCAAGACCCTGATCTGGCGAGGCTCGTCCAGCGACACACTTTCCAACAATGCTGACAAGAACACCAAGAATCTCGACAAGGGAGTGCAGAAGATGTTCGCGCATTTCCCCCCAGAGGTAAAACAGTAACGCTCGGACGGATTTCATATTTCTAACAACAGTCGATCCGAAAACAACATAACCAAGAAGGTCGGCCAGGCCGCCAGGGCGGAACGCAGTTTGTTGAGCGTTTCGGTTTTCGAAGAGTCTGATCTGTGTCGTTTGAAAACAGCACAAGGAGAAAAACATGAAGAAAGCATTCACCTCTCTGATGAGCATGTTATTCGTTGCTCTGCCAGTTTTTTCCGGGCCAGCTTGGGCAGCTGACCATGAAAAGGATGAAGATCGGCTGAAGAACAGCGGCACAGTGTTGAAGGAGATTCTCGATGTTCCCGAGGACATCCCCCAGGACTTGCTCGACAAGGCCGATTGCGTGGTTGTCTTCCCTTCTGTCCTGAAAGCGGCCTTCATTGTGGGCGGAAGTTATGGGCGAGGCGCAATGTCCTGTCGCAAAGGCCAGGATTTCCGGGGGAGTTGGGGCGCACCCACCATGATGGCTCTCGAGGGCGGCAGCTTTGGCTTCCAGATAGGTGGCGAGGCAACGGATTTTGTCCTCCTCGTAATGAATGAACGAGGCGCGGGCGGAATTCTCACCAGCAAAGTGAAACTTGGAGCAGATGCTTCGGTTGCCGCCGGCCCGGTCGGCCGTACCGCCTCGGCGGAAACTGACGCGACGTTGCGTGCGGACATCTTGAGCTACTCCCGCGCCCGTGGTGCATTTGCTGGTATCGCGCTCGAGGGATCAACCATTCGTCCCGATGATGGTGCCAACCGGCAGATTTACGGGCAGAAGATTCCGGCAAGGCAGATCGTGCGGTCCGGGAAGGTCGCCATCCCACCGGCCGCTCAGAACCTGATTTCGATACTGGAGTCCAGGACTCCAAGCCACAAGTCATAGCGATGGCGGAACCTGAAACTCACGAGAGCACAGGACGGCATCGTCGAAAGGGATTTCCACGCGAGGGTGTCGCGGCTCCCCTGTTAGCCCGCGTTCGCGCCAGTGCCTTCGAACTCTACCGGCGGCACACATTACGACCGATTGATTCGCTGTCAGACGTGGCGCAGTTGCATCATCCTCAATGACGAACAGCGTGCGAGAGCCTGCGAATGGTCGTTCATCGGCCTTCGCCTTGTTGGCCACAGTGAAATAAAAACTTACGCCTCGATGAGAGTTGTCGGCAGTCGGCAACTGGCTCACGCGAGATTGAAGGAGGGCTCGGCTGATCCGAAAGTTCCGGGCATTGAGCTGCAAGGCTTGGACGTAGCCAGCTGCCACTCGTCAATTGGGGCGAACATCGCTATCGCAATCTTCGTTTGTAGTAGAAAGGAGTATGGAAGATGAGGTATAGGAGACTGGGGAATACCGGACTCATCGTGAGCAGCGTGGCCCTTGGCACGATGCAGTTCGGCGGCAAGATGAACATGGGCAACCTGGGCCAAGAGGACACTACCCGCATGGTGAAGCTAGCCCTGGACCGGGGAATTAACTTCATCGATACAGCGGACGTGTACAGCCTCGGGGAGAGCGAAACTCTCGTGGGAAATACCCTGCAGGGCGTGAGGGACGAGATTGTCCTCGCCACCAAAGTCCGGCTACCTATGAGCGAGAATTTCAACCGGAGCGGTGCGACCCGCGTGAACATCATGCGCGAAGTGGAGGGGAGTCTCCGACGGCTGCAGACCGATTACATCGATCTTTACCAGATACATGGATGGGATAGCAACACGCCGCTCGAGGAAACCCTGCGGACGCTCGACGATCTTGTGCGCCATGGGAAGGTCCGCTATATCGGGCTGTCCAACTTCATGTCATGGCAGGCGACCACTGCGGTCATGGTCCAGGAGCGCTTAGGGTTGGAGAAATACGTAACGGCGCAGATGTACTACAGCCTCGTCGGTCGGGGTCTCGAATACGAGTTCCAGTCATTCGCCGAGTACCACAACATCGGCATCCTGGTCTGGAGCCCGCTTGCCGGCGGGTTCCTCACAGGCAAGTACAGCCGCGCCAACCCTGCTCCTGCCGGCACCCGATTCGCGGACGCAGGTTCGTTCGTGCCCTTCGACAAGGAGATGGGCTACCGCGTCGTGGAGGCGCTGAAGGAGGTGGCCGGTCGGCACGACGCAAGCCCGGCCCGTGTGGCGCTCTCGTGGGTGCTCGGCCGGCCGGCCGTCAGCAGCGTGATCGTCGCTGCCCGCAAGGCCGAGCAACTGGAGGACAACATCCGTGCCGTAGACCTTCAGCTCTCGGACGACGACGTCCGGCTTCTGGACGCGGCGTCGGATCCGGGCGTTCCGTATCCGAAGTGGATGGTCCTCCAGCTCGACACCGCAGAAGACCCTCGTTCGAAGACCCTATATCCTGAGCGCTACGCGGATGGCGGCCCCTGGAGGGACCTCCGCCGCAGCCGGTGGTCCGGCTGAGAGCGGTTTCGTGCCGCGACAGGCACCGCGAGATGCAAAAGTTCCGGTCGATCCGGTATCAAACGCGGTTCGCGGAGCACATCCGGCGGGAAGCCAGCATACGAACCGGTGCCGTCGGGATGATCACATCTCCCATTCAGGGCGAGCACATTCTCGTCACCGAACAGGCGGACGCAGTCATCATCGCCCGCGAACGTTGCCCGATCAGTATTGGCCCTAGCGGTTGAATCAACCGATCGCCTCCGCCGTTACCGATGCCAACACCTGCCTGCGCTGGCTCAACCGCGATCAACCCGATATGGAAGAAGCGCGCGCGGCTGCATCCCGGGTTGTGAAAGATGCAACCCGCGCGGCGGAGATCATCGGCCGAGTTCGCCTGCTGTTCAAGAAGGGTCTCCGCAACGGGAGTTGGTTAATATAAACGAGATCATTCGGGAGATGGTGGCCCTGATGCGCAGCGACATAACGCGACACTCCATCTCCGTCCGAACCGAACTCGCAGAAGATATCCCGCGGATCATGGGAGATCGCGTGCAATTGCGGCAGGTCCTCATGAACCTTATGATCAATGGTATCGATGCGATGAAGGACGTGGACGGGACGCGCCGACTCGCCATCAAGTCGCAACGGGAGAATGAACAACTGACGGTGTCGGTCAGCGATACCGGCGTGGGGCTGCCTCCGCAGCAGACGGACCAGATCTTCAATGCGTTCTTCACCACGAAGGCTCACGGTACCGGCATGGGGCTTCGTATCAGCCGCTCCATCGTCGAATCGCATGACGGCCGCTTGTGGGCTGGCGACAACTCTCCCCGTGGCGCACGTTTTGCTTTCACCCTACCCGTCAAAATCGAGGGCCATGTATGACGTCCGCAGCCGCCCCCACAGTGTTCGTCATTGACGACGATGCCTTGGTGCGTCCGGCTATCCAAGGTCTGCTGAAGTCCGCTGGCTTGCGTTCCGAGACCTACGAAACGCCGCAAGACTTCTCGCGTAGCAACCGTCTGGACGGGCCAAGGCGCGTGTTTCGGGACCTAGCGGAGCGTGACAGGATGCAATGCGCTATCATCATTGCCCAAACTCGGGAGCGAGAGAATCCTCAACTATCGCCGTGAGCGACCTATGCCCAAGGGGAGACCGTCGATATCGAAAATCCCAGCCGCGGTTCAACGCTACGGGCTTGCAGTCTTGTCCGTCGCAATTGCACTGGCGACGGCCCTTCTCCTGGAACGCTACAACTTCCGCGGCGTGGAATTCCCACTTTTCCTGATGGCCATCGCCGTAACGGTCTGGTACGCAGGCATAGGGCCCGCCATTCTTGCGCTCGTACTTTCAAGCTTAACCTTTAACTACTTCTTCACTGAGCCCATTCACACTCTCTACGTCACACGTTCCGATTTCCCCTACTACGTAATGTTCATACTGTTTGCGTTACTTCTGACGTGGTTCAGTGCGATCCGCCGTCGTGTCGAGCGTGAGCTACTGCAATCCCGCGATGAGCTCCAGAGGGAGGTGACAGTACGAACCCAGCAGGCCAGTCTGCTCGATCTCACACATGACACAATTTTTGTCCGTGACATGAGCGACGTCGTCACCTACTGGAACCGAGGCGCTCAGGAGTTGTACGGGTGGGCGGCCGAGGAAGCGGTCGGGAAGAACAGTCACCAACTCCTGAGCACCGTCTTTCCGATGCCGATCGACCAGATTCAGGCGGAGCTGCTGCGGACCGGCCGCTGGGAAGGCGAGCTCGAGAAAACTAAAGCTGATGGAGCGCGCGTGGTGGTGGCGAGCCGATGGTCTCTGCGGCGAGATCATCAAGAGAGGCCAGTCGCAATCCTGGAAACCAACAATGACATCACCCAACGTAAACGAGGAGAGGAAGAGGTCCGCAAACTCAACCAGGAACTCGGAAAACGAACCATCGAGCTTGAGGCCAGCAATAAGGAATTAGAAGCTTTCGCATATTCCATTTCGCACGACCTGCGTGCCCCGCTTCGCCATATGGTCGGTTTTACAGAGCTACTCCATAAGAACGCTTCATCAATTGTGGATGACAAGGGCCACCGATATATGACGATGATCCTTGAATCAGCAAAGCGGATGGGCACCTTGATTGATGACCTTCTGGCCTTTTCGCGGATCGGGCGCACTGAGACTCGCGAGACCATGGTTAGCTTGGAACAGATCGTACAAGAGATTCAGGGCGAAGTATTACAGGAGACGGATGGGCGGACTATCAACTGGAAAGTTGGCCCGCTGCCCGATCTACGCGGGGATCGATCGATGCTGAAACTTGTATTGGTGAATCTTGTTTCCAATGCTGTCAAATTCACGCGCACACGTCCGCAACCCGAGATTGAAATCGGATGCACGGAGAAACGAAAAGATGGGGTGGTGTTGTTCGTTCGAGACAATGGAGTTGGCTTTGACATGAAGTACGTAAACAAATTATTTGGCGTGTTCCAGCGTCTTCACCGCACTGAAGAGTTTGAAGGCACAGGCATAGGGCTGGCCACGGTTCAACGGATTATTCATCGGCACGGGGGCCGAGTGTGGGCTGAAGGTCTGGTCGATAGCGGTGCGACCTTTTACCTGTCACTTCCGACGCCATAGGAGACGGACGTTATGACCAGTTTAGGACGAATTTTGTTGGTTGAGGATGACCCAAAGGACACCGAACTCACACTGACTGCGCTGGAGGAATATAACCTCACCAACGAGGTTGTTGTCACGGCTGATGGCGAGCAAGCCCTGGACTATCTCTATTGCCGGGGAAAGTTCCAGACACGTACCAACGGGAATCCTGCTGTTCTGCTCCTAGACCTGAAATTGCCGAAGGTGGATGGACTCGAAGTGCTGCAACAGGTTAAATCGGATGAGAAGCTAAAAATGATTCCTGTTGTCGTGCTCACGTCTTCACGTGAGGAACGGGACATGGTGGCGAGCTACAAGCTTGGCGTGAACGCGTACGTGGTAAAGCCGGTTGATTTCCACGAATTTGTTAATGCCATTAAGGAGCTCGGGGTTTTTTGGGCGATCATCAACGAGCCGCCTCCCGGAAGCATAAGAAAGAGATGATCGAATCGCCGGCTGCGAAAGTCGATTAGAGGCTCGCACCGCTTTCCCCAAGTGGAATGTATCAAAATTTGAACTGATCGAAAACAACCGTGATCTCTCCTCTCCGAATTCTTTACCTTGAAGACGACACCAAAGACGCAGAACTTGTTCAGGCAACCCTTGAAGCCGCAAATGTTGCCTGTAGCGTGACTCGCGTTGAAACCCACCCCGAGTTCCTCGGGTTACTCGAGCGCGGCGGCTTTGACCTGATCCTTGCAGACTACACCCTTCCCTCTTTCGACGGTATTTCTGCATTGAAAGTGGCGAAAGAAGTCCGTCCTGAGGTGCCATTCATCTTTGTTTCCGGGACCTTAGGGGAAGAAGTAGCGATCGAAGCGCTGAAGTTGGGAGCAACGGATTATGTCTTTAAAACTCGGCTTTCGAGAATTTTTCCCTCAGTGCAGCGAGCGTTACGTGAGGCCGAAGAGAGAACCGAGCGCAAGCGGGCGGAAGAAGCGCTGCGCCGGAATAAGGCTTACTTAGCGGAAGCGCAGAGGTTGAGCCACACAGGCAGTTTCGGCTGGGATATTGGGCGACAGGCCATTTACTGGTCCGAGGAGACTTTTCGGATATTCGAATTCGATTCATCAACCAAACCCACAGTAGAACTAATCCTGCAACGAACCCATCCGGAAGACAAAGTCCTCGTCGGCCAACTAATCGAGTCGGCCTCACAGGAGAGGAAGGATTTTGATTTTGAACACCGGCTGCTGATGCCGGATGGCTCGGTGAAGTACGTTCGAGTTGTAGGTCACCCTTCAGTGAATAACGAATCGGGGAACTTCGAGTTCGTGGGGGCGGTGACGGACATCACCGAGCGCAAGCGTGCCGCCGAAGTACTTCGCCAGATGCAGGCGGATCTCGCACACGTCAGCCGGGTGACCACCATGGGAGAGCTGACTACGTCGCTGGCGCACGAGGTTAACCAGCCGATCGCCGCCGCCGTCACCGACGCCAATACCTGCTTGCGCTGGCTTACACGCGAGCAGCCCGACCTGGAAGAGGCACGCGCGGCTGCGTCGAGAATGGTCAAGGACACAACCCGTGCAGCGGAGATCATCAAGCAGGTGCGTCAGCTCTTCACGAAGGGTAGTCCAGACCGGGAGTTGGTCGATGTAAACGAAATCACCCGGGAGATGCTCTTCCTCCTGCGTAGCGAGGCTACGCAATACTCCATATCAGTCCGGACGGAACTGGCGGCAGATCTTCCCCGGGTCATGGGAGATCGCGTGCAATTGCTACAGGTCCTGATGAACCTCATCATGAACAGTATCGATGCGATGAAGGATGTGGATGGGACGCGCGAACTCGCGATCAATTCGCAGAGAGCGGAAAACGGTCAGCTGTTGATCTCGGTCTCTGATACCGGCGTGGGCCTGCCTCCGGAGCAGGGGGACCAAATTTTTGATGCCTTCTTTACCACCAAACCTCACGGCACCGGCATGGGACTGCGGATCAGCCGCTCCATCGTGGAATCGCATGGCGGCCGCTTGTGGGCTGCCGACAACTCCCCCCGGGGTGCAAGCTTTTACTTCACCCTACCCGCCAAAATCGAGGGCCACGTATGACGCCCGCAGCCGATCCCACAGTGTTCGTCATTGATGACGATGAGTTGGTGCGCGCGGCCATCCAAGGCATGCTGAAATCGGTTGGCCTACGTTCCCAGACCTTTGCAACGCCGCAAGAGTTCCTGCGTAGCAAGCGGGCGGACGGGCCAAGTTGCCTGGTTCTAGACGTGAGACTTCCTGGAGTCAACGGTCTAGACTTTCAGCGCGACTTGGCCGACGCTGGCATCCGCATTCCCGTCATCTTTATCACTGGCTATGGAGATATTCCGATGACGGTGAAGGCCATGAAGTCCGGTGCGGTGGAGTTCTTGACCAAGCCCTTCCGGGACCAAGACTTGCTGGATGCGATCCACCAGGCCTTGGATCGCGACCGGGTAACGCGTCAGGGGGAGAGCCAGCTTGCCGACTTGCGAAAGCGCTACGACTCGCTGACCACGCGCGAGCGGGAGGTCATGGGCTTGGTGGTTTCGGGCATGCTCAATAAGCAAGTAGCTTCTGAGCTCGGGAACAGCGAAATCACCGTGAAGATCCATCGCGGGCACGTGATGCGGAAGATGCAAGCCGAATCACTGGCTGAATTGGTGAGAATGGCAGCGAAGCTTGAGCTGCCAACGGGCAAAAAGTAGCTTATCGCCACTGCTGCCAAATAGAGTCGTTGCTCGAAGCTAAGCCACCGTTACCAAGGCCTCATTGCGGAGTGCTTGAGGGAGCCTTTACTCGCAATGCGACGCAGACTTTCGACGATGCGATGCCTTCATTACCACCAAGTCTCACGGTACCGGCAGTGGGCTTCGGATCTGAGCCGTGTCGCGACTAGAAGGGCACGTCCACCGCCTGACACTGTGTCCAGATGTTGGCTCGGTACGAGCAGCGTCAGGGGGATAACGCCAAGGAAGCAGTTCCGTAAGGATTCCCTAGATAAGTGAAGCGATATGCAGCCAGCGAAGAATCGGGCGAAAACGGGTCAGAAGGGCACCGAAGACCACCCATAGAATGAATAGCGCATGCAGCAAGAGGACGAATCTCGCCACTGCAGCAAAAGGACCTGTTCCAGGTGTAGGACTAAAAGGCTCGCCGATCCGCCTATTACGAACGATGCGCTGCGCTCGCTAGAATCAAGAGCCAATGCAGTCGTCGTCGAAATGCAGAATACGGGCGCTCTCGACATCCGGTCCGAGATTGTCGCCTCGATCGAACATCCACTCTGTCAACAACCGGGCGATTGGCGGATATCGACACTCTTGCCGGAGGCGTGGATTCTTCGTTATTTTCGATGTGAGGTATTCAGAAACAATATGCAGCAGGGGAGAGGATTGAGGCCTCTTGACTCGGCTCGCCGCTGAGAATAGAATCCGCGACAATCCTCCACCTAAGGGGAGGTGCACGTTTCACCACCTCTTGCTCTCTGCCATCCCGAGTACTTCCCTCTTTTGCTCCTCCAGCGGTCCAGAAGCGAGGCGTAACACGGTCTAGGTCAAGGGAGAGTTTCCACACTGTTAGATGGGAGGGTGAGATGCCACGCTGCACAAAGTGTGGAGCTGCTGTCGCTGAGGGCGTCGCGTTTTGCCCCCGGGCGCGGTCAACCTGGCGAAGGCCGCGTGATGTCTTCCGCGGGCGATCCGACACATCGCGGCGCTTCTAACTCGCGTCGCGGATTGGTTCGACAGGCACACAAGGTTAGGTTCTCAAAAGTTACGGACATGCGAAGCGGGCGAGAAGGCCGTCGGAAATCCGAGGACATGAAGTCATGCAAAACAGGAAGAGGCGGCCAAGCTGTTTCGCATTCCTGATGATGGCGATCTACGTAGTATGCGCGCAGCCAGGATCCGCGCAGCTAACAACGGGAAAGATCGTCGGGACCGTGAAAGACAGTTCGGGCGCGGTTGTTCCGAAGGTACTCGTGAAAGCGTTGAACATCGAGACGAAGATTACGCGAAACACGGTCTCCTCCGACGTCGGAGCTTACGAAATTCTTCTGTTGCCTCCAGGCCACTATGAGCTTTCCGCCGAGCTAGCGAGCTTCAAGCGCTATGTCCGCCGGCCCGTTACGGTGGAGGTGAACCAAGAATCTCGCGTCGACGTGGAACTGCAAATCGGGGTCCTGAGCCAGACTGCTGAAGTTACTGGAGAGGCCATCCAGGTGCAGTCCACAACGGCAACACTCGGAAAAGTCATGTCCGAGAAGCTGATTGAAGACCTTCCATTGAATGGCCGGAATTTCAGCGACCTAGGTCTATTGCAGACCGGTGTAGCACCGATTCAACCCGGCCGCGGGTTTACGCAGAACGCCTACAACGTCAACGGCGCGCGCGATACGATGAATAATTTCCTGTTGGATGGCGTTGCAAACTCCGAACTGGAGGGCAATACACTGCAGATTAAGCCGGCCGTTGATGCTCTGGCGGAATTCAAGATACAGACCAATCTGTTTTCGGCGGAGTACGGACGTAACTCCGGAGCTGTGGTCAATGCAGTGATCAAGTCTGGAACGAATTCTTTGCACGGTGCGCTGTGGGAATTTCTGAGAAACGACAAGCTGGACGCCAAAGATTTCTTCGCGGATACGGTACCGCCCCTGAAGCGAAACCAGTTTGGCGGTGATATTGGAGGTCCCATACTAAAAGACCGTTCCTTCTTCTTTTTCTCCTATGAGGGGTTCCGTGAACGTAGGGGTGTGACGCAGGCAACCACGGTTCCCAATGATGCGCATCGCGCGGGGGCGTTCGGTGCCTCGGCACAAATCAACAATCCTACGAATTCAGGATGCACGGCGGGCGGCAATGTGCCCGGAACGAATTTCATCGGCGGCACGATTCCGGACGCTTGCATCAGCCCGGTGGCAAAGGCAATTCTGAAGCTTTACCCGCAGCCCAACGCAGGCGGCGAGAATTTTACTTCCAGTCCCTCGGCGAGAAATGATAGCAAGCAGTTCATCGTGCGCCTCGATCATCTGCTGACAAGAACAGACCAGATCTTCGGCCGATACATTTACGACAACAATAACCAGATGAATCCGTTCCAACCCGGAGGTACAGCCCCTGCGCAGTTCCCGGGATTTTCCGAAACACTTATCAATCGAAACCAGAACTTCGC
>Ga0137415_10001084_pt1 | contig 26820 bp, 26 predicted proteins | sample CZODoug3_1_1_16f_FD_183082 | JGI IMG/M metagenome (GOLD analysis project Ga0137415, IMG submission 183082) | Vadose zone soil fungal communities from Angelo Coast Range Reserve, California, USA - CZODoug3_1_1_16fungal (Hybrid Assembly) | ecosystem: Environmental > Terrestrial > Soil > Vadose...
CGATTGGTGAAATGTATGAGAATACCCGCGCCGAAGGCTTTGGCGCCGAAGTCCGCCGCCGCGTCATGATCGGCACCTATGTGCTCTCGGCCGGCTATTACGACGCCTATTATCTGCGTGCGCAGAAAGTTCGCACCCTGATCAAGAAGGATTTCGAGGATTGCTTTGCGAAGGGCGTCAACGCGATCCTGACGCCGGCGACGCCGTCAGCCGCGTTCGGGGTCGGCGAGAAGGGTGCCGATCCCGTCGAGATGTACCTCAACGACATCTTCACGGTGACCGTGAACATGGCGGGACTGCCGGGGATCGCCGTCCCCGCCGGCACGGACAGCCAGGGCCTGCCACTCGGCCTGCAATTGATCGGGCGTGCCTTCGACGAGGAGACGTTGTTCTCGCTCGGCGAAGTGGTCGAGCAGGCGGCTGGGCGGTTTACGCCCGCGAGGTGGTGGTGAACGCGGCGGATTTCAAAGCGAGCCTGTCGCGTGCTGCGCCTGCGCCGCATATTGTCGCACCGCTCGCCGCGTTGTGGTGGGCCGCCAAGGGCCAATGGGACGAGGCGCACAGGATAGTGATGCGCGAAGCGACGGCGGACGCCGCCTGGGTCCATGCCTATCTGCATCGCGTCGAGGGCGATCTCGGCAATGCCGGCTATTGGTACCGGCAGGCCGGCCAGCCGGTGGCGACGGATTCACTTGAGGCCGAATGGGAGCGGATCGTCTCCGCGATCTCGAACTCCCAACCTTAACCCTGTTCATGCGCCTCGCGCGCGGCCATGCCGGCGCCACTTTCGCACCTGATAGGCTAGCGGCTGTGGGTGGGGGCTGCCGTGAGTATCTTGAGCGTGCTGGCGTCGAATATGCGGGCGTGGGTTTCAGCCGTCCTGGTGACCGCGTTCGCGGCGGCACTTGCGGGGTGCGCGACGGTCTACAATCTGCCCGGCAACGTGCCGCTTGGCGAAGCGCTCGCCGACAATAATGTTGGACGGGATGTCCCGAATTACGATGATGACGTGCTGCTCGCGCTGTCGTTCTCCGGCGGCGGCACGCGCGCCGCGGCCTTCTCGTTCGGTGTGCTGACCGAGCTCGATCGTTCCCATTCCGGATCCAGCAGTGCGAAAACCCTGCTCGACCGTGTCGACTTTATCTCCGGGGTATCCGGCGGCTCGATCACGGCGGCCTATTTCGGCCTCAAGAAACGCGCAGCGCTCGCTGACTTCCGTGAACGCTTCCTGCTGCGCAATGCCGAGGAAGGCCTCAAGACCCAGGTGTCGCTTGGCAATATCGGCCGCGCGCTGGCTGGCGGCGTCAATGACAGCCAGTTCACCACCTGGCTCGACCAGAATTTGTTCGACGGCGCGCGGTTCGATGCGTTCCGCGAGGACCGGCGGCCGCGGGTCTGGATCAATGCGTCCGACATCTATAACCGGACACCGTTCGTGTTCGGAAAGACCGCCTTCGATGCGTTGTGCAGCGACATCAGATCGTATCGCGTCGCCGAGGCGGTGGCGGCGTCCGCGGCGGTACCGCTCGCCTTCGCGCCGATCGTGCTGGAGACCTATCCCGGCGGCTGCGCGGCGCAATTGCCGGCGTGGCTCGAGCGCGCCCGTAACGATCCGAACGCGCAGCCATTATTGAAGTCGTTTGCCGAAGCCAATGCGCGCTATCGCGACGGCTCGATGCGTTACGTCAAGCTGCTCGATGGCGGCCTGGTCGACAATTACGGCCTTTCCGGCATCAGCATCGGGCTGCTCGCGGCGCAGCGGCCATTCGAGCCGTTGACCGAGCGCCAGGCCGTGAAGCTGCGGCGGGCCATGTTCATTGTCGTCGATGCCGGGCGGGGCATCTCCGGCGATTTTACCCAGCGGCTCGAGGGACCGAGCGGCCCCGAACTGGTGGCGGCCGCGGCCGATACCGCCATGGATGCCAGCGTGCGGTCGAGTTACACGGCGTTCTCGACGCTGGTCGACGCCTGGGCCGCCAAGATGAGGCGCTGGCGCTGCGACCTGTCGGCGGCCGACCGGGCGCGTCTCGGCGCAGGCGCGAACTGGCGCTGCAACGATCTCAGCTTCCTGATCGACCGGATAGGTTTCGACCAGCTCGGCCCGGCGCGTGCGGGCATCCTCAACGCGATACCGACGCGGTTCGCGCTGCCGGCGGAGCAGATCGATCAGCTGATCGACGGCGGCGCCGACGCGCTGCGCCTGAGCAGGTCCTATCAGGCGTTTCGCCGCGGGCTGTGACTGAGCGCCTGATCCCATAACGAAGAGACGCGGTTCTCGCTCGGCGAGGTGGTCGAGCAGACGGCGGGGCGGCTGACGCCGGCCAGGTGGCGGATTTAGCGGGCGAGGACTTCCGGCAGCCTAAAGATACCGTTGACTGTCAAATAGAGTGTGTGTATATTTAAACACACACTGTTTTCGAGGCAAAAATGGCAAAATATGAGCCCTTGGAGCGCTTTCTCCGCGCCCAGCACGCCGATGAAGTCCCGATGACCTTTGCGGAAATCGAGCGGATACTCGACGCGAAGCTGCCTAATTCGAAATTCAATCGGGCTTGGTGGAGCAACAATCCCGACAACAACGTCATGACCCTTGCCTGGCTCAATGCTGGTTACTTGACCGAAAAGGTCGATTTAAAGAATGATCGAGTCGTATTCCGTCGCATCGGGGCGGATCAAGTAGGTCCATTGAGCAACGAAGATCGTAAGCATCTTGCTCGCGGCAAGCGATGGTACGGCGATGATGGCGCCAACAAAGCGCGTCATCCGCTGTTTGGATGGATGAAGGGATCCGTCAGCATTCCAGTTGGTGTTGATCTGACCGAACCGGCCGATCCGGAATGGGCCGATCGGCTGGATAAATGATGCCGCCGCTGCTCTTCGATACTTGCGCGGTGATCTGGATCGCCAACGATCAGCCGATAGCGTCCGAGGCGGACGAAACGATCCAGCAGGCGCTTCGCGCCGGCGAGCTTGCGTTTATTTCACCGATTACCGCGTGGGAAATCGGCTTGCTGGTATTCCGCGGTCGCATGAGATTGAATATGTCGCCGCAACTCTGGTTTGATCGGATGTTGGCGGCACCGGGAATTGCTCTTGCCAACATGTCGCCTGCGGTATTGATTGCGTCGTCTTTTCTGCCGGGAAATCCGCCGCGCGATCCTGCCGACCGCATCATTGCCGCGACGGCGCGCGAATATGGATATCGGCTGATGACGCGCGACCGGCCGCTGCTTGCTTATGGCGAAGAAGGTCACTTGCAGGTCGTTGCCTGCTAACCATGAACACGGACCAAGATGAACTTACCAGTCACACCGTCGAAGCTGATCAAGGGTTTAACCGGCGACTGGGAAGTCGTGATCGGCATGGAAATCCACGCCCAGGTCACCTCGAACTCAAAGCTGTTCTCGGGCGCCTCGACCGAATTCGGCGGCGAGCCGAACTCCCATGTCTCGCTGCTCGACGCCGCGATGCCGGGCATGCTGCCCGTGATCAACGAAGAATGCGTGCGGCAGGCGGTGCGGACCGGGCTCGGGCTCAACGCCAAGATCAATCTGCGCTCGGTGTTCGACCGCAAGAACTATTTCTATCCGGACCTGCCGCAGGGCTACCAGATCAGCCAGTACAAGTCGCCGATCGTCGGCGAGGGCGAGGTGGTGGTCGAGCTCGACGGCGGCACGACCGCGACGATCGGCATCGAGCGGCTGCATCTGGAGCAAGATGCCGCCAAGTTGCTGCACGACCAGTCGCCGACCATGTCCTATGTCGACCTCAACCGCTCCGGCGTCGCGCTGATGGAGATCGTGTCAAAACCCGACATCCGCGATGCCGAGCAGGCCAAGGCCTATCTGACCAAGATGCGCTCGATCCTGCGCTATCTCGGCACCTGCGACGGCGACATGGAGAAGGGCAGTTTGCGGGCCGATGTGAACGTCTCGGTGCGCAAGCCCGGCGGTCCGCTCGGCACACGCTGTGAAATCAAGAACATGAACTCGGTCAACTTCATCGGCCAGGCGATCGAGTACGAGGCGCGGCGCCAGATCGAGATCATCGAAGACGGCGGCAGCATCGACCAGGAAACCCGGCTGTTCGACCCCAACATGGGCGAGACGCGGTCGATGCGTTCCAAGGAAGAGGCGCACGATTACCGCTATTTCCCCGATCCCGATTTGCTGCCGCTCGAATTCAGCCAGGCCTTCGTCGATGAGCTGAAAGCGGGCCTGCCGGAATTGCCGGACCAGAAGAAGGCCCGCTTCATGACGGGCTTTGGCCTGTCGCCCTACGACGCCAGCGTGCTGGTAGCCGAGCGCGAGAGCGCGGATTTCTATGAAACCGTGCTGGCTGATCTTGCCGACAAGGCCCGCGACGGCAAGCTCGCCGCCAACTGGGTCATCAACGAACTGTTCGGGCGCCTCAACAAGGAGGGCCGGGATATTACGGGTTCTCCCGTGTCGGCAGCGCAGCTCGCGGCGATCCTCGATCTGATCGGCGAGGGCACCATCTCGGGCAAGATCGCCAAAGATCTGTTCGAGATCGTCTGGCAGGAGGGCGGCGATCCCCGCGCGCTGGTCGAAGCCCGCGGCATGAAGCAGGTCACCGACCTCGGCGCGATCGAGAAGGTGGTCGACGACATCATCTCGGCCAATCCCGACAAGGTTGCCCAAGCGAAGGCCAGGCCGCAACTGGTCGGCTGGTTCGTCGGTCAGGTCATGAAGTCGTCCGGCGGCAAGGCCAACCCGCAGGCCGTGAACGATCTGCTCAAGTCCAAGCTCGGCATCTGAGCGGCGCGCGAGGCGACGCTAACAACCTCTCACGGCCGTCGGTTTGGTCGCGTGCAAACGCGGCGAACGTTGCTCGCGAGCTGTCAATCCGTCGCCGCGATGAAAAACCCGACCGCGAATCGGTTGGCGCGATTCGCCCGAAAATTCGGGTTTGGCGAGCGGCGATGAGACGTTAACGCTGTCGTGATGAAAATTTTTTTATTGCCAAAAATCCCGACTCAGAGTCCGCACAGCCGGCTTTTCGACGTCGTCGGCGAGTCGCGGCGATGACGATCGCGTCCCGCGCATCGAAGTCGTGAATTAAAGAAACATCTGCGGCACAGGCGCTTCCTGCGATATTGACAAACGTCGATGTCGGTCGTCGCTGCACTTTTCGCGTCTCGCTGCGATCGCCTTGTTGCGCTCGCGACCTGTGCGCGTCGCATGCTCCCGGTTCGCAGCGTCAACACTTCCTTAAGCAGGACGCTGTTTTTTTCGATGTGTTGGTGTATTCGGGATGTAGTGCATCTCGATTCCCGAGTGCACGCAGCGAACTCAAGCCATCTCACTTACATTGGAGGGCACCATGGCTAAGAAAGCTAAGAAGGCAAAGAAGGCGAAGAGCGCAGTGAAGAAGACTGCGAAGAAGACCCGCAAGGTCGCAAAGAAGAAGAAGTAACTCTCGCTTCTTGAGAGGATTGCCGGCGGCTTGATGCCGGCACGTCACACGAGCCCCAGGACGGTCTGTTTTTCGAAGCCGATCTGCTTCAAGAGGCAAATCCCAATCGGAAGGCTCTGGTCGACGAAAGAGGGTGTCGGCGAGACATCAGGTCAAACGGCTGGATCGCATTTCGGCAAGGGCTCGCTCTTCCAAAGAGAGTTCGCTCTTTTCAAAACCGGTCCGGCAGAAGAAACAGGTTTTTCTTCGTTCGGTGCGGATCCCTCAAGGGCTCCGCAATTTCACGGGAGCGAAAGCTCCAGGGTGAAATCTGGTCCTGACGTGTTCGCCGACGCCCTCGTTCCCAGCGGCCCGCGCAATTGGCGCCGGCGCTTTTGATTTTTCAGATCCCAACATTGTCGTCTTGATTCAGTCTGCCGGCTTTCGGCACGCAGGCGTTTGCCTGCCATGGTTATCGTTGTACGAAACCCCAGGGTAAACCGAACTTCACGATCGCGCGCTAAGGCCTGCGCCGCAAGCACTTCCGTGCTTCCGCGATCATTCAAGCCGGACGCGCGTTTACATCCCGTTCATCGCGATATTTAAACTGCCCTTCAAATTTGATCGGCCATGATCATGCCAACAAGCCGGCAAACGGCGTTGGGGAACTAACCGGCGTTTTGACAGTGGGACAGGGGCCGCGCTCGGGCAGGGCGGCCAACAATAACAAGGGGAGTTACAGGATGTTTCAGGGATACTTTGATCTCGATACCGCCATTCCGGTGGAAGCGACCGCGATCCCGGATGTGCTGTTCGAACGCGGCCTGTACTGGGCGAGCGGCCGTTCCGGCGTGGTCAACCTGGTCGCGGCCCACAAATGGTTCAATCTCGCGGCTCTGAAGGGCCGCGCCGATGCGCTTCGCCTGCGCCGCGAAGTCGCCGAGTTGATGTCGGATATCGAGATCGCCGCCGCCCAGCGCGAGGCGCGGACCTGGATGACGGCGCACTGAGGCCGGGGGCATGCTGGTGAGGGTGGGTCAGCGCTCGGACGCGCAACGTCTATCCCAATCCTGGGTCGAACGGATTCAATATGCGGACGTCGAACTTCGCGAAATCCCGTACGTTGCGGGTGACGATCGTCAGGTTGTGAACCGCGGCGGTCGCTGCGATCATCGCGTCCTCGATCAGTTGGTCCGGCTTTCGATGCATGAGGCGCGCCCATGCGCGGAATGTCTGGGCGTCCATATTCAAGATGTTGTAGGACTGCGCGACCTGCTCCAGCCATGCTTCAAGTTCGGCCGCTCTAGCCTGGTCCCGCTCACGCGTGATCTCAATGCCTGCCTGAATTTCGCCGATGGTAACGGCTGAAAGGTGCAGGTCGTCGTCGCTGACGTGCTTTAGCCACGCGAGGACCGCGCCATGTGGCCGGACCCGGCGCAACTCCGATACGATATTGGTGTCCAGGAGATACACAGCTGTCAGGCAAACTCGCTGGACTGACGCCGGCGCTTTCGGCCTCGCTTTGGAAGCTGGAAGTCTGCGCGCGGGCCTTCAGCCAGCAGTAAATCCTTCAGCGTAGGTTTCGCCATCCGCTGCAGCTTTTGCCAATCGCGGACAGGCACGAGGACGGCAGCATCGGTGCCACGGCGAGTAACGAGCTGCGGCCCTTCATTGAGGCAGGTTTCGAGCAATTCACTAAATCGGGCCTTCGCATCCTGAACCGACCAGCTGTTCACACCAGCCTCCTTGGCATTGTCTAGTCAGATAACTAGTCACTTGGTCCCGAGGAAGCAAGACCCCCGCCGCCTCGACGTTTCCAGTCATATTTCCGGGATTTTGAATTATGTACCGCAATTTACCTCAGTCCTGGCGAGCCAGGCAGCATTTCTTCGCCTTCTTGCCGCTGCCGCAGGGGCAGGGATCGTTGCGGCCGACATGCCGCATCGGATTTCTGACCGGCTCGATCGGCGGGTAGTCTGCCGTGAAGGGATCCTCGCCGAACGGATTCTTCTCGTCGAAGAGCCCGCCCTGGTCCGCGTCTTCATAATCCGTCCATTCCAGCGCCTCGACCACATCCTCGATATAGCCAAGATTGAGGTTGTGAAATCGTTCGACGTCCTCCGGCTTCCGCTCTGCTTCAACGAGATCCTGCTCGAAGTCGCTGCGATCAACCAGGTCTGCCGGTATGCGCCCGTCGTTCCAGGCGCTGCGGACCAGCGGAGCCAGATGGCGCAGACCGAGCAGGGCGATCGCTTCCAGCCAGCCTATCCAGGCCTGGTCGTCATCCGCCGCAAGCTGATCCTCGTGGAAGGAGACCAGAAAGCGTTGCATCCGCTCGCGCTCGATCAGGCCGTTCCAGGTGAGAAAGGTCGCCGCGCCAATCAACGCTTCACGGACGAACCCGTCGATGGCGCGATCCTCGATGAGGTCGAACAGCGCGTCGGCGTCGCCGTCGAACACGCCCGCGACGATGCGCGCCAGCGCTTCGGTAACGGCGTCGCCGAGCAGATTGTCGACCTCATCCACGGGACGGCGCAATAGTCGCAGCAGTGGGCGGCACGCCTGCGTGTTTCGCCCACCGCCCAGGATATAAAGGCCTCTGAACAGCAGCGTCGCCTCATCTTCCGAGAGGCTGCCGCCATGGGCCGCCTGTTCGAGCACCGCCAGCAAAGCGGGAGCGGATTCTTCGAATCTGACCGTACAATGCGCGACGGCGGACCTCGGCAATCGTCGCTCGGTCGCGAGAGCGTAGAGATATTCCTCGATCGGCCGCAGATCGAGATCGCCCTTACCGCCGCTGAGAATGGCTTCGAGCTCTTGCTTCTTCATGCGGCGCTCCCGCGATCTTGAGGCGGCATCGGCGGATCGTACCGCGAACGGATCGAAAACGCACTGTGCCGGGTTTTGTGCCGATGGAAACCGCTTCGCCCGCTGTTTGCGAACAGAGGCGCGGATGACACGCCGTCATTCGATGATACTCAAGAAGCGTTTCTTGGCAAAAGCCTTCCCGGAACCCGACTTGAAGGATCGCTCAGGGCTGCGAGCTGTCGTTTCATCGGCCACCGCCACATACGAACGAAGTAACGCCGGCAAATACTTCCTCGTGGAAACGACATGCCCTTGCTGATGAGACGCAAATCGGCGCCGGAGATCGTCCGTCGAGCCGACATAGATATCGCCGTTGCTGAGCTCAAGAAAATAAACGTACCACATCGTGGCGACGGTCTCCCTGCGCTCCTTCGGAGCTTCGGGAGACACCCCTCGCCCTCTCGGTCTACGGGTGGCCTGCCACCCGTAGCCCGACAGGGCGAAGGGTGGCGGAGACGGAGGGATTCGAACCCTCGATAGGGCTTTACAACCCTATAACGGTTTAGCAAACCGCCGCCTTCAGCCACTCGGCCACATCTCCGGTCTGGCCGATATGCCCGACGCGGCGGCGAGCCGCAAGCGGCCAATTCAGGTTACGCCGGGGCGATTTGGTGGCGCGGCCGCCTCACGCGCTCGCGATCAAGCTATTCCGGCACGCCATGATGCTGTATGGGCCTGTCACAAGGCTTTCACGGACCTTGCACAGGTCTTGTACAGGCTTCGCAAGCGTGCCGGTCTGGCGCGCGATGGCCGAGTTCGCTTGTTCGCGGCCGCCACGCGATTCTTGCAGCGATTCTTGCAGCGTCCCTTGCAGCGAGATTGCGCAAAATCGATTCGAAGCCATCGGCAATCGCGGCTCGATTCCCTCACGATCTGATTCCGCCTTCGGAAATGTTTTTCTTCCGCGGACCCGATGCAGAGCATATTTATCCCGAAAAATAAGGGCTTTTGTCATGACGCCCGCCGCATTCCAGCGGCGCTTACTTCGGTCCTGATCTGAAACAGGGCCGAGCCTTTATAATAGCCAGCGGTCGGAACTCGCTGCGGCGACGAGAATTCTGGCGGGCAAATAGCGATCAAACATGATGACGCGCTGATGATGGTCGATGCCGGATTCGATCGTCTCAATGGTTCGATTCGACGCGAAATGATGCGCCGAGGCGGAGATTGGCCGCCGGTTGCCCGCGATAATGGTCGGCCTGTCAAGTGGAACTAATAAAAATTATTGTTATAAAACAATGGCTTGCAGGTATGGTCCGATCACAACTGCGTGTTATTTGTGCAACACCTGCTGGAAAACAGGCGGAGCAGCCCTGTTCGGAGTGGTTCCTTTATTGCGTGTGCAGAGTCCTTCGGTAATTGTGATGGTGCGACGGAGGGGGGCATCCCGAGGTCGTCCCGTTTTAGGTGGTTCGCTTAAGTCCCTCGCGTTTTCGCGGGAGTGTCCGAAGGCGCGAAGCGACTGAGCGGGTTTTAAGGGACAAGGGAACCAACCTTAGGGTGTTTTACCCAGCGGATCCGGAACCTTCCCTACAGAGCAACTTGGAGGTTTAACATGAAGATGGTTAAGAGCCTTATCCTCGGCTCAGCGGCGGGTCTTGTCGCCATGAGCGGAGCCCAGGCTGCCGATCTTCCCGTCAAGGCCAAAGCGGTCGAGTACGTGAGGATCTGCTCCCTGTATGGTGCCGGTTTCTTCTACATTCCGGGCACCGACACCTGCATCAAGCTGGGTGGTTATCTGCGCGTTGACGCCACGTTCAACGGCAACATCTACGACCAGCCGGCGTGGTCTGCCGACCTCGGCCAGCACAATCGCTACACCGATTACTACGCTACCCGTTCGCGTATGGCGCTGACGGTCGATACCCGTACCGCGACGGAATATGGCGTTGTCCGCACCTTCGCTCAGGGCGACTTCCAGTTCTCGACCCAGCAAGGCAGCAACCTTTCGACCAACCCGAACACATTCACGGGCTCGCCCAGCACGGGCACCAACTCCGGTCTGTTGAACGGCGTCGGCGAAGGCTATGTCGCGGTCGAATACGTGTTCCTGCAGTTCGCCGGCTTCACCTTCGGTAAGTCGTCTTCGGCCTACGCGTCGCCGTGGAATGGTTATCCGGGCAACAACTCGTCGTTCCTGCTCGGCGGCGAAGACAGCGTCACCGGTGTGAACAACATCCAGTACACCGCCCAATTCGGCAACGGCGTGTCGGGCAGCATCGGTCTCGATGATCCGACCGTATTCAACCGTACCGCTGTGTACAACCTCTCGACCGGTCTCAACGCAACCGGCGCGGGCGGTAACGCTTACGCTGGCGTGCATTCCCCCGACATCGTCGGCAACATCCGGGTCGACCAGGCCTGGGGTCTGTTCCAGATTTCGGGCGCCGCGCATGAAGTCTCCGGTTCCTACAACATCCTGAACACGATCGCGGCTCCGGCCGGTGCGGTGGGTGTTGCGGCCGCAGCTCCGACCGCTTTGTCGGAAATCAGCGGACACCCCGAGACCAAGTGGGGCGGTTCGGTGATGGCTGCGTTGCAGATCAAGAACATCCCGACCGGTGCCGGCGACGACATCAAGATTGACGCGAGCTACGCGATTGGTGACACCAAGAACGTGATCTCCACCAGCAACACTTCGCCGAACTTTGCGATGTTCAGCGGCACCAGCGCGGCCGGGGCTTACCAGAGCCTCGGTATCGGTGTGACGACGGACGCCGTCTACCTGCCGGGCGCGACGGATGGCCTTAAGCTGACGAAAGCTTTTGGCGTCCGTGGCGCGTTCAACCACAACTGGGATCCCTACTGGTCGTCCAGCCTGTTCGGCACCTACTCCGCCGTGCGGTATAGCGGTGCGGTTGGCGATCTGACCACTGCCAAGGGTGCGTATTGCGCAGCCTTCGGAGCCAGCCATCCTGGCCAGGGGATTACCTACACCTGCGATCCGAGCTTCAACGTTGCCCAGCTCGGTCTGGTCACCCGTTGGACTCCCGTCAAGAACCTGACGTTCTCGGCGGAAGTCATGTGGTTCCACCTCGACCAGAAGTACGCCGGCACCTCGTTATTCGGTGGAGGCGCTCCGAAGCCGGTCGCTGTCTACGAGTTCAAGGACCAGGACACCGTCAGCTTGAACGTTCGCGCTCAGCGCAACTTCTGATCCCGATCGTCTGACACTTAAGGAAACCCCCGGCAGGAAACTGCCGGGGGTTTTTCGTTACCTGTCTGCCGAGCCGGGCGCGAATAATTGCGTGGCGGAAAAGTCACAGCACTCGGCCAAACGACCGAGCCCCTCATTCGTGTCTGATTATGTCATTGCCGACTCGCAGTTCGGGATTAGTTCTCCCGTCAGGACTTGTGAATCAGTTGAGTGGGGAGATCACCGCATGACCACAGCGCGAACCCTTATTCTCGGCACGGCCGCCGGCCTGATGGCTGTGAGCGCCGCACAGGCCGCCGATCTTCCGGTCAAGGCCAAGGCGGTCGAGTATGTCAGGATCTGCAGCCTCTACGGCGCCGGCTTCTTCTTTATTCCCGGTACCGATACCTGCATCAAGCTTGGCGGCTACCTGCGCGCCGACGTCACCTTCAACGGCAGCATCCATGGCCAGCCGGCGTGGAGCGGCGATCTCGGCGAGCAGAATCGCTACCGCGATTACTTCGCCGACCGCGCCCGCATGGCGCTGACGGTCGATACCCGCACCGCCACCGAATACGGTGTCGTCCGCACCTTCATGCAGGCCAATTTCCAGTTCTCGACCCAGGGCAGCAACTCGGTCAATCCCACCGTGTTCACCGCGTCGCCATCCGCGGGCACCAATACAAGCCTGTTGAACGGCGTCGGCGAAGGCTATGTCGCCACGGAATATATCTTCCTCCAGTTCGCGGGCTTCACCTTCGGCAAATCGGCGTCGGCCTATGCCACGCCGTGGCAGGGCTTCCCCGGCAACATCTCGTCGTACCTGCTGGGCGGCCAGAATACCGATACCGGTGTCAACAACATCCAGTACACCGCGCAGTTCGGCAATGGCGTGTCGGGCGCCATCGGTCTTGACGATCCCACGGTGTGGGACCGCACCGCCGTGTACAATCTGTCGCTGCCGCTGAACGCTACGCTTAACACCGGCAACGCCTATGCGGGCGTCCACGCGCCTGACGTCGCCGGCAACATCCGGGTCGACCAAGCCTGGGGTCTGTTCCAGGTTTCGGCCGCAGCCCATGAGGTGAGCGGCTCCTACAACATCCTCAATGCGGTCGGGGCTCCGGCCGGTGCCGTGGGTGTTGCGGGCGCGGCCCCGACCGCGCTGTCGGAAATCAGCGGCCATCCCGACACCAAATGGGGCGGGGCGGTCATGGCGGCCCTGCAGATCAAGAACATCCCGACCGGGAGCGGCGACGACATCAAAGTCGACACCAGCTACGCCAAAGGCGCCACGAAATATGTGATCGCCACCGCCGCGGCTTCGCCGAGCTTTGCGATGTTCGGCGGCGCCAGCGCTCCAGGCGCCTACCAGAGTGTGGGGTTCGGCGCGACCACCGACGCCGTCTATCTTCCGGGCTTCGCCGGCGGCGACGGCTCACTGCATCTGACGGAAGCGTACGGCATCCGCGGCGCCTTCAACCACAATTGGAATCCGAACTGGATAACGAGCGTCTATGGCAGCTATTCAGCGGTTCGCTATGACGGGACGGCCAAGGCGTTCATCTGCGCCAACTACACCACGCCCGCCAAGGCGGTCAGCGCGGATTACGTCTGCAATCCCGACTACAACGTCTCGCAACTGGGCACCATCACCCGCTGGACCCCGGTCAAGAACCTGACCTTCTCGGCCGAAGTCCAGTGGTTCCATCTCGACCAGAAATTCCAGGGGACGGCGATACTCGGCGCTGCGGCCCCGAAGCCGACCGCACGCTACGAGTTTAAGGACCAGGACACGGTTTTGTTGCAAGTTCGCGCGCAACGTAACTTCTGATCCCGATCGTCTGACACTTAAGGAAAACCCCCGGCAGGAAACTGCCGGGGGTTTTCATTGCCGGTGCGCGGTTCAGGTTGTTTGACTTCACCCTGCGTTACGCACGAGCCGGGACGCAGGTGGCGGCAGGATCAAAATGTGCTATATTCCGATCATGAGCCTCGGACTTAAAGAGTTGCTGGAAAAGGCCGCTTCCTGGCCGGAGGAAGATCTGGAAGAGCTTGTCGAGGCCGCCGCGGAGATCGAGGCGCGGCGCACCGGTCGTTACGCCATGACCGGTGCTGAGCGAGCGGCTGTAAACAATGGCTTGCAGCAGGTCCGGCGCGGCGAATTTGCGTCCGATGCGGAAATGCAATCGTTTTGGAAGCGCTTTGGCGTTGCATGAAAATTCGTTATAGCCCGCAAGCGTGCGGCGATACAATTTCAAAATATTCTACAGGCTTGATCGCGATACAATTGACCTCGTTCACATCCGGCACGCGGCACGCCGACCATTTGAAAGCTGATGACGAGAGCACGCGCGGCGATAACGGAAATCCTTACAAAATCTATTCGACGCTGGCGCCGCGGCGCAAATCGGCTTCGATCTGAAGCCGCGTGCCGCCGCCGAATCGCGCGCGGTAGACCTGCAAATTCTCCATGATCCGCTGCACATAGTTACGCGTCTCGGAGAACGGAATCAGTTCGACCCAGTCGACCGCGTCGACCTTGGGATCGCGCGGATCGCCATAGCGGTCGATCCATTTCTTGACGCTGCCGCGGCCGGCATTGTAGGCGGCGAATGTCAGGATATAGGAGCCGCGGTAGTCCGCGAGCAGCCCGCCAAGTTCGGCGGCGCCGAGGGCTGCGTTGTAGACCGGATCGGTCTTCATCCTGGAGAGGTCGAAAGAGACACCCGCCCGCTTGCAGACATAGCGCCCGGCGTCCGGGGTCACCTGCATCAGCCCGTAAGCCTGCGCCGGCGAGACCACGGCCTGATTGAAGGCGCTTTCCTGGCGCGCGATCGAGAAGATCACGCTTTGCTCGACCTCGGGTCCGATCGCCTTGAACGGCGGGATGCCGTTGACGGGATAGGCATAGAAGTCGAACGGCAGACCGCGATTGAGCGCGGCCTTGCCGAGCAACAGCATGCCGCGGGCGTCGCTGTTGCGCGACGTCAGTTCGCCGAGCCCCACCAGGGCATCGGGATCGCCGTTCTCGCCCAGGTCGGCGAAAATCGGGATCGCGATCTCGCGCTCGTCGAGCTCATAGAGCAGCTGCACCGCGCGGACGATCTCCAGCCGCTCGGCCGCCCGGCCGCGGGGGACGCCGTTCAGATCGATCTGCGGCAGTCCGAGTTTGGCGCGCGCCAATTGCCCATAATAGCTGGTCGATTGCTCGGCCGCCCGCGTGTACGCCGCGCGGGCCTCCTGCGCGCGGCCGGCGGCCTCCGCGGCGCGGCCCTGCCAATAGCCGGCGCGGGCCAGCGCGGTCGGATTGACGCTGCCGACGCCGATCCGTGCGAAATGCTGCGCGGCGGCGGACGGATCGTTCAGGAAACGCAGCGCGATCCAGCCCGCGGTGAATTCCTGCTCGGTCTTGTAGATGTCGCGGGCGGGAAGGGCGGCATCCCTTGCGATCAGATAAGCGCTACGGTGTTCGCCGGCGTCGATCATCTTGCGCGACAGCAGTCGCCGTTCGATCCACCATTCGTCGACATTGTAGAGGCGGGCGGGGTCCTTCGGCGCGCTCATCATCAGTTGCGCGGCCTCCGTGAATTTCTCCTCGCGGCGAAGCACCTGGATCTTCGAGAAAATGTAGCCGGTGTCGCCGTGCAATTCGCGCGGCACCGCCTCCAGCAGCGCCCTGGCGTTGGAGGCTTTCCGGTTGGCCGCGATGCGCGCCTTGGCGAGCGCGAGGTGCCCCGAACCGAGCCGCTTCGCGGCGCGCAGGCCGGCGGCTTCCTGCTCGGTGCCGTACAGCATCGAATCCATCCGCGCCTTGTGATCGCCCGCCGTCAGCAGCGCGCCGAACAGATCGAGCGCCGTGCTCTCGGTGTCTTCGGACATCGGATCGCTGCGCCAGGCGTCGCGCACCAGCCGCTCCGCATTGGCGCGGTCGCCGCGCCCGATCATCACCTTCGCCAGTGCAAACCGGCCCTTGGCCGACACCGGCGATTCATTCTCGAACCATGACCACACGGCGGCGTCGTCGCGATGGTCGTCCCACAGCGCGGCCTCGAGGCGCCGGCGCAGCAAGGTCTGCGACGGCCAGCTCGGATTGGCGGAAATGAAAGCGCGATAGCGTTCGGCGGAAGCGCCGTTATCGTCGCTGCGCAGGATCAGCCACTCCGCAAGCTTGCGGGCCACCGGATCCGATATCGCGGCTTCAGCCTGGGTGGCGTCGGCAGGCTTGTGCTTGCGGACGAGGTCGATGACGTTTTCCAGCGCGTCCTTGTCGGACTGCGACGTCGACGAGGTCGCGGCCATTGCCGCCGGGGTGACGGGTTTGCGCGCAGGCGGCGGCGGTAGCGCGGCGTGCTGCCGCGTCGCGGGCACCAACGCGGGGGCTGCGGGGGCGGCCGTCCGAGGTGCCGCCTCGGCGGGGGCGTTTCTGGCAACGGCGGCTGCCGCGGCCGTGGTTTTAGGAACGACGTTGCGGGCGATCGGCCGTGGCTTGGGCAGCGGAACTTTTGCTTTGGCCCAGGCGTCCGCCGCGAACGCCGACAAGCCGACCGCCAGCGCCAGGCTTGTCGCCAAGGCCGTCGATCGCAGTGCGGCAGCGCGGGCGGAAGGGATCACGGCTTTCCTCTGCGGCGACGAATCATTCAATCGCTCGAGCCTTAGGTCTATTTGATTGCGGGCAAAATGCTAAAAAGCCTCGCGGCGTCCGATGTTTGCGCCATCACCACGGCAAAATCGCGGCTATCGCGTTTTCCACCGAAAGCCTACCCCGGGCTGGGATCGCGCACGGGATTCCGGTTTTGCGCGAAGAAAGGTGCGTTAAAACAAAGCACTGGGACTGGCCCGATACGGCCCTTTCGCCAGCGCGCCAGACCCGATATGAATTGCGCTACGTCGCGTTTTCGAGCGAAAGCCGACCGCGTCGAAACAAAACTACGACCGGCCGTGCCGTAGGCCGGCGCGTTTGGAGGAAGTCCATGGCAGCCAAGACAACATTCCGGGGTTCTTTCACCGCCTTGGTCACGCCCTTCAAGAACGGCTCGCTCGACGAGGCGGCCTTCCGCTCGCTGGTAAATTGGCAGATCTCCGAGGGTACCAATGGCCTGGTCCCGGTCGGCACCACCGGCGAGAGCCCGACCGTCAGCCATGACGAACACCGGCGCGTGGTCGAATGGTGCATCGGCGAGGCTCGGGGCCGGGTGCCCGTGATCGCCGGCGCCGGCTCCAATTCGACCAAGGAAGCGATCGAGCTTGCCGAGCATGCCGAAAAGGCAGGCGCGGACGCGGTGCTGGTGGTGACGCCCTATTACAACAAGCCGACCCAGGAAGGCATGTATCAGCACTTCAAGGCGATCAACGACGCCATCGGCATTCCTGTTATCATCTACAATATCCCGCCGCGCTCGGTGATCGACATGTCGGTCGACACCATGAAGCGGCTGTTCGAGCTGAAGAACATCGCCGGCGTCAAGGACGCCACCGCCAGCATGGTGCGGGTGTCGCAACAGCGCGCGGCGATGGGCGAGGAGTTCAACCAGCTATCGGGCGAGGATGCGACCGTGCTCGGCTATATGGCGCATGGCGGCCACGGCTGCATTTCGGTGACGTCGAATGTCGCGCCGCGGCTGTGCGCGGAATTCCATGCGGCCTGGCAGAAGGGCGACGTCGCCACCGCGCTGAAAGTGCACGACAAGCTGATGCCGCTGCACACCAACCTCTTCATCGAGAGCAACCCCGCGCCGGTCAAATATGCGCTGTCGCTGCTCGGCAAGCTGGAGGAGAAGCTGCGTCTGCCGATGGTGCCGGTGTCGGAACCGACGCGCGCCGCCGTCCGCAGCGCCATGGTTCACGCCGGCCTGATCAATTGAGCCTCACCACGCAAGACTTAGCTGATCACAAACGTAAAAAAGGGGGGGAACCAGCATGTTGAAGGAATTCCGCGAATTCGCCATGAAGGGCAATGTCGTCGACCTCGCGGTCGGCGTCATCATCGGCGCGGCCTTTGGCGCCATCGTCACCTCGCTGGTCGGCGACATCATCATGCCGATCATCGGCGCGATCACGGGCGGCCTCGACTTCTCCAACTATTTCACCGGACTTGCCAAGACCGTTACCGCAGGCAATCTTGCGGATGCGAAGAAGCAAGGCGCGGTATTGGCGTGGGGCAACTTCCTCACACTGACGTTCAATTTCATTATTATTGCTTTCGTGCTGTTCATGATCATCAGGGCAATGAACACGCTAAAACGCAAGGATGCGGCAGCCCCGGCACCGCCGCCGAAACCGAGCCGCGAAGAAGAGTTGCTGACCGAGATCCGCGATCTCCTCAAGAAGGCTTGACGTGGCCGAGAAGAACGAACGCCCGATCAAGGTCGTCGCCGAAAATCGCAAGGCTCGCTTCAACTACGCGATCGAGGACACGATCGAGGCCGGCATTTCGCTGACCGGCACCGAGGTGAAATCGATTCGGAACGGCAAGACCACGATCGCGGAATCCTATGCCGATACCAAGGACGGCGAGATCTGGCTGATCAACGCCAACATCCCCGAATATTTGCAGGCCAACCGCTTCAACCACGAGCCGAAGCGGCCGCGCAAGCTGCTGCTGCACCGAAAGCAGATCAACAGGCTGATGGGCGCGGTCGATCGCGACGGCATGACGCTCATTCCGCTAAAACTCTATTTCAACGAACGCGGCCGTGCCAAGCTCTTGCTCGCGGTAGCCAAGGGCAAGAAGCTGCACGACAAGCGCGAGAGCGAAAAGAAGCGCGACTGGAGCCGGGAAAAAGGCCGTCTGCTGCGGGCGCGGGGCTAGCGGATATCCCGACACCAATCCGTCATTGCGAGGAGCACTTGCGACGAAGCAATCCATCTTCCTTGTGGCACCATGGATTGCTTCGTCGCAAGTGCTCCCTTGCACAAACGCTTCGCGTTTGTCGCAGGCAATGACGGTCGATGGAGAATTGGACAATGAACCAGAAAAACCTGCTCGAAGTCGACTGGAGCAAAATCCCGGCGCCGACGGACGATGGTGCGGCCGCGCATCTAAAGGGCATGACGATCCCACCGGTCAGCCTGGTCGCCACCGACGATAGCTCGGTAACGCTATCGGGCTTGCGGGGACGTACGGTGGTGTTTGCCTATCCGCGCACCGGCGAGCCGGGCAAGATCAGCCTGGTCGATGATTGGGACATGATCCCGGGCGCGCGGGGCTGCACGCCGCAGACCTGTGCGTTCCGCGATCTGTTCGCGGAACTCAAGGCCGCCGGCGCGAGCTACGTGTTCGGCCTGTCGACGCAAAGCAATGCCTATCAGACTGAGATGGCATCAAGGCTGCATCTGCCGTTCGCGGTGCTGTCGGACGAGAAGCTGGCAATGACCCGCGCGCTCAAGCTGCCGACCATGGAAGTCGCCGGACTGACGCTGATCAGGCGGCTTGCGCTGGTCATCGATGACGGGCGCATCACTTACGTGTTCTATCCGGTGTTTCCGCCGGATCGAAATGCCGGCGACGTGCTGGCCTGGCTGAGGGAAAATCCGGTGAAGGGTTAGTCCAGATCCGTACGCACCTTCGCAAACACATTACGAAACATTTCCGGCGTCAGTACCCGCGTGTTGGTGTTGTAACGCGAGCAGTGATAGCTGTCGTAGAGCCGCAACGCGCCTGCTCTATGCACGGCTCCGTGCGCAAACGGGGCGGCGGCGCTGCGCAGGCCGAGCGCCTTCAGCGTCGATTCGTGCGCGATCCGGCCGAGCGCGACGATGGCATGAAGCCTGGGCATCGCGGCGATGGTTGCGATCAGGAATTGCCGGCAGGTATTGATTTCCGCGGGCAGCGGTTTGTTCTGCGGCGGCACGCAGCGCACCGCGTTGCCGATCCGGCAATCGACCAGCCTCAAGCCGTCGTCAGGCCGCGCCTGATAGACGCCGCTGGCAAAACCATATTCGAGCAGGGTCGCGTAGAGCAGGTCGCCGGCATAGTCGCCGGTGAAGGGACGCCCGGTGCGATTGGCGCCTTGCAGACCCGGTGCGAGCCCGACGATCAACAGCCGCGCATCGGAGCCGCCGAACGAGGGCACCGGCGCGTTGAACCAGCCGGGTTCGCGCGCCCGCACCTCGGCCCGGAAATCGGCCAGCCGCGGGCACAGCGGACAATTGCGGTCGGGATCGGTGGCAGAGACGACGGCGCTACTCGTCGAATTCTTCGTCATCGGCCCTTGGCGCCATGGTGGTCGCGCGCTGCAGGAATTGCGGCGCGTGATGACGCGGCTCGCGCGGAGCCGGGCGCTCGGAGGGGTCGCGGCCGAGCTTGGATTGCAGCTCCACCAGGTCGGTGAAGACGTCGGCCTGGCGACGCAGCTCGTCGGCGATCATCGGCGGCTGGCTCGAAATCGTGGAGATCACCGTCACCCGGACGCCGCGGCGCTGCACCGCCTCGACCAGCGAGCGGAAATCGCCGTCGCCGGAGAACAGCACGATCTGGTCGACATGCTCGGCGAGCTCCATGGCATCGACCGCAAGTTCGATGTCCATGTTCCCCTTCACCTTGCGGCGGCCAGAGGCGTCGATGAATTCCTTGGTCGCCTTGGTGACGACGGTGTAGCCGTTGTAATCGAGCCAGTCGATCAACGGCCGGATCGAGGAATATTCCTGATCTTCGATGATGGCGGTGTAATAGAACGCGCGTACCAGCGTGCCGCGGCTCTGGAATTCCTTCAGGAGGCGCTTGTAGTCGATGTCGAAGCCGAGCGTCTTTGCGGTTGCGTATAGATTGGCGCCGTCGATAAAGAGCGCGATTTTGTTGGAAACAGGTGACATCAAAGTTTTCTCACGTTGTTGTTAGCGTTCTTAGCGCAGCGGCAACGTACCGCGCGCAGATACCTGCGTTGCTGCCTAAAGTTCGGTGAATCTTCCCCGTGACAGTCACCACCGCAATTATGGTGAGGCGAGGGCGAAAATCCTAGTCTTTTGACGATTCAATGTTGAGATTTGCTTGTCCGGCCCCGCAACCTGGCCATGTCACTGGACTCCGGCCGTTCTGGCCCCATCGGAGAGGTAGCAGAGCCCCCCGGGAAGGCAAATCACAAATTTGGCCTTGCGAAATGCTCCCCACCCCTATAACTAGCGCTGAATAATCAACATATTCGGTCCCACTTAACGGAGCGACAGCAGATGGCGCGCGTCACCGTCGAAGATTGCATTGATAAGGTCGACAACCGGTTCGATCTCGTCCTATTGGCAGCACATCGCGCCAGGATGATTTCGTCAGGATCACAACTCACAGTTGATCGCGATAACGACAAGAATCCGGTGGTTTCCTTGCGGGAAATTGCCGACTCGACGATTTCCCCGGAAGATTTGCGCGAGGAACTCGTGCACTCCCTGCAGAAATTCGTCGAGGTCGACGAGCCCGAGCCCGACACCGTGCCGCTGATCGGCTCGGCCGGCGCCAGCGTCGATGCCGACGATACCGAAGTCGCAGTCGAGCGCATGACCGAGGAAGAGCTCTTGAAGGGCCTCGAAGGCCTGGCGCCGCCGGAAGAGCAGCCCGAAGAGGACGAATAGACCGAGCGCTTCGGGAGCGTCCCAAATTGACCGATTTGCCAAAGGCCCGGACACTTGTCCGGGCCTTTGCTTTGTTAACATTGGGCCCGGACATTGGTCCGGGCCTTTGCTTTTGTTGACATTTCTGCGGTTAGGATGCGTCCTTGGCGAGAGCCAAAGGCGAAATTGAACGGTTCTCGGCCCGAACGGGCTGCAGCTTCATTCGAAAACGCCTTACATATTGAAAGACGGACCGGTCTGGTCCGTACAGGAGGCAGCATTTCGATGGCGTATTGGCGCCGCACGCCCCGCCAGATGCAGGCCGCGACCGATTCGGTCGCCGTGGCGCCTGTATCGCCTGCGCCGGAGAAGGCGGCCAAGACGCCGCGCACCCGCATGATGCGGCAATATGATCTGGTCGAGCGCGTCAGGTCGTACAATCCCGACACCAATGAAGACCTGCTGAACCGCGCCTATGTCTACGCGATGAAAGCCCACGGCGCGCAAACGCGCGCGTCGGGCGATCCGTATTTTTCGCATCCGCTCGAGGTCGCGGGGATCCTCACCAATCTCAAGCTCGACGACGCCACCATCGTCGCGGCCCTGCTGCACGACACCATCGAGGATACCGAGGCAACCCGCGCCGAGATCGACCACGTTTTCGGACACGAAATCGGCGCGCTGGTCGAGGGGCTCACCAAGCTGAAGCGGCTGGAACTGGTCTCGCGCGAGGCCAAGCAGGCCGAGAACCTGCGCAAGCTGTTGCTGGCGATCGCCGACGACGTCCGCGTCCTCCTGATCAAGCTCGCCGATCGCCTGCACAATATGCGTACGCTGGACTTCGTGCCGCCGGCCTCGCGCCGCCGCATCGCGGAGGAGACGCTGGACATCTATGCGCCGCTCGCCGGCCGTATGGGCATCCAGGAGATGCGTGAAGAGCTCGAGGATCTCTCGTTCCGCACCCTCGATCCGGAAGCCTACGCGGTGGTGAAGCACCGGCTCGATGCATTGGCCGAGCGCAACCGCAATTTGATCGGCGAGATCGAGAGCCAGCTTTCCAAGAACCTGCAGAAGAACGGCATCACCGCCCGCGTCTATGGCCGCCGCAAGCAGCCGTTTTCGATCTGGACCAAGATGGAGCGCAAGTCGATCGGCTTCGAACAGCTGTCCGATATCTATGGTTTCCGCGTCGTGCTGGGCGATGTCGAGGCCTGCTATCGTGCGCTCGGCGTCGTGCATACCACCTGGCCGGTGGTGCCCGGGCGCTTCAAGGACTACATCTCGACGCCGAAGCAGAACGATTATCGTTCGATCCATACGACGGTGATCGGTCCCGGCAAGCAGCGCGTCGAACTGCAGATCCGCACCGAGGACATGAACCAGATCGCCGAGCTCGGCATCGCCGCCCACGCCTTCTACAAGGAGGGCATGGGATCGCCGACCGAGCGGCTGAAACACGAATCCAACGCCTTCGCCTGGCTGCGCCGCACCGTCGGGATCCTGTCCGAAAGCGCCAATCCGGAAGAGTTTCTGGAACACACCAAGCTCGAGCTGTTCCACGACCAGGTGTTTTGCTTCACGCCGAAGGGCAAGCTGATCGCGCTGCCGCGTCAGGCCAACGTGATCGACTTCGCCTATGCCGTGCATACCGACGTCGGCAACTCGGCGGTCGGCTGCAAGATCAACGGCAAATTCGCGCCGCTGTCGTCCGAACTGCAGAACGGCGACGAGGTCGAGGTCCTGACCTCGCAGGCCCAGTCGGCGCCGCCGTCGGCGTGGGAAGCGCTCGCGGTCACCGGCAAGGCGCGCGCCGCGATCCGCCGCGCCACCCGCACCGCCGTGCGCGATCAATATGCGGGCCTGGGCCGCCGCATCGTCGACCGCCTGTTCGCCCGCGCCAAGATCGAATATGCCGACGACAAGCTGAAGGGCGCCCTGCCGCGGCTGGCGCGCACCTCGATCGAGGAAGTGATGGCCTCGGTCGGGCGCGGCGAACTGAAGGCCTCCGACGTCGCGCGCGCGATGTATCCCGACTACAAGGAAGAGCGGCTGGTGCGCTATGGCGCCAAGAAGAGCCTCGCCGCCAAGCTAAAGCAGCAATCGCCGCCGCATCCGGCGCGCGCCGCCTCGGTGATCCCGGTGCGCGGCATCAATTCCGATCTGCCGGTCAAGTTCGCCCCCAATGGCGGCGCGGTGCCGGGCGACCGCATCGTCGGCATCGTGACGCCGGGAGAGGGGATCACGATCTATCCGATCCAGTCGCCGGCATTGAGGGATTTCGAGGAGGAGCCGGAGCGCTGGCTCGACGTGCGCTGGGATATCGACGAAACCATGCCGCAGCGTTTCCCGGCGCGGGTCCGGGTCGATAACGTCAACGAGCCCGGAAGCCTCGCCCAGGTCGCCACCGTGATCGCCGAGCATGACGGCAATATCGACAATATCAGCATGTCGCGCCGCTCGCCCGATTTCACCGAGCTGACCATCGACCTCGAAGTCTATGACCTCAAGCATCTCAGCGCGATCATCGCCCAGTTGCGCGCCAAGGCCGTCGTCGCGCGGGTCGAGCGCGTCAATGGGTAGACCAACTCTTTATTGCCGGGCTTGACCCGGCAATCCATTCTTCCCAAGAAGATGGATGCGCGGGTCAAGTCCGTGCATGACAGCCAGAACAACGAGTCCGTTATGTCAAAAACTTCTCCGCTGCGCCTTGGCGTCAATGTCGATCACATCGCCACCCTGCGCAACGCGCGCGGCGGCTTGCGGCCCGATCCGGTGCGCGCGGCGTTGGCGGCGATCGCGGCCGGCGCCGACGGCATCACCGCGCACTTACGCGAGGACCGCCGCCACATCCGCGACCAGGATATGGCGCGGCTGAAGGCCGAAATCTCCAAACCGCTGAATTTCGAGATGGCCGCGACCGAGGACATGCTGAAAATCTCGCTGGCAACCAGGCCGCATGCGGTGTGCCTGGTGCCGGAGCGACGCCAGGAACTGACCACCGAAGGCGGCCTCGACGTGGTCGGCCAGCACAATGCGCTGGCGCCGTTCATCGCGCGGCTGAACGATGCCGGCATCCGGGTGTCGCTGTTCATCGCTGCCGACCCCGCCCAGATCGAGATGGCGGCCAAGCTGCGGGCGCCCGTGATCGAGATCCATACCGGCGGCTGGTGCGACGCCGTGGTCGACGGCCACACGGCAAAGGCCGACGCGGAATGGCAGCGCATCGTCAAGGGCGCGCGGCTGGCGCGGTCCGCGGGGCTCGAAGTCCACGCCGGCCACGGCCTCGACTACGCCACCGCCGAGACCATCGCCGCCCTCCCGGAGATCGCCGAACTGAACATCGGCTATTACATGATCGGCGAGGCGATCTTCGTCGGCATCGGCGAGACCGTCCGCGCGATGCGCGCGGCGATGGACCGCGGCCGCCGGGCGCTTCAAGGCGCGGGCGCACCATGATCATCGGCATCGGCTCCGACCTGATCGACATCACCCGCGTCGCCAAGGTGATCGAGCGCCACGGCGAGCGCTTCCTCGAGCGCATCTTCACCGGCGCCGAGCGCACCAGGGCCGCGCGCCGCGCCAACAATGAGAAGATGGTGGTCGCAACCTATGCCAAACGTTTTGCCGCCAAGGAGGCCTGTTCCAAGGCGCTCGGCACCGGGATCCGGCGCGGCGTCTGGTGGAAGGACATGGGGGTGGTGAACCTGCCGGGCGGCCGCCCCACCATGCAGCTGACCGGCGGGGCGCTGGCCCGGCTCCAGCACTTGACGCCGGAGGGGTTCGAGGCGCGGATCGATCTGTCGATCACCGACGACTGGCCCCTGGCGCAGGCCTTCGTCATAATTTCGGCGGTGACAGCTGGCAGAGGATGACGCGGGCAGCCGATCCGGCCGGGGACCGCGGGAAAACTAAAAATCATTGTTTTTTCAATGATTTACCAAGTTTTTACACGGCGCTTGATTGCGCGTTCGCGAACAACCGTCTAAAACGCCGCAGGGTACCAATCGAGCCAGAGCAGATCGAGGTTTGAGCCGGAATTTGCTCTCAACATCAGAATCAAGATCATTTTCTTGACGCGAACGGCGAACGCTTCGCGAGAGGAAAACGTTCTGCCACCGCGCGGGCGAAACGCCCGCGGGAATCGGGAAAGCGATGAGCGTGACATCCGGGACAAAATCTGAAAGCGGCTTGGGCGAGACCATCCGTGTCGTCATCCACGCTCTCCTGATCGCGCTCGTCATCAGAACCTTCCTGTTCCAGCCCTTCAACATCCCCTCGGGATCGATGAAGGCCACGCTTTTGGTCGGCGACTATCTGTTCGTCTCGAAATATTCCTACGGCTACAGCCACTATTCGATTCCGTTGTCGCCGCCGCTGTTCTCCGGGCGCATCTTCGGTTCGGACCCGAATCGGGGCGACATCGTGGTGTTCCGTCTGCCGAAGGATGATTCCACCGACTACATCAAGCGCGTGATAGGCCTGCCGGGCGACCGCATCCAGATGAAGGAGGGGCTGCTCTACATCAATGACGAGCCGGTCAAGCGCGAGCGCTTGAGCGATTTCGTCGGCGAGGACCCCTGCGGTTCCGACGCGACCGCGCGGGTGAAGCGCTGGAAGGAAACGCTGCCGAACGGCGTCACCTATGAGTCGCTGGATTGCGTCGACAACGGCTTCTACGACAACACCAATGCCTACACCGTGCCCGCCGGCAATTTCTTCATGATGGGCGACAACCGCGACAACTCCACCGACAGCCGGGTGCTGTCGGCGGTCGGTTACGTGCCGTTCGAGAATATCGTCGGCCGGGCGCAAATGATCTTCTTCTCCATTGCCGAGGGCGAGCACGCCTGGATGTTCTGGCGCTGGCCGACCGCGGTGCGCTGGAATCGCATATTCTCAATCGTGCGATGAACGACGATACGCCCGTCATCCAGGATCCCCCGACATCTGGCGAGCCGAGCCCACAGCCTGACGCCAGCCGCGAAGGCGTGCCCACCAAGAAGCGCGGCAAGGCCGGCGCCGCCAAGGCCGCGATCGCTGCGACCGAGGCGCGCATCGGCTATAAATTCGCCGATGCTGCGCTGCTGGCGACCGCTTTTACGCATGTGTCCGCGCTCAAGCCCGCCACCCGCCACCGCGCCGACAGCTACCAGCGCCTCGAGTTTCTCGGCGACCACGTGCTCGGACTGATCGTCTCCGACATGCTGTATCGGGCCTATCCGAGGGCTGACGAAGGCGAACTGTCGAAGCGGCTCGCCGACCTCGTGCGCAAGGAGAGCTGCGCCGATGTGGCGAAATCGCTCGGGCTGGTCGACGACATCAAGCTCGGCCAGGTCGGCGCGGGTGCGGACGCCCGGTTGCGAAAATCCGTGCTCGGCGATGTCTGCGAGGCGGTGATCGGAGCGATCTTTCTCGACGGCGGCTATGCGGCGGCGGCGCAATTCGTCGAGCGCAACTGGAATGAGCGGATGCGCAAGCCGCGGCGGCCGCTGCGCGATCCCAAGACGGTGCTGCAGGAATGGGCGCAGAGCAAGGGAATGCCGACGCCGGTGTATCGGGAAGTCGAGCGCACCGGACCGCATCACGATCCGCAGTTCCGCGTCGCGGTGGATTTGCCGGGGCTGGCGCCGGCTGAAGGCGTCGGCGGCAGCAAGCGCGCGGCCGAGAAGGTCGCAGCTTCCGTCATGATCGCGCGCGAAGGCGTCGGCAGCCATGACGGATGAGTCTGAAAGCGAGGGCGCGAAGCCGGCGACGCGCTGCGGCTTTGTCGCGCTGATCGGCGCGCCCAATGTCGGCAAGTCCACCCTCGTCAACGCGCTGGTCGGCTCCAAGGTCACCATCGTCTCGCGCAAGGTGCAGAC
>Ga0137415_10001085_pt1 | contig 26781 bp, 27 predicted proteins | sample CZODoug3_1_1_16f_FD_183082 | JGI IMG/M metagenome (GOLD analysis project Ga0137415, IMG submission 183082) | Vadose zone soil fungal communities from Angelo Coast Range Reserve, California, USA - CZODoug3_1_1_16fungal (Hybrid Assembly) | ecosystem: Environmental > Terrestrial > Soil > Vadose...
AGCACGACCTGACGGCGGTGATTCACCGCTGCGAACAGTTGGAATTATTGAATCGGGCGGCGGCGCGCTGCGGCGGCAAGAGGCCTACGCCGTTTCACTTGAAAATCGATACGGGAATGAACCGGCTGGGAGTCGCTTCCAGCAACATGGATTGCATCGCGCGGCAATTGGGGAAGTGCAAGCACCTGAAGCTAACGGGCATTTTTTCGCACTTTGCATCGTCGGAGGTCTTCACGGATACTGCCGTCGGCCAGCAGACACGCGAACAGGAAGAGCGATTTTATGCCGCACTCGAGCGGCTGCGTGCCTTGGGAATCGATCCGGGCGTTGTGCACCTGGCGAACAGCGCGGCGATCGTGACGCGGCCGGAAACCTGGGCGGACATGGTGCGGCCTGGAGTGATTCTGTACGGTTACCATCCGGGCTACGATCCCGCGGAAAAGCGGGAGGAAGCCGAACGGCGGCTGCCGCTAAAGCCGGTGATGAGCTTGCGCTCGCGGATGATCAGCATTCGGAACGTTCTTGCAGGCGCGGGAGTAGGGTACAACGCGACGTTTGTGGCCAAGCGGCCATCGCGCATCGGCGTTCTAGCCGCGGGGTACGGAGACGGAATCCACCGGTCGCTGGGAAATCGGGGGAACGTGCTGCTGCGCGGGAAGCTCGCGCCGATCGTCGGCATCATCTCGATGGACGTGACGATGATCGATGTCACCGACATCGAGGGCGCAGAGATCGGCGACGTGGCCACAATCCACGGGACGGACGGTAAGGAAATGCTACCGGCAAATCGCGTGGCGCGCAGCATCGGGACGGTCACCTCGGATCTGCTGTGCGCCGTGAGCCAGCGTGTGCCGCGGCTCTACGTCCGATAATTGGAAATTCCTATCCACCGCATCGGCAACTCCTCTGCCGCGAATGTGATACCTGCTTGACGCCGCACTATTGAGAGAGTATATAGGCCACGGGAACGCGAAGCAGCGTTCCACATCCCGCATCGGCTCTCTCCCAACCTTCCGCTCCTGCGGGCTGGCTGTAGCGATTTTGCAGTGAAAGCTCGAAACTGTGAGGTCGTATGAGCCGGATTATTTCTGAAGCGCAGCGGCGTTTGCATTCTCCGGAATCCAGAGTTTCAAGCCAGAGCGTAGATCACGCGATGCAGGCGCGTGCTGCCTGGGCGTCAAACCGGGCTTGGGACTTCTGGGTGGTGCGAGCGTTTCTAATGGCATGCACGGGGGGAGTGAGTTACACGTTGGCACCGTTCGGACTGCGTGGATGGCAAGCGGCCGGCGTGGGATTTCTGATGGGGCTGGTGGTACTGCTGGCGGAGTTGCGGCTACGCCAGGCGGCGCTGGGCGGGCTGTTAGGCGGAGCATTTGGAGCAGTCCTCGGCGTATTCGCCGCGCTGCTTGTAACGCTGGTGATCTCCCGCACGGATGAGCGCGAACCGACGAAGTCTTTTCTCGAATTCGCGGCACTCTTCGCTTTTGGTTATCTCGGGCTCGTGCTCGGCTCACGACGGGGCGGGGAATTGCGTGTTGACGCTCTGGATGGAATCTTCGGGAAGGAGTCTTCCCGCGCGGAAACCGTAAAGCTTCTGGACACCAGCGTATTGATTGACGGCCGAATCGCAGACATATGCGATGCACAGTTCCTGGAAGGCGTGCTCGGAGTGCCGCAATTCGTGCTGCACGAACTGCAGATGGTGGCGGATTCGGCGGATCCCCTGAAACGGCAACGGGGAAGGCGCGGGCTGGAGGTGCTGCAAAGGATTCAGAAGATGCCCCGGGTCAAGGTGCGGATTTTGGAAGAGGATTTTCCTCAGGCCGGAGACGTGGATCACAAACTCGTGGAGCTGGCGCGGCGCACGGGAGCAAAAATAATTACCAACGATTTCAACCTGAATAAAGTTGCCACAGTGCAGGGTTTGTCCGTACTGAACGTCAACCAACTGGCGCATGTGCTGAAGCCCGTGGTGCTTCCCGGAGAGCCCATGCGGGTACTGATTCTTCGTGAAGGCAAGGAAGCGAACCAGGGAGTGGCCTACCTGGATGATGGCACGATGGTGGTGGTGGATGGCGCGCGGCGGATGATCAGCAAGAGTGTGGACGTCATTGTGACGTCGGTGCACCAGACCACGGCAGGCAAGATGATCTTTGGCCGCTTGGAGGAACGGATGGAGCAAGCGGCTCCTGCGTTGCGACAAGCTGCGGCAGCGGGACGCGGAGAGAGTGGCGGAGTTGCGCGTTCCGATGCTGCGGGCCGGGTGTCATCATCGGCGCGGCTTCCAGAACAGAGCACGCTGGACCGTCAGGCGCGTGCCGCCTTGCCTGAACGCGATACCGGTTAGCCGATAGCCGCAAAGAAATACAGCCGCACGCTCCGTCAAATTACCTGGTGATGTCGAGGCTAGAGCTGGGATGGCGCGCCACGACCACGCATTTCACCCTGCGCCCCCGCTTGAGGTACACTCTGAAGTTTGCGAGTCCTCGCCTTGAAGCGTCCGGGCGGAATCGCTCCAAACATGAGTAGAATTGCCGCCATTCTTCCCGCCGCCGGTATGGGAACGCGCATGGGCGCGGAAACTCCCAAGCAGTTTCTGGAGCTGGAAGGAACGCCGATTGTGATCCTGAGCCTGCGGCGAATCGCGGCTTGCCCGCAAGTTACGGACATCATTGTGGCTACCCGGACGGATGAAGTGGCGCGGCTCGAGGAACGAATCAAGCGGGAAAAATTCAAGCAGACGGTGCGGGTGGTGAAAGGGGGCGATTCGCGGCAGGATTCCGTGGCTGCGGCGCTGCGCGAGGTGGCGAACGGCACGGAAATCGTGCTGGTGCACGACGCGGTACGGCCTTTTGTGACGCCGGAGCAGATTGCGCGCGTGATCGAAGAAGCGCGGCGGTGCGAGGCGGCGATTTTGGGCATCCCGGCGATGGACACGGTCAAGGAAGTGAAGCGCGCCAGTTTGCCAGAGGATGTGGCGTTGATTACCGGAACGGTGCCGCGCGAGCGCGTGGTGCTGGCGCAGACGCCGCAAGCGTTTTCGACGAAGCTTTTGAAGGAAGCGTTTGCGCGTGCGGAGGCGGACGGAGTGAATGCGTCAGATGAGGCGGGACTCGTCGAACGCCTGGGGCACGATGTCCATGTCGTGCTGGGCTCGGAGCGGAATATGAAAATCACCAAGCCGGCGGACATGGAATTGGCGCGGTTCTACCTGGAACGCGAGCGCCAGAAGGCTTGAGCATGAACTCAAGTTCAACTGCAAGAACCATCCTGTTTTGGATGTCCATAGTTTTTCTCGGGATCATGTTGTGGAAACTTGTTTCTGCGAACGGAGATGCGGCGCGAGGAGACGAACTCAGCTATGGCGACTTCATGGCTAAGGTGGATGCTGACAACATAAATAAAGTAAATCTCTACCTCTCCCCGAACAGCTACGAAGTGGCAGGAGAATATAGACGACCGGCGAATCGAGGGTTTCACTTGGTTGTGCCTAAAGAAGTGGTCCCTGCACTGTTGGGGCAACTTCGCGAAAAAAACGTCTTAATCAATGTAAGGGAGATTCGCAGCGGGGACTGGACTTTGATTCTGTTGAATGCCGCTCCGTTGATTCTTCTCGTGGGATTTTGTCTTTTCTTGATGCGGCAGATGAAAGGTAACGCGAAGCGAGCCTTGGTATTGCGTGCGGCAACTGCGCAAACTGGCATCGGCTACGATCTGCATCGTTTGGAGGAAGGGCGGCGGCTAATTGTTGGCGGGATTGAGCTGCCGTTCGATAAGGGGCCGGTGGGGCATTCGGACGGAGACGTGCTGGCGCATGCGGTTTGCGACGCTTTGCTTGGTGCGGCGGGGCTTGGGGATATCGGGACGCATTTTCCGGACACCGATCCAAAGTGGAAGGGCGCGAACAGCATGGTCTTCCTGGAACACGCTAAGAAACTGCTGGATGAAAAGCAGTTTGCGATCGAGCACGTCGATGCAGTCGTGATTATGGAAAAGCCGAAGCTGGGCCCACATTTTCCGAAGATGCGCGAGGCGCTGGCGAAAGCGCTGGGCGTCGGCGCGGAAAAGATTCATCTTAAAGCCAAAACTAACGAGGGTGTTGATGCGATCGGGCGCGGGGAAGCCATCGCGGCGCATGTAGTGGCTACGCTTAGTTCTCACTAAATTGCAAGAGGGTTAAGGAGGAAAGAGAACGAAAGAACGGGTCTTAAGACCCGCCACTACAACGGGCGGACCGCAATTCGCCTACAATCCCCTTAATGCTTCCAGCTGATCACTCCGATGCTCCGGTTGCCGCGGCGAATCCATTCACTGCGGGCGATGTTCTTATAATACTGCACGAACGAGGCTGGCTGACCGTGGAGTCTTCGCAGGAACAACAGGCCTGGTGCGAACGTGCTGCTTCGATGCTCGGAGGGCATGCTGCGGACGGCGCTGCGCTGGCCGATCTGCTTAGGCTGGTTTTTCAATATGACGCGCGCGAAATCATTTCCAGGGTGGAAAGCCACGTGGTGCTTTCGCGGTATGCGGCGCGGAATGTGGTGCGTCAAGTCGCGCTAATGCTTTTGGATGGAGTGGCGCTGACGTCGGAAAGATTCAAGGAGATTGTCACGGCGATGAAGGAGGGGATGGAATTGCGCGGGCGGGAGCTGTTTCATCCCATTCGGCTGGCTTTGGCGGGGCGGGCAGGGGAAGGTGAACTTGACCGTGTGATTCTGCTACTGGATGAGGCGGCAGCGCTTTCGTTCGCGGTGCCTGTAAAATCCGCTCGGGCTAGGATTTTGGAATTTTGTTCGGCGTTGGATTGATCTTAGCATCAGAAGGGCGCAGCATGTTGCGCCACTACAAAGAAGGAAGCGACAAAAGCAGGGCGAAGTGAAGTTCGCCCCAAAAACAGCGTGAGGGAGTCGCGGCTCGCAGCGGAGCCCGGCTGAGAAAGATGGCTTGGTTTTCAACTGCGGAGTGGCAACTGTAGACTCTCTACTTCATGGACAAGCTGACTGGCATACATGCTGTTAAGGAAGCGCTGGAAGCGCGACGCCCGATCGATCGCATCGCCATCGCGAAGGGGAGGCAGGACACGCGAGTCGAGGAGATCGTCCAACTGGCGCGCAAGCAGGGCGTTCCGGTGCGGTTCGAGGACCGCGGGCAGATCGACCGATTGGCCAATTCGAAAGATCACCAGGGCGTGGTGGCGCTGGTGGCGGCGCGCGCGGCTGCGAGTCTGGAAGATATTCTGGCGCATGCCAATGCTGGGCACGGACAACCGGGCCTGATCGTTCTGCTGGATGGAGTGGAAGATCCGCACAATTTGGGCGCAATCATTCGAACGGCGCTGGCTGCGGGCGCGCACGGCGTGGTGATTCCCGAACGGCGTGCGGCCGGGCTCACCGATACGGTTGCGAGGGCTTCCGCGGGAGCGCTGGCGCATTTGCCGGTCGCGAAGGTGACGAATCTTGTGCGGGCGATGGAGGAACTGAAGGAAGCAGGGTATTGGCTGGTGGGCCTGGATGAGCAGGCGGACAAGAATTACACGGAAGTGGACTACACTTCGCCGGTGGGGATTGTTCTTGGCAGCGAAGGGCAAGGCTTGCATGAGTTGACGCGCAAACGGTGTGACTTCGTTGTTTCGCTGCCGACCACCGGCCCCGTGAAATCGCTCAATGTTTCGGTTGCGGCAGGCGTGGTGCTCTTTGAAGCACTTCGCCAACGAAACGCGCGCACGCGAGCGAAGTAAGTTCGTATCCGTGTGGACTCGAAAATCCGGGTTCACTTTCCTATTTGTCGTACTGGATCAGGGAGAAGACATCTACGCCGTTCAATTTCTTGCGGCCGTTGAGAAAAGTGAGTTCGACGGCGAAGGCGGCGCCTTCGACAGTACCGCCGAGTTGCTGAATGAGCTTGGCGGTAGCCGCGGCTGTACCACCGGTGGCGAGCAGATCGTCGCAAATAATTACGCGCTGGCCGGGCTTGACGGCGTCTTCGTGGATTTCGAGCGTGTCGGTGCCGTATTCCAGGGAATAGGTGACGCTGGCGGTTTTGGCGGGGAGCTTTTTTGGCTTTCGAACAGGGACAAAACCTGCGCCAAGCCGGTACGCTAAGGCAGGAGCAAAAATGAAGCCGCGGGCTTCGATCCCCGCCACGACGTCAATGGTGTGACCATTGTAATGCTCGCACAGTCGGTCAATCAGCGTGTGAAATCCCTGCTTGTCCTTCAGCAGCGTGGTGAGGTCGTAAAAAAGAATGCCCGGCTTCGGGTAGTCCGGCACTTCGCGGATCAGCTTCTTCAAATCGTTCATTCGAACGTCTCCCCTTGTCTCGGTTCGTTCTTATTCGTTTCGTTCAAACACTGGGATTGATAATGAATCCGCCTTCATACTGCGGATCCGGCGCGGCGGTCTCTTCCTGAACTTCGCTGATGCTGGCAAACCGCGGTCCGCGTTCCAGCATGGCGCGGAATTCCGCGTGCTGCTGGGGCGCGCCCATGGCAAACACTTCCACGCGGCCGTCACGGAGATTTCTGACGAAACCGCTGATGCGGAGTTTCTCCGCGACATCCTGCGTGAAATAGCGAAAGCCCACGCCCTGGACCATCCCCGACACGAAGTATCGCTTGGCTAGTTTTGCGTCGCTCACGAATCGTCGAAATTGTAGCAGAGAGCCGGGAATTCTTCCTTCGCCGGTCAATCCGATGCGTGCCTAGGGCGGTGTGCCTGGAATGCGCTAGACTCTTTGCTTCGGGAGCGCACGCGAGGCTGCCCAGAGGCGAATTGAGCGCATCCAATCTCTTATGAATCAGTTCAGGTATTCACGGTGTCATAAGCAATTGTCCTTCGCTTTGCGGGCGGTTGCTTTTCTCGGTTTGGCGGCGACGCATGGGGCAACGCTGCGCGCGCAGGATGCTGCGCAGGGACCTCTCGTGCCACCACCGGAACATCGCGTTACGCGGGTCGGAACTGCATCCGAGCCTGCAGCGCCGCCTTCGCTCCCCGAAGCGGAAATCGTCAAGCACTTTTCTCAAAAGGAAGAGGAGTACGTACTTTCGCGCACTGGTTATACCTACCGGAAGACGATTCGAATCCAGGAGTTCGGCGCGGACGGGAAGCCTTCCGGAGAATTTGAGCTGGTGACACAGCCTGGCCGGGACGTGGGTGGGAAATTAGTCGAAAAAGTAGTCGAGAAACCTCGTTCCACTCTGCAGCATTTATATCTTAGGTCGGAGGATCTCGAAGGGCTTCAGCGCATCCCTGCTTTTCCGCTCACCTCAAGCCAGCTTGCAAAATACGACCTGAAATATCTGGGCAAAGAGCAGGTAGACGAAATCGATTGCTACATTTTTCAGGCCAAGCCAAGAATGGTCGAACGCGTCAAGGCTTATTTCGACGGCATCGTGTGGGTGGATGCGAAATATCTGGAAGTGGTGAAAACGTACGGGAAATGGGTTACCGATCAAGGCGACATGCACTCGATGGCGGATCTGCCCTTCACCCTGTTCGAAACGTATCGCGAAAACGTTGATGGAAAATACTGGTTCCCGAATTATTCTCGTTCGGATGGCACGCTGAATCTGAAGGGGCTGGAGATTCCCGTTCGTCTGGTGATCAAATGGACGGACTTCAAACCGCTTCCGACCAGGCAGCAAGCGCCCGCGCCGCCGGCTACCGCGACTACGGCAAAACCATAGGCACGGCGACTCAAAAACAGGTCATCAGGCGCGCAATCTCTTTAAGACTTCCGGCAATTCCACGATCGATTTAATCAGAAACTCGGGCCGGGCTGCGCGCAGACGTCTTTTCGTAGGGAAGGGGCCGAGCACGCCAATGGCGCGCACACCGGCGCGACGGGCCATCTCCACGTCCTGCGGCGCGTCACCAACGTAGACGCACGCAGAAGGATGCAGCTCCATTTGCCGCAGAGCCAAACGCAGCGGCTCAGGATGCGGTTTCTTGCGCAGGGTGTCCCCGCTGCAAACGCGTGCCGCGAATAGGCTCGACAAACGAAACTCGCGCAGTTGACGGGTGACCCGGTCACGGTCGCCGCTGGTTACTAGGCCAAGACGATGATCGTTACCCAATCTCGCGAGGACCCTACGCGCTCCAGCCATCAGCTTCGGCCGGTGCTTTGCATAATGCGCACGCCAGGCGCGGTCTGCATCCTCCCAGCGCTTCCGGGGAAGTTTCGCAGCGCGGTAAACCTCATACCAGTTCGGCGAGTAATTGTTCTCAAGCTCCTCGATTCCCCATGCGATGCCCATCTCCTTGAACATGGCAAGGTACGCGGATGTATCGGCGTGGTAAGAATTGACGAGTGTGCCGTCCCAGTCGAAGAGAACGCCTTCAAGGGTCTGCTTTCGTTTTGTGGACATCGTTCGACAGAGTAACAGAAACAGGGGAACGGCTTAATTCTGTAACGTCTGAGGTGAAAAGGCATGCCAGCTCAGACAATTTCGTTTCGAAAAGATGGAAGCTTGTTATTATGGTCTCAGATAACGGCAAGGAATGCGGTCATCGCGGTCAAACTGGACATCATCGAAGGCTGCGGCGATGCCATGCCAGCCAGGCATAGCGGCGGATTCCGTTCTGCAAACGCGCGCCATTGTGGTAGCGACAACGTTGCCGAGGCCCAAGGGCTTGCTGACCAGAACGATTTCAAGCTCGATGGAGGCGCCAACTGTCAGTTGCCTGGGACAAAGAAAATAGACTCCCGTGGAGCTGATGTTGCGAGTGACAAGCGTTATCGGAAATTCTTCGGGCACTCCGCCGGCACTGCGAAGACGCATCGGGAGGTTCAGGCTGGCACGGGGATATTCGCGCTGTTCTGGATGCACGCCCACGGCGTACGTCGGCACGCGGACAAAACGCCGAGGCTGCTCGGGACGAAGAAGCGGCGCCAGACGCAGCGCCGGTACGCGCGGCCCAGATGAGATCAGTTGCGGTCCAACAGCGGATCCGCGGGTTTCTTCGGCCGGTTCGTCCGGCCACGATTCGAATGGAGCTACGCGATTCGTCGCGCTCATCAAGCCCTCAGAGACGCCACTTTGCGGTCGCTGGCTTTGGCCCAACAAACTTAACAATCTGACAGACTTTCTGGATTTGCCCCGTCCACGCCTGTGCGGCGCGGAGCGCTAAGATGCCACTAGTCGGGGCCAGCGTCAACCTGTGGAAAACGAAGGAAGTGTCTTAACCTCAAACACTTGGTAATAGTACCGGAACTGCGCCACTACATTCTGTGGATACTCCAACAAGATGCTCTACCAATATGGTGCTCGACACCATTCGGCTTCAGCGTTCATTCTCTGTGAGTAGCTTAAGGGAAGGAAGTATGTCCACCCGATCGCCGTGTAATCCCGCGAGAGCCGACTACTTCACTTTGCCAAATCTTTCCGGATAGATTTGCCTTTCCGCAGACGCTACCAATATGGTGTCCGTCACCGTTGGCTTCAGCGTTCATCTAAGGAGAGAAGACTAGGGGACGAAATATGTCCACGATGACAGGCGAGTCGCAACGCGCGGCAGGAACTCCCGCATCTCTGTCGCACACGCCTGCCCGCGCGACAACGCTGGTTCTGGTGGCGTTTGGAGCTGTCTACGTCGTCTGGGGCTCTACGTACTTGGCGATCCGCATTGGGGTCGAATCGTTTCCGCCGCTCATCCTGGCCGGACTTCGCCACCTTACAGTTGGCCTCTTCCTTTACCCAATCTTTCGCAGGACGACAGGGATTAAGCCTACAGCCGCACACTGGCGCACAGCGGTCGTCGCCGGAGCCCTGCTGCTCTTCGTCGGAAATGGTGGCGTCAGCTGGGCGGAACTGACTGTGCCTTCCGGGATCGCAGCGCTTTTGGTGGCCACGGTATCACTCTGGCTGGTGATTGTAGATTGGCTGCGCCCGGGAGGCGTTCGACCTGTTCCAAGGGTGGTTATGGGACTGGTGATGGGGTTTGCGGGGCTGGCGCTGCTGGTGGGGCCTGCGCACCTGGGAGGGTCGGAGCGCGTTGATCCGAGGGGCGCCGCCGTGCTGGTGATCGCCTCGCTTGCGTGGGCGTGTGGCTCGCTCTATTCAAAGCACGGAGGAATGCCCAGTTCGGCGATGCTGGGCGTGGCGATGCAAAGCCTCGCGGGCGGCGTCATTCTGTTGATCGCGGGATTATTTGCTGGCGAATTCAAGGGATTGCATCTGGGCGCGATTTCGCCGCGCTCCTGGCTGGCGCTCGGCTATCTCATCATCTTCGGGTCGGGTATCGGATTTAGCGCCTACCTGTATATTCTGCAGAAGAGCACGGCGGCGCGCGTGGCAACGTACGCGTTTGTGAATCCGGTGGTGGCGTTGTTCCTGGGCTGGTTGATTGCCGGGGAGAGCATCACGCTGCGCACCGTCATTGCCGCCGCAGTCATCCTCACGGCGGTCATACTGGTGATCACTGCGCCGCACCGGAAGCCCGTGCCCGTCACAGCTCCGGTTCCAGCCCCGGGCGAAGCCTGATCGTGCTGTCTTTGCTCCCCCATCCTTCGCTACGTGCTGGATCTTCCCAGGTGGAGCGGTGGCACATCCACTTGGACACCGGCATAATTAGGCTCAACGACAACGGCCACGCTCGATCACAAAAGCGCCGTTCAGGAAGGAACTACAACTTTGCCCCGTGGACACTTACCAAAGAAGAAGCTCTGCGAATGCGGCCACGCCAAAGGATTCCACCGCAGCGCGAACAAACCACCAGTGCACGGCCGCACGCCTTGCGGCTTCCCCGAATGCCTCTGCCAATCCTACAAAGCGAAAACACCATGAAGCCGCGCCCGCGCAGCTAGTGGTCCCCCCGGTTGCAGATCGTGGCCTGTCTTCTTTCTACTTCCATTAGTTTGACCCATACTTTCCGGATAGATTTGCCTTTCAGCTTGCGCTATTTTTGGCGTGTTGAACATGAGCCATACACAAACCAAATTCGAACAAAATATTTCGGCGCACGCAGCGGCGCGGTACTGGCAGGCGACGCTGGCACGTGATTCCCGAGCGGACGGGAGTTTCGTGCTTGCGGTGCGCTCGACGCATATCTATTGCCGCCCTTCATGCCCGGCGCGCCGGCCGTTGCGGCGGAACGTCACTTTTTTCCACACGCGCGAAGAGGCGGAAAAGCAAGGCTATCGCCCTTGTCTGCGCTGCCGCCCAGATGAAATTGCAGGACCGGTTGCGTTGGTGCAGCGGGCCGCCGGACACCTTGCCGAGTCTTCCGAAGAGGGAATTCGTCTGGGGGCCCTTGCTACAGCGCTCGGAACGACACAAGCCACACTGCGCCGCGCGTTCCTGCAGGTGACAGGACTTAAGCCGCGGGAGCTTGCTGAAGCGTTGCGCATCAAGCGCTTCAAAACGATGCTTCGATCGGGGAAGAGCATTACCGATGCGTTGTATGAAACGGGGTATGGATCATCCAGCCGCGTTTATGAGCGCAGTAACGCGCAGCTTGGCATGACACCGGCTACTTATCGAAAGGGAGGACAGGGTATGAAGATCGGATACACCATTGCGAAATCGCCAGTGGGGAAAGTTTTGGTGGGGGCGACAGAACGCGGCGTCTCGGCGGTTTATCTCGGTGATGCGGAAAACGAGCTGATCGCCGAGCTGCATGAAGAATATCCGCGCGCGGAAATCGCGCCGGCCACGGATTCGTTCCGGCGCTGGGTGAGCGAAATCGTGCAACGCATCGAAGGCAAACAACCTCGAATGGAACTCCCGCTGGACCTGCAGGCAACGGCCTTTCAGCGCCGCGTGTGGCAGGAACTGCAGCGGATTCCGCGCGGCAGGACACGCACATACTCCCAGGTCGCGCGGTCCCTTGGCCAGCCCAAAGCTATGCGCGCCGTTGCGAGAGCTTGCGCCACGAATCCCGTATCCGTCGTGGTGCCGTGCCACCGTGTGATTCGCGAGGACGGGGCGCTGGCCGGCTACCGTTGGGGCCTTTCGCGCAAAGAACAATTGCTGGCGCAGGAACGCGCCGCGGGCAACTAGCAGGTCATCTTCGTTATCAGTGAGTACGGACAAGCCTTGGGAATTTGGAGATTGCAAGGGTCTAGGAATTACCCGCGAGGCTTTTCTACTCTTACACCTTTTGGCCAATCGGGTTTAAACTTGGCATCGCCGATCTTCAGATTCTTCATCACGTGGGTGTAGTGGGATAGGAAATAGTCGTCCGAGCTGGTCTCGAAGAACTTCTGCTGCACCGGCAACCAGGAGGCTTCGTCGATCCACATCCGAATTCTGGCGATCTGGCTGCGCGCCTGGTCGGACTTCGGCGTCAATTCCAGCACGACGGTCTTACGGTTGTCGAACTCTTCCTCGCCGATCAGTGTCACCACGTAATTCTTCTTGAGCGTTTCGCCTTTCGTGCCGAATCCGAGCGCCAGATACTGGTCGGCGAACGAGCGGTGTTTTCCAATGTTGTATTCCTCAACGCGATTGATCTTCGGCGTGAAAACGAACAGGGAATCACCGTTGCGCAGAATCGTTCGAGGGTCGGGCTTTTGAAAATCGATGCGCATCTTATCATCGCGGCGCACGAAAATCTGGCCGGTCTCAGCCGAACTATCTTTTACAACCGCGGTGTACTTGACGTGCTCGATATCGGCGGTGAGGGAATGAAAGTCCTGCGCGGACTTATCGAGCATGGCCAGGACGCCATCGAGGGTCCAGTTTGCGGTTGCCTGCGCCGCGCGCGTCCGAAGCCCGCCTGCAATACAGCACAGCGCGGTTACGGCGAAAACTAGAAATGGTATACGTCTCAAACGTGGCCTCTACCCAAGGATGCGGGGGTCATCCATGCTCTCGGAATCCTAACATATAGAGAGAGATGCGCGAACGCGCCGCAACGTTACCTGTGACCAAGTTCTCGCGTGCGGCCGGAATTACGGCTAATGGTGAACCTCGACCTGGTAGGCAATCACCGTGCCCTGGTCATCGCGGAGCGGTTCGATGTTGGCGATGGAGAAATTTCCGTTGTGCAGTTCGGGCAGCGCCTCCTGCAAGGCGGTGTGCAGGTCGTTCTGAAGCGCAAGTCTTGTCGGCGGCGCCAGGATGCGCGCATCCACGCGATACTTCAGCCGGTTTCCCTCTTTCGAAATCAATTGGACCTGGCCCGGTGTGACCGGCGCGCCGCTTTGCGGTTTGTCGTGGAACCAGTCCCGCGGCGTGAGAAGCACAAAAACCAGAATCAGGATGACAGCGACGTCGTATTGCCACGTGCCGCGCTCGTAGGACCAGAAGAACATGCGGGAAAGAATTTGGCCCAGGCTTGCCATATCAATCCGCAGGCACGCCGTCGACGATGACGCCGTCGCGCATGTGCACCACGCGATCGAAATAGGTGGTAGCTTCCGGGTTGTGAGTGATCATCACGATGGTCTGGCCGAGATCCTTGTTCAGTTGCCGCAGCATCTGCAACACAATTTCCGAGTTCTTCGAATCGAGGTTTCCCGTTGGCTCGTCGGCGAGCAGAATCTTCGGCTCATTGATGATCGCCCGCGCGATGGCCACGCGCTGCTGTTCGCCGCCGGAGAGTTCCGAGGGCTTGTGATGAAGACGTCCGGCGAGGCCGAGCATCTGCGTTACGACATCGAAGCGGTGCGGGTCGAACCCGTCGCCATGAATAAATTGGGCGATGGCGATATTCCCTTTGGCCGTCAGCGTGGGAAGCAAATTGAAACGCTGAAAGACGAAGCCGATTTTGTGGCGGCGCAGTTTGGTGCGCGCGCCGTCGCTCAGTTCGGTGAGGTCGTTCCCGTCGACCAGCACCTTGCCGCGGGAAGCTTGCGCCAGGCCGCCAATCACGTACAGCAGTGAAGACTTGCCGCACCCTGAAGGTCCCATTACCGCAACCGATTCGCCAGGCTGCACCTCGAAATTCACGCCACGCAATGCGGGGACCTCAACCTTCCCCGCGCGGTAGAGCTTCCACAAGTTTTCAGTTCTGAGTATCGGCTCCACGCTCTTTTTTCCCTGGAAAATCAGCCCTTCGGCAGGTTCGTGTATTGTAACTGTGATTCCCATTCGTGCCTAGCCGTTCCGCCTGCTTCGCGGTTCCTTTCTCTCTTCTTCATTTCCATTAAATTCGAAGCGCGTATCGCGCCCAATTTCTAGCGTCCTAATCGTATGACAACGCTTCGACGGGATCTTTGCGGCTCGCCAGCCATGCGGGATAGCTTGCCCCAAAAACCGCGCCGAGGAGCGCGATGCCAGCCGCACGAAGAATCCATCCCGAAGTGATGAGAATGGTCAAGGTCGGAAACTTCCAAAGAAACCCAGCCCGGACCAAATAGCTCAGCCCAACGCCCGCGGCAATTCCCAGCACGCAAAGCGCCGCGGATTCCGAGAGCAGCGCTCGGATTACAAACCAATGATTTGCGCCCAGCGATTTCAGAACTCCGATGTCCCTGGTGCGCTCGATCACCGTGGTGTACATAGTAAGAAAAATGACCAGCAGTCCTATGGTGACGGCCAGCAGAATCATGGTGTTGATGAAGGCCTCGAGGCCCGGAATATTTGTTGAGGTCATCAGAGAGAGATAGTCTTTGAGCGGCCTGACGGTGTAGCCGGGGAGGACGTGGCGCATATTTTCCATGACGTCCTCGGTGTGCTCGGGGCGGGTACACTTCACAAAAAAGATAGTCGCTTTGTCCCGGGCACCCACTAGTTCCTGGAGCGTGGCGAGAGGCACAAAAAGGCGCGAGCCCTTGCCGTGCTCGACGATTCCCGCAACGTGCCAATCGTGATCAAAGATGCGGTAAGTTTCTCCCGGCTGAATCTTTTTCGTTTGTGCGGCGATGTCGTCCACAAGAATGTCGTCCGGACCTTCGAGGTCGTGCCCTTGTATAAATACAAATCCGCCTGAGACGGCTCGAAAGCTTTCTTGATCAATTCCGTAAACGATTTCGACGCCCGAAGTGTTGAACTGGAAAAGCACAGGGGCAACGGATTGCACATACTTCAGTTCCGCAAGCTTGTCACCGATCTTGATGGGCATCGGGGCGCTGCCAAAGGCGAACAGGAAAGACGCGGACGGCGGCTGCAGCATGATGTCTGCCCCAATGCCTTCTATGCGCCTGGCCGTTTCGGTCAGCAAGCCGCTAGTCAGCCCCACAATCAGGACGACGAGCGCGACCTCAACTGCGATTCCCATGGCTCCAATCAGCGTGCGCAGCGGACGATGCAACAAGTTGCGGGCGATCAGTTCACCCATCATGGCTGCTTGTTCTCCGTGGCATCGCCAACGCGCACCAATTCTGCTCCCTCCGGCTGTTCAAGCTTGAATCGCTCGGGCGGGATTTCTTCGTTCACGATGATTTTCGTGACCTGCAAATCCAACTTGTAGTCATCGTGCGGCCTTTCGACTCGAATCACGCGCGGAAACGCGACCGTTCCGTTTGAAGGCGTGGCCGCGGCACCCTGTCCGGCGGCGTTATCCGGAGGCTGCCAGTCGGCCAGGCGAACATCAGAGAGTAGAACGCCTTTCGGCCCAAAAGTCAGCAAGCGGGCGACCTGCAGGTCGGAGCGGTCAAACCAGATTTCCCGCAGCACTTCTACCTGATAGCCGCCGCGCAGAACGGTCAATATGTAATACCGGGCGTTCTCGTCGTTGAACTCTCGCATGGTCACAGATTCTGCCTTGTGAATTTCCGGCCAGAGCAGCGCGTCCAAAAGGTGGTGCGGCCGCAAATTCTCAATCGGTTTACTGCTGGCGTGCTCGACGGTCACCGGCCCAACGAGGAACTTTTTCTTCGGGGGAATCGAAACTCGAAACGTCTCGCCGTCGCTGGCCATGTCGAACACCGTAGTTCCGACCACGGGCGCCTGCCCAATCACGCGAATTTCCGCCGGCCGCGCCGCCAGCAGAAAGGCCTTAACCTCATGATATTCGTCAATGACACCGCTGTACTTCGACCCCGCAGTCGGCTTTAACTCCACGGTGGCGTTTAGTGTTTTCGTGCCGCGCGCTATCTGGTTGTAGGCATCGAGAAGTTCTTCTCGCGTAGCATCCTTCGCAACCGGCTTCTGTGCAACCACGGTGTGGCCGGTCACAACTTTTCCATGACAGCCGCAGGAAATAGCCGCCAGTGTCGCCAAGAGCAGGCATCTTTTCACACGTTGCATCAATCAGTTCCGTCGTCACTCGTACAAATAAAGCAATCTAGCAACCACTTGGCCGGTCAATCCGCGGGGGCCGCGGCCGAGCAGTCATTCAATTGGGCCGCGCAATGTGGATGTCAAAGGGCTGAACCGCCGGCCGCACTCGCCGGATGACTTCGCTGGGCCAAAGCGACTCGCTCAGCAGTGTCACCCAGCCGTCCTCCGGCTCGCAAATGCCGCAAAAAGTGTAGCGTCCGTAGGCCAGTTGGTACGCATCCATTCCACGCTTCGACAAGTCCCCTTCGAGCGCCGCATCTGCGGATTGCGCCGCCTTGCCCGCCCTGATGCCAAATGTCTCGCCTTCGAAACGTTCAAAGATCTGCCGCAACTGTTCTTGATTTGGCTGCGGCAACACGACGCAACGCTCAGCCGCGTCGCGAAACCCAATCTCATGCGACTTGCAAAATTCTCTCACGCGCTCGAGGTGACTGAAAAAATCCACGACGTAAGAATCGTCTCCTGCAAGGGCAGGGAAGACCGCCGACCAGATCTCCGCGGCATCCTTGCCCCGCACCGGCTCGCGATTTTCGGTCTCGACCAACTCGAGCCCCACGGCTTTTACCTCTCCACCAAGGTCCAGGGCCTGAACGTCCAGAGAAAATGGCGGCAATTCCAGCGCACCGCTTCCTGGCGCAGCGGTCCCCGGCGCATTCATTCTTCGGACTCCAACTGTGGAAACTTTTCGCGAAAATCCGGCGCCTGCTTCCGAACGTCCAGCCAGTCGAAGAAAGCATCAGGGGTCTCGAGCCAGATGCGGAACCACCCGGCGATCTCGGCTTTTTCGGCACGTTTTTGAGGTTCAACTTTGTGGTTGCGCGATATCATCTCCGCGCGGCGTTTGCCGAGCCGGGCTACGTTCAAGACCCGTTCCACGGCGGCGTGCTCGCCCTGCCCACGAAACTTGCGCATCAGCTCGTCCAGCCGCATGATGCTGACCTCGGCATCTTCCAGCGTCTTGAAGTGCAACAGGTCCTCGAACTCCTCTTCGTATTGTTCCTCCGCTTCTTCCTGCTGGTTGATGAGGACTTTTTGTCCCGCGTCCTTCAGCACGTCTGCGATGTATTCTGTTCCCGTCTTGCCGGCTTCGCCATGTTCCGCCAGGAGTCTCCGCCGCAACTGGTCGATCTCCGCAGGCGTCCATTGCTGGACCTTGATTTCCCTGGCGGTCTCCAGGATGAGCGCCTTCTTCGTCTTCAAGTCTTCCGTCATCGCGCTTTGCCTCGGTGCTGCTTAGTATGCTTTTTCCTCGGGCTGGGCGGCAGAGACGGTGGTGGTGGTGGATCAGCCGGCAAGCCCGCCAGCAACCGGCGATACTTGACCACATTTTTGTTGTGGTCCGCCAGGGTTGCGCCAAAAAAGTGTCCGCCCTGCGTATTGGCCACGAAATAAAGATAATTTGTTTCCGCGGGCCTCAGCGCCGCGCGCAGCGACGCTTCGCCGGGATTTCCGATCGGCCCGGGGGGAAGCCCGCCGTGCTCATACGTATTGTAGGGAGAATCGAACTGCAGGTCCTTCCCCGTCAGTGTTCCGTTGTATTTTCCCTGCCGCTCCATTCCATAAATAACTGTCGGATCGCACTGCAAGCGCATGCCCTTCCGTAGACGGTTTTCAAATGCGCCGGCCACCAAAGGCCGTTCTTCGGGCTTCGGCGTTTCCCTCTCGACCAGCGACGCCAGAGTTACAATCCTGTTGATGCCCCGGTGGTCGCCCTCGTCTGCCGGTCCACCGGCTACCGGCGAGCCAATGCGTCTCCATTCTTCCTTGAACTTGCGCACCATTTCGGCGGTCAATTCGCTGGCCGAGGGATGCCGGGGGAGCTCATACGTGGCAGGGAAGAGAAAGCCCTCGAGCGTTTGGGCGCCGGGCGCGAAGTCACGAACCAGTCCCGGGTCACCAGCGGCATACAGAAAATCGCCGGCCCGCATGAACTTTCCTGCCTCCAGGTCGCGGGCGATGTCGAACATCGTTTCGCCTTCGCGCACAGTGAACGGCTGCTGGTAGACCTGGCCGTTTGCGATCTTCCCGAAAACCTCCTGGCCGGTCATGGCATGGTCGAAGAAGTATTCGCCTGCCTGCAGCGTGCGTTTCGGATGCCGCCGCGCGTAAATTTCAAAAGCCAGTTTGCTGCGCACTACGCCATTTTTTTTCAGGATGTAGGCTACATACCGGCGCGATACACCGCGTGGCACATCAACGAAGACACCCTCCTTTGAGAAACCTTGGTACGGGTGCGTCATGCCGTACCACATCCACGCCGCGGCGCCCCCAGCAATCAACACGATAACAAGCAACATCGCCAGCAAATACTTCAATTCAGCCTCACGGATTCACTTTCTTAGTTTTGCTCAGGTCTTCCCGGCAGTCTGCTCCCGCCGATCCAGGTACTCTTTCAAAATAACGGCAGCCGCCACGGCATCCACGCTCATCTTGGCCGGCACATTCTTTGGTTTCTTGCCGCCGGTCAATTTTTCGTCGTGGATGAATCTTCCCTGGAGTTCTTCCAGCAGGCGCTCGGCTTCCCAGCTGGTGAGCCTTTCGTCCACCATTTCCACCGGCACGCCAATCTGTTTTCGCACCCGCTGCGCGAAGCGCTCCGCTTCTTCGGCCATTTCGCCGCGCGAGCCGTCGAGCCGCAGCGGCAATCCCACGACGATCTGCTTCACGCCGTACTCGCGCACCAATTCGCGCAGCCGCCGCATGTCTTCGTTCCGGTTGACGCGCTCCATCGTGCTCAGCGGCTGCGCCATGCGTGTCTCTGAATCCGCCAGAGCGAGTCCGATCCTCGAGCGGCCATAGTCCACCGCCAGAATGAATCGGCGCTCTATTCCGTTCAACTCATTCTTAGGGCTACTCACTCTTCCAGTATACCGGGAAGGGCTGCACCATATATGCGATGCGCCCAAAGAGACGCCCGTCACGCAGGGTCCACTCCGAAACGAGACACGGAGTTACAGCTTACGGCCGCGTGCGCCGCTTTGCCAGGCCTCCCAATAACCAAGCAATTTGAGCTGCTGGTCGAGGCCGGTTTCCTTGACGAGAACATCGAGTTCAGCGCGCGAAAGGCGCTTGCCGAGCGGTTCGACGCGGTCGGCGATTCCCCAGGCTGTTAACGCCGCGAGCACGGTGTGCAATTTGAGCTCGCGCATATCCACCTTGTCCAAAGTGTCCGAGGCAGCATGATAATTTGGCAGATAGTTGGCCTCTTCCTGATTCGCCACCAGGTTGGGCACGCCTTCGAGCAGAAAATCGAAATTGTCCGTGCCGAACGAGGCGTCGTAGGTATGATTGTTCACGCCCCAGGATTCCAACGGCTTGAGGACTTCGCGCACGCCTGCTTCGATGTCGCGGCGCCCGCCCAGCGAATACCCCGTGACGCGGCCGACGCCCGCGTCGTAGGTGATCATCGCGCGGATCTTGTCGAGCTCCGCGCGGTGCGCTTTCACATATTCGAACGAGCCAATCGTACCTTGTTCCTCGCCGCTGAAGAGGACGAAGCGGATTGTGCGCCGCGGCAAGAGTCCGGTGGCCTTAATCGCCCTCGCTGCCTCGATCACCAGTGCCGCGTTGCAGCCGTTGTCCAGCGCTCCGGTGCCCAACTCCCACGAATCCAAATGCGCGCCGAGAATGACGATTTCATCCGGCTTCTCGTAGCCGCGGATTTCGCCGACAACGTTTTGCTGCTCGATCGGCCCGCCAATTTTGTTAGGCATATCAAGGCGCACCCGCACTTTTCCTGGATAGGCCGCAACGGTTCGCGCAAGCCGCATCGCATCTTCGCGTACCACAACAGCCTGCGGAATCTTGTCAATCTCGCCAGCCAGGGAATTTGTGTGGCGATAGAGCAATAGTCTTTCCCGCGCGCCCATCCACAAGATGGCCTTCGCGCCATCTTTGACAGCGTGCCCGATAATCAATGGCGGCCGCAAGTATTCGTTGAAGAGATCGGCCCAAGTTGATCCGATATCGCTATGAACCAGCAAGATGGCGCCTCGAATAGAAGGGCCCGCCTTCGCAAAATCATCCTCACTGCCATATCCGACATCGACGACGCTCGCCTCAATCCCTCCCGCTGGCGCCGCTGGTGACCATCCCGTCGCCTTCAGCCGCACGGGAAATTTCACCGGGCCCAGCAATTCGAGCCTCGTATCTCCTTCGCCCCACGTCACCGGAAGCATGTACTTCTCAGTGTGAACGTCCACTCCTGCGGCGTGAAACGCGGCGACCCCCCACTCCACGGCTTTGGCCACCTCCGGCGATCCAGTTACGCGCCCGCCGATTTCATCCGTCAGCCGCCGCAAGTTTTCTTCCATCGGCGATGCACCCATCACAATAGGCAGAATCTTCGCGGCAGCTTCAGCGCACGAAGAGGCCTCCGTTGCGGAGCAACCGACTCCACCCTGGCCGCCTTGTCCCGGCGTCAGTGGATTTGGCTTCCCCGGCAGCTGCGCGTGCAGAGACAGCGGTGAACCAAAGAGGCAAAGAAACAAAGAGGTAGCAAAGATTGTGCGGCGCGGCATGAATTGGTTCTCTTTTCCCAGAATTTTCGTACGAAGCGTCCGATTCCGGTTGCGGAGCGGATTATACCGAAGGAAGCTCTCTGCCAGCATGCTTCACGCAGGTCTCTGCGCGTTTAGTTCTTCGGTCTACGTTTCGGGTCGAGGAGGCAATCCGCGACGCGCGCGACCTGGACCATCTCCGCTACGTCGTGGACGCGCACAATGTGCGCCCCGTTTAAGATGCTCGCGGTAACCGTTGCCGCGGTGCCCCAGATTCGCTCTTCCGGCGACGCAGGCTTGCCGTCCCGAGCCAGAGTCGCGCCCAGGAAGCCCTTCCGCGAAGTACCCACCAGCAGTGGATAACCGAGTTTCGCCAGCCGCGAGAATTTCTGCAGTAGTTCGTAATTCTGCGCGAAGCTCTTGCCAAAGCCGATGCCGGGATCGAGGATGATCTGTGATTTTCCAACGCCGGCCTTGCGCGCGACTCTCACGGATTCGCGCAGTCCCCGGTTCACGTCTTTCATGACATCTCGCGCAAACCCTGCGGCTTGCATCGTTCGCGGCTCTCCCCGCATGTGCATCAGGATAAGGGGAACGCGGTGGCGAGCGGCTACTTCGGCAATTCGTGGATCGCTTCTCAGCCCGGATACATCGTTGACGAGTTCCGCTCCTGCCTGGATCGCGAGTTCGGCAACGCTGGTCCTGCGCGTGTCTACGGAAATGGGAATTTTCAGGCGTCCGCGAAGCCCTTCAAGAACGGGGAGAATGCGATCCAACTCTTCCGAGGCAGACGTCTCGACGGATCCCGGCCGCGTCGATTCACCGCCGATGTCGAGGAGGTCGGCGCCGGCACGCTCGATCGCAAAGGCATGTTCGATCGCGCTCTCGGGCTGCAGGAAATTGCCGCCGTCGGAAAAGCTGTCTGGCGTGACGTTCAACACGCCCATCACGAGCGTGCGTTCGCCCAAAAGTAGACGTCCGGACTGCAACATCAGCCGGAATTTTTTTCGAGATATCATTCAAGGGAAAATCTAGCGATGGAGCGGAGCGTCCACGAGTCACCAGTCACGAATCACCAGTCACTTGCTTTCAATCGAGGTCGAAATCGCGGATGGGTTTGGTCGCCGGCGTATCCTTGGCCTTCTTCATCGCCTCTTCAAATTTTTTCGCCAGGATGTCTTCCTTGTTCGATTCTTGGAACCACGAATCCGCAAACTTGTCTTCGCGCTGACGGTTCTGTTCCGCGAGGATTTTTTGTGCGTCGGTAAGGTCCACGTTCGGGCCTGCTTTGACAGGCACTTCATGCGAGAGCACCGCGCCAAATACAGGATCAACGACAAGCTTCGCCTGGCAGCACGGGCATGTGACATTGAGATTTTCCCCGCTGCGGTTTCCCATGAGGCGTATTGTACTCCTTCGGGGCAAAAAAGTAGGGGCACGATATATCGTGCCCCTACGGTTGCTTAAACTAGGCGTACGTTAGGCTTTCGCCGGGTTCTCACCGCGCGTAAATCCCGGGGCTGGCCGCAGCTCCGGACGCACTACTTTCGGGTCGGTGCCCGGCGCGGCCTGCGGCGGCGGCGTGGGAGGAGTGCGCGGTTTTTCCGGCAGCGGCTTGCCTTCCATTAGCAGCTTCACTTCGTTGGCGTCTATGACTTCCCGTTCGAGCAGCGCCTGCGCGATGCGCTCGAGAGTATCCCGATTCTTCGCGAGGAGATGCTTGGCCTTCTCATAGCCGCCGTTGACGATGCGCTTCACTTCCTTGTCGATCTGGATGGCGGTGTCTTCGGAATAATCGCGGTGCTGAGCGATTTCGCGGCCCAGGAAGATAGCCTCATCTTTCTTGCCGTAGGCCAGCGGTCCCAACTCGCTCATGCCCCATTCGCAGACCATATTGCGCGCGATGTCCGTGGCGCGTTCGATATCGTTGCCGGCGCCGGTGGTGATGTGGCCGAGAAAAATTTCCTCCGCCGAACGGCCGCCCATTAGCACGGCCAGCATTGCTTCCAAATACTCGCGCGTGTAGGTGTGCTTGTCGTCTTCGGGAAGCTGCATGGTGAGGCCGAGAGCCATGCCGCGAGGAATGATCGTCACCTTGTGGACCGGATCGGCGCCCGGCGTCATCGCCGCAACCAACGCGTGCCCCGCCTCGTGATACGCCGTGTTCTTTTTCTCTTCATCCGAAAGGATCATCGACCTGCGTTCGACGCCCATCATCACTTTGTCTTTGGACATCTCGAAGTCGACCATCATCACGAATTTGCGGTTCTGGCGCGCGGCCCACAACGCCGCTTCGTTCACCAGGTTCGCGAGGTCCGCGCCGGAGAAGCCCGGAGTGCCGCGCGCGATGATGGACAAATCCACGTCATCGCCGATGGGCACCTTGCGGGTGTGCACGCGAAGAATTTCTTCGCGGCCCTTCACGTCGGGACGCGCCACAACGACGCGGCGGTCGAAGCGGCCCGGCCGCAGCAGCGCGGGGTCCAGAACGTCCGGCCGGTTCGTCGCGGCGATCAAGATCACGCCTTCGTTCGATTCGAAGCCATCCATTTCAACGAGCAGCGCGTTCAGCGTTTGCTCGCGTTCGTCGTGTCCGCCGCCGAGACCTGCGCCGCGGTGCCGCCCAACCGCATCGATTTCATCAATGAAGATGATGCAGGGCGCATTCTTCTTGCCCTGTTCGAAGAGATCGCGCACGCGGCTCGCGCCCACGCCGACAAACATCTCCACAAAGTCAGATCCGGAAATCGAGAAGAAAGGAACGTTGGCTTCACCGGCGATGGCGCGCGCCAGCAACGTCTTACCCGTGCCTGGAGGTCCGACAAGCAGCACGCCCTTGGGAATTCGCCCCCCAAGCTTCTGGAACTTCTGCGGGTCTTTCAGGAACTCGATAATTTCCTGCAACTCCTCCTTGGCCTCATCCGTTCCGGCGACGTCCTTAAACGTAGCCTTCTTCTGCTGCGCGGAGAGCAACCGCGCGCGAGACTTGCCAAAACTCAATGCCTTGTTGCCGCCCGATTGCATCTGCCGCATCAGGAACAAGCAGAAACCCACGAGAAGAATCAGCGGCGCGGCATTCAACAGGATCAACACCCAGTCACCGCTGCGCACTTCCTTTACCTTCAGCTGGACCGCCTTGTCCCTCAAAGCTTTCGTCACCGTCGGCGCTTCTTCCTTCGGAATGGTGACCTGAAATTTCATGTTCGCGGGCTTGTAGTATTCGCCCTGCAGATCGTAGCTGTTCGGCGAAAGGTACATCGTCACTTCCTTCACGTCGCCCGCATCGACCTTTTGCATCCACACGCTGTATGTCGGAGTGTCCTCGCGCGCCTGTGCCCCGTTGGCGGACACCAGCTTCCAGAGCATCACGCCCAGAAAGACGATCGAGATCCAAAATAGAACTGTTTTTGCTGTGGAACTAGAATTCACATTGTCCTCACTAATCCTGTCACCCGAAACAACAAATCAGACTCTTGCTTTCTTCTTCCGTCCTTTGCCGCTCTTCGTTTGCATCCTGTTCGCTGCGGAAGAAAGCTGCCGAAGATTCCGCCCCATCCCATTGGCCGCCGCAAGCCCGTATCCGACCCACATTTGATTAGATGCGGTTCGGAAGCCAAAGTAATCGGGCTCCAGGGCCACGCGCCTCTTGGCCGGCTTATCCAGCAGCACCGCCAGCCGTATCGAGCGCGGCTTGCTTTCGCCCAGCCGCCGCAGCAAAAATTCTTGCGTTACGCCGCTTTCCAGCACTGCGTCAACTACCAGCACGTCACGGCCTTTCAATTCCGGGCCGGAACCAAAAAAAACTTCGCGCCGCGCGTGTCCCCCGTCTTCAACGTCCCGTACTTCTTCGCGCACGAAGTGACAAACAACCGGGGCGTCTATATGCCGCATCAGGTCCGCGGCAAAAACAAAACCGCGATCCAGCGTTATGACCACATCAAGCCGCCGTCCGTTGCACTCCCGCGAAACCTCTTTACCCAGGTCTGCAACGCGTGCCGCGATGCGCGCCGCGGAAAATGCCGTTCCCTTTCGGCTAGTCAAATTTTTCCTCGGCGATCACAATGCCCGCCCGGGTCCTTTCACTCGCGGCAAATTCGGCGGCGACAGGAAAGCCGCGAGCCCATACGAGATCGCCGCCACTCGTCAACACCGGCCAGCCGTCGCGCTCCCACCGGCTGACGTGCTTCTCATTCAACAAACGCTTCAGCTTATGGGCGCTTCGATGACCCAAGGGACGCAATCGGTCTCCGGGCCGCCAATTGCGAAGTACAAGAGGGAAACGCAACCGGTCGCGGTCCGGGACCGCCCCATCCGTACTAGTTTCCCCCCTCTTGGGAGGCCAGTCAATCACCCTGAGGCGGAATACACAACCCAGTTCCGCAACACTGACTTTCGCTTCGCCATTTGCCAAATCGATCTTGTACTCATATTCCCGCGCCGCGTCTTGCAAAGTTTGTGATCTGGCATTTTCGACGGCCAAAAACACAAGCGCGTCTCGCTCTTTTCGTACCTTTACGCCGCCCGGCAGAGCGAGCGAACTCCCGTTTCTTCCGCCGCGCGCCAGTTGCAGCACCGCCTCGACATGCGCCGCTCCTAGCTGCCCACTAAGCGGCTTGATACTCTCCACGATTCGCCGAATCATCCGCTTGCTAAGCGCCGCCTTCCCCTCAGTCTTCTCTGCGCCCTCTGCGTAAGATTCTTTCTTCTTCCTCAATTGAATCAGTTCCTCGACCGCGATCCATGTTCGCCCATCGTTTTCTCGAACCGCCGCTCGCACGCGCTCTTCCGCCATGGCATCCAAAAATGCCTCGTCCTCCCGGGCGAGTTCTGCGAGCGTCGCCAAGTGCTCAACAATTGCCGGCTGAAATTGCTTCTCGAGCAAGGGCAGGAGTTTTTTCCGAATCCGCGCGCGCATCCTTTTGATGTCGCGGTTGGTGGCATCTTCCCGCCAGGTTTGTTTTCGCGCCTGCAGAAACCACCGAAGCTCACCTCGCCGGATACTCAGCAGGGGGCGGATAATTGGACCGGCGACTGGATGAATTCCGCCGAGCCCTGCGAGGCCCGTCCCGCGGAGCAGATGCGCCAGCACAGTCTCTGCTTGATCGTCGGCCGTGTGGGCAACTGCGATTCGCCCACAAACTCCCGATTCGACCAGCGAACGAAAGTAATCGTACCGCGCTCGCCGCGCCGCGTCCTCGAGATTGGCCCGCTCCTTCCTTGCTTTCTTCGCAACGTAAACGGAAGCGGAGTGAAACTCCAGCCCATGCTTCGCCGCCAGTTTCGACACAAACTCTTCATCCGCATCGGAAGCTTTGCCCCGCAATTTGTGATTGAAGTGCACCACGCTCAGTACGATGCCTAGTCTATCGCGCAATTCCAGAAGCAAAAGCAGCAGCGCCACCGAATCCGCACCGCCGGACACCGCCACGCCCACGCGGTCCCCCGGCCGCAACATTCCGTGCTTTTTCAGGGCAACGAGAATTTGCTTCTTAAGGAACGCCGAATCCCCTTCGTAAGTGGATGTCCTTACTCTTCCACGAGTCACGGGTCACCAATCACGCGTCGCTTTTCGCCTCTTTGGGCGCATCCTACCACGCCCTGAGGAGGGAACGCGCCCTGTGGACGCCTGTGGATATCGCTATTTCCGTTGTTGACATTCCCCACGACCCTTGGCATACTTCTTGGGCTGTGGATGTGCCTTTCTGCAAGACAGGGGGGCTTCGCTCTTTGACAACCGATACGATGTGCCAGAATCTGTTCGAAACCATTGGAGCTTTTCGAGCGCCGATGGTCTGAGTAAATTCGAGCGATCAACAATTCGCTTGGCAGGCTGCCTGGGATGCAAATCCCGGGATTTTTTTTCGCCAAGCAACCAGATTCAAACGAGAGTTTGATCCTGGCTCAGAACGAACGCTGGCGGCGTGCTTAACACATGCAAGTCGAGTGCGCGTACCGTAGCAATACGGTATGGCGCACGGCGCACGGGTGCGTAACACGTGGGCAATCTGCCCTTCGATGGGGAATAACTTCGGGAAACCGAAGCTAATTCCGCATAACATTCCTTGGACTTCGGTTCGAGGACTCAAAGCCGTAAGGCGTCGAAGGAGGAGCCCGCGC
>Ga0137415_10001087_pt1 | contig 26772 bp, 23 predicted proteins | sample CZODoug3_1_1_16f_FD_183082 | JGI IMG/M metagenome (GOLD analysis project Ga0137415, IMG submission 183082) | Vadose zone soil fungal communities from Angelo Coast Range Reserve, California, USA - CZODoug3_1_1_16fungal (Hybrid Assembly) | ecosystem: Environmental > Terrestrial > Soil > Vadose...
GGGCCGTACTCGGCGTAGTCGTGCAGGTCGCCGGTCAGCCCGACGGCGTCGAACCACATTCGGAAGCCCTGCATGTGTTTGGCTTCCTCGAAGGCGAACTGGGCCAGGTACGCCTCGTCGGCCAGCCGGCCCTCGGCGGCCATGGCGTGCATGAACGGCTGGATGTCCTGCGTGACGGACTCCTCGCCGGCCATGAACCGGGCGGCCAGTGAGCCGGTCATCAGCTTCTCGTCGTCGGTCATGGCCGCGAAGTCCTCGGCGTCCTTCGAGAAGTCGATGTCCTCGGGGTTCCAGAACTTCTTGTTGCCCTTGCGGAACAGGCGCATCGGGAACGAGTCCATCCGCAGGCCGCCTTGGCACAGGCTGCCGAACCCGGTGCGGTTGTTGTGCTCGATGCTGCGGTCGATCGCCATCGGTACTCCTCGGTGAATACAGGGGCAGGCGCGTCAGAACTGTGCCGATCATCACACATTTGGCGGCACCATCCGAGGTCCGAGCGCGCCACGGTTGGCCCGAACGGGCCAGTGCCCGGCCGGCCGTTGCGCCGGTCGGCGGGGCCCGCCGCCGAGGCGGTGCGCGGCGAAACACGGCGAACTAGGCGGAATGTACAGCTTGCGCCGCCTGTGGGTCGGCACGATGTGCAGCGCAGCAAGCTGGAAGGGCCGATGTTGCGCAGGTGGGTGCCGTTCCGGTGTCCTTGTCTGGGCAGTCCATCGGGCTGCGCGCGGGGACGTCGAGGAGGCTGCTCGTGAGCATTGACCAGACCCTCACCAGTCAGGAGCGGCTGGCCGAACTGGATCTCGAGCAGCTGCGCCAGCTGGTCGGCCTCGTGGAGTACGACGCGGAGCGCGATCCGTTCCCGGTGACCGGTTGGGACGCCGTGGTGTGGACGGTCGGCAACGCCACCCAGGCCGCGCTGTACTACCAGGTCGTGTTCGGCATGGAGCTGGTCGCGTACTCCGGCCCGGAGACCGGCAACCGCGACCACCACGCCTACGTGCTGCGCTCCGGCGCGGTTCGGTTCGTGCTGAAGGGCGGCGTCGACCCGGCGAGCCCGGTGCTGGACCACCACCGCCGGCACGGCGACGGCGTCGTCGACATCGCACTCGAGGTACCCGACGTGGACCGGTGCATCGCGCACGCCCGCGCCCAGGGCGCCACCGTGCTCGAGGAGCCGCACGACATCACCGACGAGCACGGCACGGTGCGGCTCGCGGCCATCGCCAGCTACGGCGAGACGCGGCACAGCCTGGTCGACCGGTCCCGCTACACCGGCCCCTACCTGCCCGGTTACGTCGAGCGCGGCTCCGGGTACCGCAAGCCGGCCGACGAGCCCAAGCGCGTCTTCCAGGCGCTGGACCACGTGGTCGGCAACGTCGAGCTGGGTCGGATGGACGAGTGGGTTGGCTTCTACAACCGGGTCATGGGCTTCACCAACATGGCCGAGTTCGTCGGCGAGGACATCGCCACCGACTACTCCGCGCTGATGAGCAAGGTGGTGGCCAGCGGCAACCACCGGGTCAAGTTCCCGCTCAACGAGCCGGCGATCGGCAAGAAGCGCTCCCAGATCGACGAGTACCTGGACTTCTACACCGGCCCCGGCGCCCAGCACCTGGCCCTGGCCACCAACGACATCATCCGCACCGTCGACGTGCTGCGCGCCAAGGGCGTCGAGTTCCTGGCCACGCCGGACTCCTACTACTCCGACCCCGAGCTGCGGGCCCGGATCGGCAACGTCCGGGTGCCGATCGAGGAGCTGTCGCGCCGGGGCATCCTGGTCGACCGGGACGAGGACGGCTACCTGCTGCAGATCTTCACCAAGCCGATCGGGGACCGGCCGACGGTGTTCTTCGAGTTCATCGAGCGGCACGGCTCGCTGGGCTTCGGCATCGGCAACTTCAAGGCGCTGTTCGAGGCCATCGAGCGCGAGCAGGCCAAGCGGGGCAACTTCTGACCCCGGCCGTCCCTGGGATCTCGCCGGCCGGCTCGCCTACGATGCGCGTCAGCTAGCCGAGCCGGCCGCAATGCCGTGCTCGGCCCAGGGTCGAGGAGTCGCGCGGTGGGCCATTCACAGGCCGACAAGGTCGCCAGTCACCTGCGGATCGTGGAGATCGCGTCGACCCGGTTACGCGAGGACGGCCTGGAGCGCCCGGCGATCGGCGAGCTGATGCGGGAGGCCGGCCTCACCCACGGCGGGTTCTACCGGCACTTCGGCTCGCGGGACGAGCTGGTCGACGAGGCGATGGTGCGGGCGCTGTGGGACGGCGCCCGGCGGATGGCCGACGCGGTCAGTGCCAGCCGCAAGCGCGGTGGTGACCCGTTCGCCGCCATGGTTGGTGCCTACCTGAGCCCGGAGCACCGCGACGAGCTGGCCAGCAGCTGCGCGGTGACCTCCCTCGGCGGGGAGGTGGCCAGGGGCTCCGAGCGCACCCGGGCGGCCTACGGCAACCAGGTGGAGAGCTATCTGCGCGTGCTGGAGGGGCTGCTCGACGAGCCGGTCCCGGCGGCCCGCCGGCAGCGCGCCGTGCTCACCCTGGCCGCGCTGGTCGGGGCGTTGACCATGGCCCGCGCGGTGGCCGACCCGAAGCTGTCCGATGAGCTGCTGGACCGCGTCGGTGAGGCGCTGACCGAAGGCTCCAGCTGACAAATTTCTGGATGACCGCTAGCATCCACAAGATCTAGATGTCGACAATAAGCCAGATCCGTCATTGTCGAAGGAATTCTGTGGGTGATTGGCACGTGACGGAATGCCTGCAAATATGGGTCGATGCGACGGCGCCCGGCGACGCGTTGACACATCTGAACCAGGGCATCCCTTCGTTTCATGTGACGGGTGCGGTTAGATGGTTCGGGTACTGACTATCGCTCGGGCCAACTCCCCACCGAGGTTCGATGTATTCGGAGACAAGATGACGAGCGTGGCGCTGGTTCGCCCGGTCGAGGCGGCTTCGGTCGTCGAGCGGGTCACCTCGGAAATCCGCCATGCCATCGTGGCCGGCCGCCTGGCGCCCGGCCAGGAGTTCTCGCTGCGCCAGATCGCCGCCCAGCTCGGGGTTAGTTTCATTCCGGTGCGCGAGGCGCTGCGCAGCCTGGAGGCGGAAGGTCTGCTCGAGACGCGGCGGGGGCGCAGCGCGATTGTCGCCCCACTGGAGCTCGAAGAGTTACGTGCCATCTGCCAGCTCTGCCGACTGATCGAACCCGACCTCGCGGTGCGGGCCAGCGAGCTGATCCCGCCGGCCGACCTGGACCGGCTCGAAGGTCTGCTGTCCTTCCTGGCCGACCCCAAGAGCCCGCTGGACGACGTGTACGACACCTGCCACGCGTTCCACCTCGACCTCGTGCGGCCGGCCGCCACGACCTGGGACCTGCGCATTCTGGAACGGCTGTGGCGGGCGCTGGAGCGCTACGTCCGCGTCGGCTACGCGCGCGGCGGGGACGGTGCCGACGGCGTGACCCAGTGCTGGGACGACCGCGCCCAGCGGGCGGTGATCGCGGCACACCGCGCCGGTGACCCGGACGCCGTCCGCCAGGTCACGCTGCGCAACATCGACTACTACGAGCAGATCGCCGAGCGCGGCCTGTCCTAACTGTTCGCGGCACTGGCTTCGCGGCACTGGCTCAGCGGCCCTCGCCGCGGTAGCCGTCGTGGTCGTTTTCGGGTGTTACATCGATCACACCGGTCGCTCCGGACTCGGGCGAATCAGGGGTTTCAGGCCTGGCAGCCGGCGTCTCGGCGATCCCTCCCGACACTCCGGGAACAGCGGTAAAGCGACCCTCAGTACCGGCAAAAATCGTGGTGGGCGGCCGGCCGGTGTTCTGCCAGGCTGAACGATCGTGGCCGACCAACCGGAGCTGACTGTGCCCGATGCCGCCGCCTGGCGCAGCTGGCTGGGCGCGAACCACACCGATCCGACCGGTGTCTGGCTGGTGCTGGCCAAGAAGGGCACCACCACGCCGACCAGCCTGACCTACGACCAGGCGCTGGACGAGGCGCTGTGCCACGGCTGGATCGACGGCCAGTCGCGCCGCCGGGACGACACCACCTGGCGGCAGCGGTTCACCCCGCGCCGGGTGCGCAGCCCGTGGTCGGCGCGCAACACCGACATCGTGGCCCGGCTGGTCGCCGAGGGGCGGATGTGCCAGCCCGGCCTCGCCGAGGTCGACCGGGCCAAGGCGGACGGGCGGTGGGCCGCCGCCTACGCCGGGCCGACCGCAACCGAGGTGCCGGCCGACCTGGCCGACGCGCTCGCCGAGAACGCCAGTGCCAAGGCCATGTTCGACATCCTGACCAGCCAGAACCGCTTTGCGATCCTGCACCGGCTGCGGGCGGTCAAGCGCGCCGAGACGCGGGCCAGGCGGCTCGACGAGTTCGTCTCGATGTTGGCCAGGGGCGAGACCGTCTACCCGCAGAAGCGCTCCCTCGACGGCTCGGCCGGTGCCGGAGCGGGACCGGGTGCCGGAGCCGGTGCCGGAGCGGGATCGGGTGCCGGAGCCGGTGTCGGTGCCGGAGCGGGATCGGGTGCCGGAGCCGGTGTCGGTGCCGATGGCTGAGCCCGGCAGCGGCGGGCCGGCGCTACCGGCGGACTACGACCTCGACCCGGGGCGGTTCGCCGCGACCGTGCGGGCGACCGCCGAGTACTCGATGTCCGCCGACGTGCACCCGATGGTTGCCGAGCGGCTCGCCTCGGCCGGCGTCAATCGGGTGCTCGACCTCGGCGGCGGCACCGGCCGGCTGACCCGGCTGCTCGCCGAGCAGTCCGTCTGGACCACCGTGCTGGACAACGCGCAGCACGTCCGCGAGGCGCCGCCGCCCCAGGTGCTCGCCGAGGCCGACCGGCTGCCGTTCGCCGCCGCGTCCTTCGATGCGGTGGCGGCGCTGTACGTGCTCTACCACCTGGACCGGCCGCTCCGGGTGCTGCGCGAGATCCGTCGGGTGCTCCGCCCCGGTGGCGTGTTCGTGGCGTGCACGACCGGGCGGACCAACGACCCCGAGCTGGCCTCGGTGCTGCCGGACTGGGGTCGGCCCAGCTCGTTCGACGCCGAGCAGGCGGCCCAGATCGTCGGCCAGGTGTTCCACGTGACGCAGGTGGTCTCCTGGGACCAGCCGCACGTCGAGCTGCCGGACCGGCGGGCCGCCGCGCTGTACCTGCGCGGGCGGGGGCTCGCCGAGCGGGACGCCCGGCGCCGCGCCGCCGAGCTGCCCACGCCGATGACGGTCACCAAGCGCGGCGCGTTGATCTGGGCGCGCGCCCGGACGAGGGGATAGTGCGGTGCTGGACGAGAAGCTGCGCGCGCTGTTGGACGAGCTGTACCGGGACGGGTTGCGCTACGACGATGCGCAGGCCGACCGGCTGAACCGGCGGCGCAACCTGGAGCCGGACGCGGCCGCGCTGCTCTCGGTGGTGATTCGGGCGATGGGTGCCCGCGAGGTGGTCGAGATCGGCACGTCGAACGGCTACTCGACGATCTGGCTGGCGGACGCGGTCCGGGCCCGGGGCGGTCGGGTGCTCAGTGTGGACACCGACGCGGCGGCGCAGGAGCTGGCGGCGGCGAACCTGGCCGCGGCCGGGCTCGGCGAGCTGGTCCGGCTGCAGCGGGGTGACGGTGGCGCGGCGCTGGCCGAGCTGCCCGACGGCGGCACCGACGTGCTCTTCCTGGACTCCGAGCGCCCGGAGTACCCGGGTTGGTGGCCGCACCCGGTGCGCGTATTGCGCCCTGGCGGGCTGCTGGTGGTCGACAACGTGCTGTCCCATCCCGACGAGATCGCCCCGTTCCTGCGGTTGGTCGAGGCCGAGCCGGCGCTGACCGCGACGGTGGTACCGGTCGGCAAGGGCGAGTTGCTGGCCGTGAAGGCGGTCGAGCCGGCGAGTGGTTGACCGGCGGCCGATCGGGGTATTCGCCGAGGGGTGCCGCGCCAGTTGGCTGAGTGCCGCGAGGCCGGCTCTCATGATCGATTCAGTTCGGTGCCCTAAACGTGTTATCACAGTCTGGTGTAGTTGATATTGGGCCGGCTCGGCAGGTGTTTCAGTAGGGGCGTGGGTGTGCGGCTGGGCGTTGTAGTGGCAATCGGTGTGATGGTGGTCGTCAGCTTCGCGCTGGGCTGGGCGAGCCTGCCCGCCTCGCGCATCCCGCCAGCACTCGCGGTGCCGACCTTCACCGCCCCCGCCGGGCAGTCCGGGCCGGTGCAGGCGGTCGCGCCGAGGTCCACCCTGCTGCCCACCGACTGCGCCGAGGTGCTCACCGGCCCGGTCGACGCGTCCGCGCTGCTCGGCCAGCCGACCGGCAGCGTCGGCGTGCGCACCGTGTGGGGCGTGCCGGCGCCGTCGGTCGGCATCCTGGAGCGGGTCAGCTGCGGCTACCAGCGCGCCGGGCAGGGCGCCGCGGCCATGCAGCTCGGGCTGGCCGCGTTCACCGACCAGCCATCGGCCGCCGCCCAGCGGCTGCGCAACGTGGCCGCCGAGCGGAGCGACACCCGCGCCGGCGTGCCGGTCGCGCTCGGGGACGCCACAGCGGTGCTGCTCACCCAGCCGACCCGGTCGCTGCTGATGGTCGACTACGACCGCTACACGGTGACCGCGAGCCTGGCCAACGGCGTGGTGCCGGACGATCAGGTGCGCCCGGTGCTGGTCGACCTGGTGCGCCGGGTGCTGCCGACCCTGACCCCGCCCGCCGCGCCGCGTCCGGCAGCGGGCCGGCACTGAGCTGGACTTACTGGCACGCCGCTGACCAGCGGCGATGATGGCAGGGGCAGCAGGATTCGAACCTGCATCTGACCAGTGTGGAAACCGGCCGCTCTACCAGTTGAGCTACACCCCTCGGACGACGTGGAGTCTATCGTCGGCCCCCGCCGCCCCTTTCGTCAGATCTCCTTCCGCCCTGGCTCACCGGCTGAGCAGGGCGTGGAACGCACGGTCAGTGCGCGAACACCACGGTGCTGTCGACGTTCGAGGTGTCCAGCCGCCACGGCCGGGCCAGCAGCACCAGCACCAGCATCGCCAGCAGCAGCCCGCCGGCGATCACCGTGGCCATCGCCAGCGCGTTGTTGCCGAGCACGCCCACGACCGGGGACACCAGCGCGCCGACGCCGAACTGCACCGCACCCAGCAGCGCAGCTGCCGTGCCGGCCGTTTCGCCGTGCTGCGAGAGCGCCACCGCGGGCGCGTTCGGCAGCATCAGGCCGGCGAAGAACAGCACCGCCCAGAGCGGCAGCGCGACGGCCACGATGCTGCTCACCCCGAACACGGCCAGCCCGAACATCACCGCGCCGGCCACCGTGGCGAACACGCTCGCGGTGACCAGCACCTGGTGCGGTTCGTAGCGGCGCAGCAGCCGGGCGTTCAGCTGGGTGGCCGCGATCAGCCAGACCGCGCTGACCCCGAACAGCACGCCGAACTGGCTCTGGGTCAGCCCGTACTGCAGCTGGAAGACGAACGAGGCGCCCGCCACGAAGCCGAACAGGGCCGCCATCGCCAGGCCGGCGACCAGCACCAGTCCGACGAACGTGCGATCGGTGAGCAGCCCGCCGTAGGTGCGCAGCGTGGCGCCGACCGCCAGGGTCTGCCGACGGTGCGCCGGCAGTGTCTCGGGCAGCGCGAGCGCGGCGAACAGCACGATCAGTAGGCCGAGCACAGCGAGCGCGACGAACACCCCGCGCCACTCGCTCCACCGCAGCAGGGCACTGCCCAACGTCGGCGCGAGCACCGGCGAGACACCCATCACCAGGATCAACCGGGACAGCAGGGTCGCCGCCGCCCGGTCGTTGAACAGGTCACGCACGATCGCCAGTGCCAGCACCGCGCCGGCCGAGGCACCGAGGCCCTGCAGCACGCGGGCCGCCGTGAGCAGCTCGACGTTCGGCGCCACCAGGCACAGCAGGGACGCCAGCACGTGCACGGCGGTGCCGACCAGCAGCGGCGTCCGCCGCCCCACCGCGTCGGAGAGCGGCCCGACCAGCAGCTGGCCGAGGCCCAGCCCCAGCACCGTGCCGCTCAGGGTGAGCTGGATCGTCGACTCGGTGGTCAGCAGGTCCTGCGCGATGCGCGGTAGCGCCGGCAGGTACATGTCGATGGACAGGGGGCCGAGCGCGACAAGCGCGCCCAGCACGAGCACGAGCTTCAGCCGCTGCCGCCCGGTATAGGTGGCGCCGGCCGAGGCGGACGGCTGGCCGGTTGCGACGGTGATCGCTTTCGGCTGGTCGTCAGCGATGGTCACAGAACTTCTCCCATCTGGTTGCCAGAAAGATGCACAGGCCTCGAACGACGGTGTGCGCTGGCCCAACAGGGATCCCAAGCAATCGATCTCCCAGCTTGTTCCTGCTGGTCCCGAGATGTGAGCTAGCCGAAATTGGTTGACCTTGGGGCAGGTAGCTGCGCAACGATGGGCAGCACAGCCGCCGAGTGGGGCGCGTGTGTCCGGTGAGGTGTCAGCCGGTGGTGGCGTTCGCCCCGGCGCACTCGGTGGCCCGGCGGGTGAGCAGGGTGCGCTCGCGCTCGTTCGCGGTCAGGGCGGCGGCCCGCTCGAACTCACCCCGTGCCTCGTCCAGCCGGCCCAGCTTGGCCAGCAGGTCACCCCGCACGGTGGGCAGCAGGTGGTAGGACGCCAGCTCCGGCGCCGAGGCCAGCTGGTCGACCAGCTCCAGGCCGGCGGCCGGGCCGAACGCCATGCTCACCGCGACCGCCCGGTTCAGCTCCACCACCGGCGACGGCGACACCCAGGCCAGCGCGCCGTACAGCTCGGCGATCCTGGCCCAGTCGGTCTGCTCGGCGGTGCGCGCCCTGGCGTGGCAGGCCGCGATGGCCGCCTGCAGCGCGTACGGGCCGAGCGCCGGTCGTTCCGGTGGGCCGCACAGCGCCATTGCCCTGGCCAGCGCGGTCAGCCCTCGGTGGATCAGCAGGTGGTCCCAGCGAGCGCGGTCCTGGTCGAGCAGCAGGATCGGCTCGCCGCCAGGGCCGGTGCGGGCCCGCGACCGGGAGGCCTGGATCTCCATCAGCGCGGCCAGCCCGTGCACCTCGGGCTCGCCGGGCACCAGCTCGGCCAGGATCCGGCCCAGCCGCAGCGCGTCCTCGCACAGCGCCGGGCGCATCCAGTCGTCGCCGGCGGTCGCCGAGTAGCCCTCGTTGAACACCAGGTAGACGACCTCGAGCACCGAGGGCAGCCGCTCGGTGAGCTCCTGGCCGACCGGGGCCTCGAACTGCACGCCGGCCTTGGTCAGCGTCTTCTTCGCCCGCACGATGCGCTGGGCGACCGTCGACTCCGGCACCAGGAACGCCCTGGCGATCTCGCCGGTGGTCAGCCCGCCGAGCACTCGCAGCGTGAGCGCCACCCTGGCCTCGGTGGACAGCACCGGGTGGCAGGCGGTGAACACCAGGCGCAGCAGGTCGTCGCTGATGTTGCCGGCCGCCGTGTCGAGTACCGCGTCGAAGTCGTCCTCGGACGGGTCGCGGCGGGTCTGGAGGTCGTGGCCGATCTCGACCTGTTTGCGCTCGAAGCGCTCGCGGCGGCGGATCTGGTCGATCGCGCGGCGCTTGGCGACCGCCATCAGCCAGGCCCCAGGGTTCTCCGGTACGCCGCTGGCCGGCCACTGCTCCAGGGCCGCGACCAGCGCATCCTGTGCCAGCTCCTCGGCCTGCCCGATGTCGTGCACCAGCCGGCCGAGCCCGGCGATCAGCCTGGCGGCCTCGATCCGCCAGACCGCCTCGATCGCGCGGTGGGTGGCGCGCGGGGGCTCGGGCTGGGTCACGTGTGCGATTCGACCAGGTTGCGCACTCTCCCCGCAACGCCGTAAAGACCTGTGAGTGGTATTGGTCGCTATGACGACCAATACCACTCACAGGGTCTGATCAGGCGTTCTGCTCCGCCTGGGCGCGGATCCGGGCCTCCTGCTCCTGCAGCTCGGGAGTGAATGCCTCGCCGAAGTCCTCCGCCTCGAACACCGGGCGCAGCTCGATGACGAACTCACCGCTCTCCGGCCGGGGTGCCCGCTTCATCCACTCCAGGGCCTCCTCGTAGGACTTGGCCTGCAGCAGCCAGAAACCGGCGATCAGCTCCTTGGTCTCGGCGAAGGGGCCGTCGATGACCGTGGTCTTGGCGGCCGTGTGGACCACCCGGGCGCCCCGCGAGCTGGGGTGCAGCCCCTCGCCGGCCAGCATCACGCCGGCCTTCACCAGCTCCTCGTTGAACGCGCCCATGCAGGCCAGCTCCTGCTCGGTGGGCATCTCGCCGGCCTCGGAACGCTCGTCAGCCTTGACCATCGCAATGAACCGCATGATGTCTCCCTGCCTGTGTTGTGCTCGGTCGGGTGGTGCCGCTTGCTCGGGCCGTCCGCCGGAGCCCCGGGGTGGCCGCTGCTGACGCGTCGAACGAGGATCGCGGAGTTCGACATCGGGGTGAAGGTTTTTTCGGGGGACACGCTTTGCCCGGCGCGCAGACGCCTTGAGCTGCGGCTATGTTCCGGAAAAGATCATTCTGATGATCCACTGATTCACTCTATGGGGGGGTGCCGGTACTGATTGTGGCGGACCGGACGATAGTGCTGACATGAGGTTCTCCCGGCGCATCGCGGTCATCGCCGTCTCGGCTGTTCTGTTGGTGATGGGTGTAGTGCTCGGGTTTACCCCGGTCAAGGCGACCATGACGGAAATCGAACCGGACCTGCGGCTGCTCACGGTTTCCTGTGGCAACGGCTTCCTGCAGGCCTCGCCGCCCCTGCAGCCCGGCGACCTGGTCGCCCTGCCGCAGGACCCGGTCGTGTACCTGCCCCGGGCCGACTACGCCACGCACTGCGCCGAGGCGGCCGGCTGGAAGCGCTACGCCGCGTGGGGGCTGACCGCGATCGGCGCGCTCGGCCTGGCGATCACCTTCTCCGCCTCACGCACCCCGAGCGCGCCCGGGCTGCCCCGCCCGTCGCGGTCCAGGGGCGCTTCCGGTCCAGCTCGCCGCCCCGCCGGCTCGTCCGACGGTGACGCGCCAGGGGATGCCCCGTCCGGCGAGGGTTCGCCGGCGGAGGATGCCGAGGCCGGCGACGCGGCTGACGGCCAGCACACCCGGCGCAACGAGCCCGCCTCCTGACCTCGGGCTGAGCCCTTCCGTCCCAACCCGATCGACTCGCACCCTTTCACAGTCCAAACGGACTGTGAAAGGCTCGCGGTCATCAGTGGTAGGTACGAGGAGGCGGACATGACCGACGACGGCTACCAGACGTTGCGCTACCGGGTTGCCGACCGCAAGGCGTACGTGACCCTGGACCGGCCCGACCGGCTGAATGCGATCACCGCCGAGCTGGCCGCCGAGCTGGCCGCCGCCGTCGACCGGGCCAACGAGGACCCGGACGTGCACGTGATCATCCTGGCCGGCGCGGGGCGGGCGTTCAGCGCCGGTTACGACCTCAAGCAGTACGCCGAGTCGGGCGAGTACCACCAGCCACCGGTCTGGGACCCGATCAAGGACTTCACCTTGATGAAGCGCAACACCGACCAGATCTTCTCGCTGTGGCGCGCGCTCAAGCCGACCATCGCCCAGGTGCACGGCTACGCGGTGGCCGGTGGCAGCGACATCGCGCTGTCCTGCGACCTGGTGGTGATGGCCGAGGACGCCCGGATCGGCTACATGCCGGCGCGGGTGTGGGGCTGCCCGACCACCGCGATGTGGGTGTACCGGCTCGGCGCCGAACGGGCCAAGCGGATGCTGCTGACCGGCGACACGATCGACGGCCGGACCGCCGCCGACTGGGGCCTGGTGCTGCAGGCGGTGCCGGCCGACGAGCTGTCGGCGGCGGTGGAAGGGCTGGCCGACCGGATCGCCGGCGTCCCGGTCAACCAACTGGTGATGCAGAAGATGATGATCAACCAGGCGTACGACAACATGGGCCTGCAGGGCACCCAGCTGCTGGCCACCCTGTTCGACGGGATCACCCGGCACTCGCCGGAGGGCCGCTGGTTCCAGGAGTTCGCCAGCGAGCACGGCTTCGCCGCCGCGGTCCGCTGGCGCGACTCCGGCCGCTGGATCCCCGAAGGCGGCGGCCCCATCCCCACCGCCGCCGACCTCCCCGACTAACCCCCACCCGCCCCGCCCAAGGCGCCAACCGCCCCGAGAGCCGGCACCAACTTCCCCGCGAGTCGGGATATTTGTCAGGGTGAGTCGCGGAATATGTCAGGCGGCGCGGTCCTGACGAAATCCCCGACTCACCCTGACCGAATCCCCGACTCGCGGGGAAGTTTGCGACTCGCGGCGGCGCGTCAGGCGGGGAGGACGCGGGTCAGCCAGAGGCTGAGGATGTCGTCGGTGAGGGTGGGGTCGTCGCGCAGGGCGCTGGTCAGGGCGAGGCCGCGCAGCAACATGAGTAGGGACTCGTAGGCGACGCGGGCCTCGTGGGGGTCCCGGTCGGCGAACTCGCGGGCCAACAGCTCACGCACGGCGCGGCCGATCTCCCGCTGCGACGGCAAAAGTGCGGCGTGCAGGGCCGGGTCGGTGCGGGCGGCCATCCACAGCTCGAGCGCGGCCTGGAACGCCGGCCCGGACATCGCGGCTCGGACCGCCGCCAACCGGGTCCCCGGGGTGTCCGGGCCGGTCTCGAGCGCGGCCGCGATCTCGGTGATCTGCAGCTGCGCGAGGTAGCCGACGGCGGCGGCGAACAGGTCGGCCTTGGAGCGGAAGTGGTGCAGCAGGGCGCCTCGGGACAGCTCGGCGCGGTCCTGGATGCGCTGGGTCGTGGTGCCCGCGTAGCCGTACTCGACCAGGCAGGCCACGGTGGTCTCGAGCAGGTGCCGCCGGGTGCGGTCGCGCTGCTGGCTGCGGCTGGTCGTGGGCATCGGGGCAGCGTACGGGGTGCCGGGCGGTCCCCTGATGAGATTGACCGTCTAGACGGACTGTGGATTCGGTAACCTGCCGCATGCTCGCAGTGGAGAAGATCGGCGATGAGTGACGTCGTGGCGAAAGAAGTCGGCGTCCCGGTGCGGTTCAACGCCGGGACGGGGCAGCTCGCCGGCACGCTGAGCATCCCGGCCGGCGGGGCGCGCACCGTGCAGCTGCTGGTGCACGGGTACAGCTACTCGCGCTACTACTGGGACTTCCCGTACGAGCCGGAGACGTACTCGTACGCGCGGCGGGTGAATGCGGCCGGCTACGCGACGCTGGCCATCGACCGGCTGGGCGACGGGGCCTCCACCCGCCCCGCCGGACGGCGGCTGACCTGGGATAACGCCGGCCTGACCGTGGCGCAGGTGGTGACCGCGCTGCGCCACGCCAGCCTCGGTACGGCGTTCCAGAACGTGGTCCCGGTCGGGCACAGCTACGGCTCGGTGACCAGCTACCTCGTGGTCGGGCGGCACTCCGGGGTGACCGCGCTGATCGCCACCGACGCCGCGCACCGGGTCAACTTCGCCCGGATGACGCAGCTGGTGCTGAACTCGCCGCCGGTGCGCCGCAACCCGGGCTTCGAGGTCACCGACCCGATCTACGTGACCACGCGGCGGGACTGGCGCGGCTTCCGCTACCACGGAGCCAACGCCGACCCCGCCGGTTCTACGGCCCGGCCGCCACCGTCGAGGCCATGGTCATCCCCGGCGGCGGCCACGACATCAACCTCGAGCGCACCGCCCCCAAGGCCTACGACCGCATGCTCGAGTTCACCGACAAGCACGTAGGCACCTGACCGATCTGACTGACCGAATCCCCGACTCGCGCGACAGACTCCCGCGAGTCGGGGATTCGGTCAGGGTGAGTCGGGGTTTTCGTCAGGCCGAGGCCGGCTGACAAAATCCGCGACTCACCCTGACAAAATCCCCGACTCGCGGGAATGTGGGCGGGGCGTGCGGACTGGGACGGATCACGAAGGGGTGGTCGGGGTGGGCGACTTCGAGCTGGTCGGTACCGGGCTCACGGTGTACGAGGACGACCGGGTGATTGAGGGGCCGCTGCGCTGGCTGGACTCGCCGGCGGCGGTGATCGACTTCGTGAACAGCGGGCGGGCCGCCGAGTCGATCGTGCTGGCAAGGGGCGGTACCACCACGTTCCTCTCGCCGGCGCTGACCAGCGGGGTCAAGGGCGTGCTCACCCTGCAGGGCGCGCCGGAGAGCCACCTGGGCATCCTGAGCCGGGAGTACGGCATCCCGTGCCTGATGTCGGTGGCGTTCACCAGTGGCGTGCGCTCGGCGCGCGGCGAGATCATCCCGGCCGACGGGACCGTCGTGCGAATGGACGTGTCCGGCTCGCCCCGCGGCGAGGTCTACGCCGAGCCCGCAGCCGCCACAGCCGCCGCAGCCGCTACCGCCGCCGCAGCCGCAGCGGACCCCGGTGCCGGCCCCCAGCCCGTACCCGACGCACCGAGCGCCGAGGAGCAGGCCCAGATCCAGCACCTGCTGCACAACTACCTCGGCGAGACGCCGCACGGCTCGGCCGGTGACGAGCTGTTCCGGCAGCGGATCGGCACGAACGTGCTGACCACCGGCGACGACGACCGCGACCCGAGCCGCGACGAGCTGAACGACCTGCTCGGCTACATGGGTTTCAACCTCTGGGACTGCCTGGCGCTGCGGGCCACCGAGGGCGAGTCGGGGCTGATCCCGCGTCAGGAGTACGAGGCGTTCGGCGCGGTCCAGATCTGGCAGCGCTACCCGGAGCTGCTCCGGTTCATCACCGACGAGATCGGGGTGGACGGGCTGCACCGGATCGGCGGCACGTCGCGGCGTGAGATCGGCACCAAGGCGAACATGCTGCACAACTGGTGCATCGGGTTCACCGTCGCACTCGGTCGGGGGCTCTGTGTCGGGCTCGGCCAGCTCGGGGCGCACGAGCGGGAGGCCGACCTGCGCGACGGGCTGCAGTTCATGCGGCGGCTCTACGCCGGGCTGCGCGGCGGGCCGGGGCAGCCGATGTTCAGCTCGATGAACGGCTACGTCTCGCCGGTGCTGGACGGGCAGTGGCTGACCCGGTTCCGCGACGAGGTCGTGCCGATCACCGACCCGCAGACCCGCGCGCGCTACCAGCGGTTCAGTGCGAACTCCGAGCTGATGGGCTTCCTGCTGCACTTCGACAACCGGTGCGGGCTGCACGACACCGGGCCGTACCCCACCGGCGACGGCGGGTTCGTGATCGTCCGCGACCACTTCCTCTCCGACGACCTGTACCACTGGGCGGACGTCGCCGAGGACCTGCCGCACGCGATCACCCAGGCGATGTTCTTCAAGCCGGACGCTCCGCTGGAGGTGGCGATCGGCGACCTCGGCACCGTGTTCACCAAGCCGGCCAACTACCTGAAGCACCTGACCGGCATGGCCGTGTACGCGCGGGACCGGTGGGACACGCCGGTCAGCGAGATCCGCCGCCTCGACGACGCCGAGATCGACCGGATCGGCGCGCGCTGCCAGACCGCGACGACCCAGCTCTACAAGCGGATCGCCAGGATGTCCAGGCGCGACAAGATCATGGCCGGTGCGCAGGTCTACTACACCGACTTCCTGGCCCCGTTCGCCAGGGCCGCCGGGGTCTGGGAGCGGTTGAAGACGGAGTTCGACTTCTTTGAGATCGACCCGGTGGCCTCGGCGGCGTACTACGACCTGGTGCCGAACGACGGCGCGGCGCGCACGGTGCCCCGGCTGTTGCTCACCGGCCTCGGATTTCCCCCGGTGCGGGACCCGATCTCGGCCGAGGAGGCGATGCCCGCGCTGCACCTGCTGGCCCTGCGCGGCTGTTGCCCGGAGCTGCCGGTGCCGCCCGCCGAGCTGACCAGCGCCGGCCTGGTCAGCCAGACGCCGGCGGGTTACCTGCTCACCGAGGCGGGCCGGGCGATGCTCGAACGGGGCCTGGCGGCCGAGCGCAGGGGCTTCGACGGCGAGCGGATGGGCCAGGCGTACGAGCGGTTCCTGGCGTTGAACGGCCTGATGAAGGCGGCGGCGGCCAGGTGGCAGTCGGCCGACGAGGACGCCCGGTTCGAGGTGCTCGGCGAGCTGGCCGACCTGGTCGGGCGGGTCAAGCCGGCACTGCGCCGCACGGCCGAGCAGCTACCCCGGTTCGAGCCGTACCTGCCCCGGCTGCGCAAGGCGATGGCGCGGGCCGAGGGGGGCGAGCTCGAGTACGTGGTCAGCCCGACCGTCGACTCGGTGCACACGGTCTGGATGGAGCTGCACGAGGACTACCTGCTGACCCAGGGCATCTCGCGGGAGCAGGAGGGCAGCTACTGACCGGGGGTGATCCCGGTGGCCGGCAGGCTCACCCAGCCCCGGGTGAACGGCGAGCGCAGCCGTTGCCCGCCGGCCAGATCGACCCCGACGCCCGGCTGGCGGGCGTACAGCTCCTCGAAGGCGACCCGCGCCTGCAACCTGGCCAGGTGTGAGCCGATGCAGAAGTGCACGCCGCTGGAGAAGGCCAGGTGCCGGGGGATCCGCCGGGTGATGTCGAGCCGGTCGGCGTCCTGGCCGAACTCCCGGTCGTCGTGGTTGGCCGACCCGAAGAGCATGAGCACCTTCTCGCCCTCCGGGACTGTCACACCGTGCACGGTGACCGGGCGCAGCGTGGTGCGGGCCAGCGCCTGCACCGAGCTCTCCAGCCGGAGGAACTCCAGCAGCGCGTTCGGGATCAGCCCGGGGTCGGCGACCAGCCGCTCCCGCTGGTCGTGGTGGGCGTCCAGCAGCGCGACGCCGTGCGAGATCAGGTTGCCGGTGGTGTCGTTGCCCCCGGCCACCATGGCGAAGCAGAAGCCGAGGATGTCCCAGTCGGTGAGCTGCTCGCCCTCCACTTCGGCCGCGGTCAGCGCGCTGACCAGGTCGTCCCTCGGGTCGGCGCGCCGCGAGGTGATCATCTCGCTGAAGTAGCCGAACATCTCGCCGACCGAGTCGATCGCGATCCGCCGGTCCACCCGGAACCCGTTGTCCTGCAGACAGGTCAGCGCGCGCACCCACGGGTTGAACCGGACCCGGTCGGACTGGGGCACGCCGAGCAGGTGGGCCACCACGAAGTTCGGGATGGCGGCGGAGAAGTCGCGGTGCAGGTCGACCGGCTCGCCCTCGCTCACCTGCCGCTCCAGCTCGGCGATCCGGCCCCGGGTGAACTCCCGGATGAGCTGCTCCAGCTCGGTCACCCGGCGCGCGGTGAACCCCTTGCTGACCAGGGTGCGCAGCTGCCCGTGCCGGGGTGGGTCGAGCATCACCAGGGTGGGCGCCAGGCCGAGCGTGGCGATCTCGTCGGCGTAGAAGGTCAGCCCCTGCTCGGAGGAGTAGCTCTGATGGTCCCGCACGGCGGCCCAGATGTCGTCGAACCGGGACAGCGCCCAGAACGGCGGGTCGGCGTGCCGGTGCACCGGGTCGTGGTCGCGCAGCTCGCGGTAGGCCGGGTAGGGGTCGCGCTGGAACGTGTCGTCGAACGGGTCGTACCGGGGCGGCGTGACGTCGTACCGGGGCGGGGCGGCGGTGTCCGGCACGGTGGCTCCTCGCGTTGTGGCGACGGTGCGTTTTAAGGATCGACGTTAATAACGGCAGCCGTTAGTATCACGCCGTGCCCCGCGATGCCACAAGTACCCGCGAACGACTGCTGCGCGCCGGTGCGCACCTGTTCGCACGCAAGGGCGTGGACGGCGCGCTGGCCAGGGAGATCGTCGCGATGGCCGGCCAGGCCAACGACTCGGCCGTGCACTACCACTTCGGCTCGCGGCGCGGGTTGCTCGGCGCGATCGTGGACCGACACCTGCTGCGGATGGAGGAGCAGCGCAAGCCGGCGCTGGACGCGCTGGTCGCGGGGGATGGCTCCGCCGACGTCGGAGCCGGGCTGGGCGCCGTGCTGGCGGCGGTGGTGGAGCCGATGGCCGCCGAGCTGACCGACGAGGGCGGCCGCGACTTCCTGCGCATCGTGGCCCAGCTCGCCGGGGAGTCCGGGGCACGCGGCGGCGAGGTGCCGCACCCGCTCGCCGGTACGGCGCTCGCCGCCCAGCTCGCCCTGCTGCACGCCCGCTGCCGCGACCACCTCGGCGAACTCCTCGCCAGGGAGCGCATCGCCATCGCCATCGTGATGCTCACCGCCGCACTGGCCGACCGCGCCCTGCGCATCGACGAGCGCCTGCCCCTGCTGCTGGACCACCAGGCGTTCACCACCAACCTCGTCACCATGCTCACCGCCGCCCTCACCGCCCCCACCCTTTCCCGCGAGTCGGGGATTCCGTCAGGGTGAGTCGCGGATTCCGTCAGCCCGATTCGGCGGCCCAGGCCCCGGCTCAGGGTGACCCGGATTCAACTCCGCAAACACGTCGGTGGCCGCCGCGCCGGTACGCTGAGCGACTGTGCTCGAACAGCGAGGCGTGAACGGCGTTGACCAGCCAGGGCAAGCCGATTGGCTGGCCAGCCAGACGGCTCGGCTGTTGGAGTTCGCCGAGGGCTCGTGGCACCCACTCGGCGGGTTCGGCGCCCAGGACGCGCGCGGCATGCTCGAGCCCGGTGGCTCGGTGGAGCTGTGGATCACCGGCCGGATGACGCACTGCTTCGCGCTGGGTGCGCTGCTCGGCCACCCGGGCAGCAAGGGGCTGGTGGAGCACGGCCTGGCCGCGCTGCGCGGCCGGATGCGGGACCGGGCGCACGGCGGTTGGTACCCGGAGGTCGGCTCGTCCGGCCCGCTGCACACCGAGAAGCCGTTCTACCAGCACAGTTTCGTGCTGCTGGCGGCGTCCAGTGCCATGATCGCGGGGCACCCCGGCGCGGCCGAGCTGGTGGCCGACGCGCTTGCGGTGATCGACCAGCGGTTCTGGTCCGAGGCCGACGGTTTGGTCGTGGAGACCTGGGACGAGCTGTTCACCGAGGCGGAGCCGTACCGGGGCGTGAACGCGGCGATGCACGGCGTCGAGTCGTTCCTGGCCGCCTACGACGCCACCGGGGACGCGCTGTGGCGGGACCGCGCGGTGCGGATGATCACGCGGGTGGTGCGCGAGTTCGCCGAGCCGAACTCCTGGCGCATCGCCGAGCACTTCGACAGCGCCTGGAACCCCCTGCCGGACTACAACCGGGACCGCCCGGACGACCCGTTCCGGCCGTACGGGGCGACCGTCGGGCACGGCCTGGAATGGTCCCGGCTGTGCCTGCATGCGCACGCCGCGCTCGGTGGCGAGGCCGCCGGGGCGCCGTCCTGGCTGGTCGAGGACGCGCGCCGGCTGTTCGACCGGGCGGTGCGGGACGGTTGGGCGGTGGACGGCGCTGACGGTTTCGTCTACACCGTGGACTGGGACGGCAAGCCGGTGGTGCATCAGCGGATGCACTGGGTGCTCGCGGAGGGCATCGGCGCGGCCCACACGCTGGGCACCGTGACCGGCGAGGCGGCGTACCGCCGTTGGGAGCCGATCTGGTGGGACTACGCGTCCCGGTACCTGGTCGACCGCGAGCTCGGCTCCTGGCACCACGAGCTGGACCGGCACAACCGGCCGGCCGGCACGGTGTGGCCGGGCAAGCCCGACGCCTACCACGCCGTGCAGGCCACCTTGTTGCCTCGGATCCCAGTCCGGGCGTCCGTGGCTCGCGCCGTTCGCGACGCGCTGAGCAGCGGGGATCTTAACCGGTTGGACGGGTAGCCGGCCGCCCCACTCCGGGAATGGCTTGACCCGGTAGGACGTTTCAGTGACTATTGAACGTTAAACTACCTGGGAGGTAGCCATGCCAGCCGTGACGGTTTCCGACATCACCACCCTGGCCCGGATCCCCGAGCCGGCCCCGGATGCGGTCGAGCGGGGCGTGCGGTCGGTGACCGACGCGCCGACCGGCTACGAGGGCGAGGGCTTCCCGGTGCGCCGCGCCTTCGCCGGTGTCGCCACGACCGAGCTCGACCCGTTCATCCACATGGACCAGATGGGCGAGGTCGAGTACGCCCCCGGTGAGCCCAAGGGCACCGCGTGGCACCCGCACCGCGGCTTCGAGACCGTCACGTACATCATCGACGGCACCTTCGAGCACGCCGACTCACACGGTGGCGGCGGCACCATCACCGACGGCGACACCCAGTGGATGACCGCCGGCGGCGGCATCCTGCACATCGAGCGGCCGCCGGAGGCGCTGGTGGCCAGCGGTGGGCTGTTCCACGGCCTGCAGCTGTGGGTCAACCTGCCGCGCGCGTTGAAGACCGCGCAGCCGCGCTACCAGGACCTGCGGGCGGGCCAGGCCGCACTGCTGACCACGCCGGACGGCGGCGCGCTGGTGCGGGTCATCGCGGGCGAGGTCGCCGGGCAGCACGGCCCCGGTGCCACCTACACCCCGATGGCCATGGTGCACGCCACCATCAGCCCCGGCGCCCAGCTGCGGTTGCCGTGGCGACCGGACTTCAATGCGCTGGTCTACGTGCTGTCCGGAGCGGGCACCATCGGTGCCGAGCGCCGGCCGGTGCACACCGGTCAGCTCGCCGTGTTCGGGCCAGGTGACCTGCTTACCGTGGCCGGCGCCGACCACCAGGAGTCCCGCTACCCCGGGCTGGACGTGGTGGTCCTGGGTGGCACGCCGATCAAGGAGCCGGTCGCCTGGGGTGGCCCGTTCGTGATGAACACCAGGGCCGAGGTGCTGCAGGCGTTCGAGGACTTCCAGGCCGGCCGGTTCGGCCAGATCCCGGCCGAGCGCGTGCCGCACGGCGACCTCGGGTCGGTGCACTGAGCGGGTTGTGCCGCACAGGTGGAGTGCCGCCAGGAGTGGGTTGTGCCGCACTGAGTTGGTCCAACGGGGTGCCGCCTGAGGGCCAGTCCCATTGGGCCGACCGGGCGGTTCGGCGGCCTCGGGGCAACCAGGGACCAACGCAGACGTCTCTTCTTATTGGGATGGTCTGCGTGTCGTGACGCGCGCACCATCCCGCGACGGGTAGACCGAGACGGGTGGTGCGCGGCATGAACGGCGATGGTGGCGGAGCTCGGCCGATGGGGCGGCGCCCTCTCGGGCCGCCACCTGGCGCGCCGATGGCCGCCCCGCCCCGCTATCGGCCGCCGGCTCCCGGCGCACCCCGACCGACCGCGATCCTGCCGCCGGGCCAGCAGAACCGGCCCTATCCGCACGGCCCGGGCCATCCGCCCGGCCGGGGGTACTCGCCGGCCGGGCCGCCGCCGGGTGGCCGGGGGCCAGGACGGTCCGGTCCGCCCGGCCCACCGCCGCGCCCGGCCGCCACCCGGCCCAACCGGCCGGCCCGGCCGGGGCGCTGGGGACGGCGGCTGCGCGTGCTGCTGCTGGTGCTCGCGGTGGCGTTGCTCGGCGCCGGCGTCTACGTCGACTCCCAGATCACCAGGTTGGCCGCGCTCGCCGACTACTCCGGTCGGCCGGACAGCGACGGCACCAACTGGCTGATCGTCGGCTCCGACAGCCGGGCCGACCTCACCGAGCAGCAGGAGGAGCAGCTGGCCACCGGAAACGCGGCCGGCAAGCGCACCGACACGGTGATGCTGCTGCACACCGGCAGCGCTGGTACCACGCTGGTCAGCCTGCCGAGGGACTCGCTGCTGAGCATCCCCGGGCACGGCAAGAACAAGCTCAACTCGGCCTACTCGTTCGGCGGCCCGAAGCTGCTGGTGCAGACCGTGGAACAGGCCACCGGGCTGCGCATCGACCACTACGCGGAGATCGGCTTCGACGGTTTCGTGAACGTGGTGGACGCGGTCGGCGGCGTGGACATGTGCATCCCGCAGGCGATGAAGGACCCGCTGGCCGGGCTCAACGTGAAGGCCGGCTGCCAGCGCCTGGACGGCCAGACCGCACTCGGTTACGTGCGCAGCCGCGCCACCCCCAGGGCCGACCTGGACCGCGTCGAGCACCAGCGCGAGTTCCTCTCGGCGCTGATCAAGCAGGTGGCCAGCCCGTGGACGCTGGTCAACCCGTTCCGGCTGGTCGGGCTCGTGCGGGCGATGCCGGGCGCGCTCACCGTGGACAGCGGCGACCACGTCTGGAACCTGGTCTGGCTCGGCCTGGCGATGCACGAGCTGTCCGGCGGTGGCGGGATCACGACGACCGTGCCGGTCGGCGGCTTCAGCACCGTGAACGGCAGCTCCGTGCTGCGCTGGGACACGACCCGGGCCAAGGCCCTCTTCGGTGCACTCGCCAAGGACCAACAAGTCCCCAAGTCCGCCCTGTAACTAACCCACCGCCCGGCGAACCCGCCCCAAAACTCTCCGCGAGTCGCGGATTTTGTCAGGGTGAGTCGCGGATTCCGTCAGGGCGAGTCGCTGGATTTGCGGGTCGTGTCGCTGGGTTCCGCGGGGTGTTTCGCGAGAGCCGGCGTTGACTGCGCGCCCGACCGGTTCGGTCAGCAGAATCGTCGGTGTGACTGATGCTGAGTGGCCGAGGTTGCTGGGGCAAGCGTGGTCGGCGGTTGCCGGAGAGACGGCGGCACCGACCGAGCTGCACGTTGAGGGGCCGGCCGCCGGCGAGCTGCCGTCCACCCTGCCGGTCGCGGCCGCCGCGCTGGCCTGCACCGGAGCGGCGCTGCTCGCGGCGGCCGCGCTCGGTGCTCAGCGGTCTGGTGCTCAGCGGTCTGGTGCTCAGCGGTGTGGCGCGCAGCGGGGGCGGGTCGTTTCGCTGCGCGCCGAGCAGGTGGCCGCCGCCGTGCGCAGCGAGGTGTACCTGCGCGTCGACGGCGAACCGCTGGGCCCGGGGTTCGCGCCGCTGTCCCGGTTCTGGCGCGCCGCCGACGGCTGGGTGCGCACGCACGGGAACTATCCGTGGCACCGGCGGGCGCTGCTCGCGGCGCTGCGGCTCACGCCCGAGTCGGCTGACCCCGCCCAAGAGCCGTCTGTGGACACCGTGGCGAGCGCGATCGCCGAGCTGTCGGCCACCGAGGTGGAGGACCGGGTGGTTGCCGCCGGCGGGGTGGCCGCCGCCCGCCGCGGCCCGGAACAGTGGCTGGTGCACCCGCACGGCGCGGTGGTCGCCGGGCAGCCACTGGTGGCCACGACTCACTACCCGACCGGCGCCCCCCGCCGCCGCCCCACCCCCGACCGCCCCACCCCCGACCACTCCGGCACCGCAACCCTGCCCGCCGCCGGCATCCGGGTACTGGACCTGACCAGGGTGATCGCCGGCCCGGTGGCCACCCGGTACCTGGCCGCGCTGGGCGCCGACGTACTCCGGCTGGACCCGCCGGACCGCCCCGAGCTGCCGCTGCACCGCTACGACGGCCTGGTCGGCAAGCGCAGCGCGCTGCTGGACGCGGCGACCCCGGACGGCGCGCAACGGCTGCACGAGCTGCTGGCCGGCGCCGATGTCCTGGTCCACGGTTACCGGCCCGGTGCGCTGGCCAGGTTCGGGCTGGACGGGTCAGAGCTGGCGCTTCGGCACCCCGGGCTGGTCGTGGTGGCGATGTCCGCCTGGGGTAGCCAGGGGCCGTGGGGCGACCGGCGCGGGTTCGACAGCATCGTGCAGTCGGCGGTCGGTATCGCGGCGCGGGAGTCCCCCGACGGCGACCGGCCGGACGCGCGGCCGGGGGCGCTGCCCTGCCAGCTGCTCGACCACGGCACCGGCTACCTGTGTGCCGCCGCCGCGCTGGACGGGCTGCGTCGCCAGGCCGAGGTGGGCGGTACCTGGGTGCGCGAGCTGTCGCTGGCCCGGACCGCGCACTGGCTGCTCGGCGCGCCCGCCACCGAGCGCCGTCCGGCCGTGCCGGCCACCGACACCAGCTGGCTCACCGAGGTACCCAGTGCCGACGGTCCGGTCACCACGGTGACCCCGCCCGGCTCGCTCGACGGCACGCCGCTGCGCTGGCCCGAGCTGCCCCTGCGCTACGGCACCGACCCGGCGCGCTGGTGATCGACACCATCGCGGATCCGGCTGGGCGCCCCTAACCCGGCTGCTGGCACTCGGCGATCTCGTCCAGGCGGGTACGCAGCCAGGTCAGCATCTCGCGGTGCAGGCCACTGCCGAAGGACACCCTGGCGACGCCGAGCGCGGCCAGCTCGGCGAGGTCCGGTGCGCCCGGGAAGGTCATGGCGTTGACCGGCCCGCCGATGCCGTCGACCAGCGCGCCGATGGTGGCGGCGTCCTTGACCAGGATCGGGTAGACGCAGTCCGCGCCGGCCGCCAGGTAGCGCCGCCCCCTGGCGATCGCGTCGGCCAGCAGGTCGGCGGGGTCGGCACCCGCGCCGGCACCCGCGCCGGCGCCCGGGTCGGTGCCCGCGCCGGTGTCTGGGCCGGCGCCGCGGCGACCGGGCAGGAACACGTCCACCCGCGCATTGATCACCAGCGGCACGCCGGCCGCGTCGGCCACCGCCCGCACCGCGGCCAACCGCTCGGCCTGCGCCTCGGGGTCCACCAGCTGCTGGCTGGCCGGGTCTGAGTCCTCCAGGTTGCAGCCCACGGCGCCAGCCGCGAGCAGCTCGGCGACCAGGTCTTTTGCCTCCAGCCCGTAGCCGGCCTCGATATCGGCGGTGACCGGCAGCTCGCCGGCCGCCGCCGAAATCCGGGCCACCGCCGCGAACATCTCCGCCGCCGGCGTGTGCTGTCCGTCCCGGTGCCCGATGGAGTTGGCCACCGCGGCGCTGCTGGTGGCCACCGCGGCGAACCCGGCCGTGGCGACGGCGGCCGCGCTCGGCGGATCCCAGGCGTTGGGCAGCAGCAACGGTCGGCCGGGCCGGTGTAGGGCGCGCAGCCGCTCGGCGCGCTCGGCGAGACTGGTCACCGGGTTGACGCTAGGGCGGTGGCCCCGCCGGCGACAGTGCCACCGCCGGGTGGTTCCGCCAGACCACTCACGCCACCCCGGCCCTGCGGAATCCAGCGACTCGCGCTGCAAGCCAGCGACTCGCCGGGAGGAGGGCTCCGGTCGGGCGCGGGCCGGGCGGGCCGGTTCCGGTGCTGACGAAATCCCCGACTCACCCTGACGAAATCCCCGACTCGCGGGGAGGTTGGGGCGGGTCAGGCGGTGCGGCGGGGGCGTTTGGTGCCCTTGCCGGTGGTGCGGGACTTGGGGGTGGACTCGGTTTTGGGGTCGGATTTTGGCTTGGCGGGTGCTTTGGTGGCGGTTTTGGTGCCGCCGGTGGGGGTTTCGGCGTCGTCAGCGGCTCCGGTCCGCTGCGCCGGCACCGAGGGCGCCTCGTCCGACGCCTCGCCCGACGCCGAGGGCGCCGAGCCAGTTGCCGAGCCCGTCGCCGGGGTGGAGTTGGCTTTGGCGGCTTCCACGCTGCGCTGTAGGGCGGTGAGCAGGTCGGTCATGCTGTCCGCGCCGCCGGGGCCGGCGTCGGCCGCCACCGGCACCTCCCGGGTGTCGCCGGTGCTGCGCTTGCGGTCGATCAGCTCGAGCATGGCGTCGCGGTACTCGTCGGTGAACCGGCTCGGGTCGAACTCCGCGCCCATGCTGTCCACCAGCGACGAGGCCATCTGCATCTCCTGCGGACGCAGCTCCACCTCGGCGTCCAGGATGTCGAACTCGGGCGTGCGCACCTCGTCCGGCCAGAGCATGGTCTGCAGCACGATGACCTGGTCCCGGACCCGCAGCAGCGCCAGCGTCTCGCGGGACCGGATGGCCACCTTGACCAGCGCCATCCGGTCGGTCGTGCGCAGCGCCTCGCGGAGCAGGGCGTAGGGCTTGGCGGCCTTGGAGTCCGGCTCCAGGTAGTAGCTGCGGTCCAGCAGCAGCGGGTCGACCTCGTCGGACGGCACGAACTCCATCACGTCGATCTCGCGGTTGCCGCTGGCCACCGGCAGGGACTCCAGGTCGGCCTCGTCGAGCGTGAGCAGCTCGCCGTCCTCGGTCTCGTAGCCCTTGACAATGTCGGCGTACTCGACCTCGTTGCCGCACACCTCGCAGACCCGCTTGTACCGGATCCGGCCGCCGTCGGCGCCGTGCACCTGATGGAACCGAACGTCGTGGTTCTCCGTGGCGGAGTAGAGCTTCACCGGCACGCTGACCAGACCGAACGACACCGCGCCGGTCCACATTGCGCGCATGACCGGTCTCCTCCCCTTGACGAGCGTCGTGGTGACAGCATGAGCCCGTGGACCCCATGCTCGCCACCCCTGGATCACTTCCGACCGGCCCGGAGTGGTCCTACGAGGTCAAGTGGGACGGCATGCGGCTGCTCGCGGACATCAGCGCGGACATCAGCGCCGACAGCGGCGCCGGGGCCAGCGGCGCCGGGCAGCGGGTGCGGCTGGCCAGCCGGACCGGGCGGGACATGACCCGGAACTTCCCGGAGCTGGCCGGGCTGGCCGGCGCGCTGCCGGACGCGCTGCTGGACGGCGAGGTGGTGTCGCTGGCCGGCGGGGCGCCCTCGTTCGCCGCGCTGGCCGACCGGTTCCACCGGGTGCCGTCGCCGGCCGAGGTTGCGGCCCGGCCGGTGATCTTCATGGTGTTCGATGTGTTGCGGCTGTACGGGGTGTCGCTGGTGGACCGGCCGCTGACCGAGCGGCGGGCCACCCTGGAGCGCCTCGACCTGGCGTCGATCGCGCAGGTGCAGCTGTCCCCGGTGTACGACGACGGCCCGGCGCTGCTCACCGCCACCGCTGAGCAGGGCCTGGAGGGCGTGGTGGCCAAGCGGCGGGATTCGGTGTACCGACCGGGGCGGCGCAGTCCGTCCTGGGTGAAGGTGCCGCATCGGCGCACCGAAGAGTGCCTGGTCGGCGGCTGGCGCCCGGAGCGCACCTCCCCGTCCCGGATCGGCGGGCTGTTGCTCGGGGTGCGGGACGCCGACGGGGCGTTGCGGTTCGCCGGCCGGGTCGGCTCCGGCGTGGCCGGCGAGTCGGTGCAGCGCGCCTTGCGGGACCGGCTGATCCCGGCTGAGGCGTCCCCGTTCGCCGAGCCGTTGGCCCGGGAGGACGCCGCCGATGCGCGCTGGTGCGAACCCACGCTGTTGGT
>Ga0137415_10001088_pt1 | contig 26761 bp, 23 predicted proteins | sample CZODoug3_1_1_16f_FD_183082 | JGI IMG/M metagenome (GOLD analysis project Ga0137415, IMG submission 183082) | Vadose zone soil fungal communities from Angelo Coast Range Reserve, California, USA - CZODoug3_1_1_16fungal (Hybrid Assembly) | ecosystem: Environmental > Terrestrial > Soil > Vadose...
CCGAGCATCAGGTCCTTCCACCGCGTGTAGAAGCCTCGGGCGGCGGTTTCGCTGTAGACCTCGCTACTGCGGCCGGGATGGTTGTTGACGTCGTACTCGTCGTGACCGAGGCCCATCTGGGCGTTGAAGGTGCTCCCACGGGCCTTCCACCCCCGGAGCACCATTTGCAGTTCGGTCCAGTTCTCCCCGTCGTCGCCCTCGAAGATCCCCGCGGGGCTGAAACCGAACTGGCTCGTCAGGGCAATGCTGTCGCGGACCTCTTGAGGCGCGTCCTTGGGCACGAAGGTCCAACACCACACCTCCATCTGGCCCGGGCCACGCGGATGCCAGACCCGCATCGTGTTCCACGACCCCAGCCAGGAGAAATTCGGGAACACCGTGCTGTGCAGGATGAAGTCGCGCGCCCTGCTCTCACCGAGCCGCGAGATGATGCCCTCGCGGTGCTCCTGTTCCCACTCGGCCGTGACGGGTGACGCCAAGGGGCTGGACATGAACTCGGGAAGTTGAAATGTTCCGGTGCCGTGCCCATTGGCCGTGAGCTGCCGGCCCGGCTGGCCGTCGGCATTCAGCAAGTTGGCGGCCACCAGCGGATCCTCGACCAGTCCGATCGCTCCGCCCGCGTGCGACACCTCGGCGTGGTAGTGATCGCTGGCGAACTGCTCGGCGGCGAACTTCCAGTTCGCGTCGATCACCCATCGCGAGCCCCCCGGGACAAGCTCGATTCCATCCGGGTACCGGTCCAACATGGCGTCCAGGACGTACCGCGCGTCGCCGAGATAGTCGACAAAATCCGGAACGTCGGCCGACCAGGTACCGAAGATCAGGCCCTTGTACCGCTCGATGCGGGGGACTCGCAGGGCTCCCCACCGCGCCTTGTCCAGCTCGTTGCGGTAAGCCCGCCCCTCGTGGGGCACATTGATGAGATTGCCTGCCAGGTCGTACGACCAGCCGTGATAGGTGCAGGTGAATGCCTTGGCTACGCCCTCGTCCGCTCGGCAGATCCGCATTCCCCGGTGGCGACACTGGTTGAGGAATGCGCGAACCGAGCCGTCGCCCTGCCGCACGACGAGGACCGGGTCCTCGCCCATGTAGGTCTGGACGAAGCTTCCCCGTTTGGGCAGCTGGCTCTCGGCCGCGAGGAACAGCCAGGCCTGTCCGAAGACGCGCTCGAGTTCGACCTGATACACCTCGGCATCGGTATAGATTCTCGCGTCTAGCAGGCCCGCCTCGGTGTCTACAGAGGAAATGTCGAACATTTTCTCTCCTCGCTGGCTAGACGGCGACTTTGCCGCCGTCGGCGGCAAAGACGCCCCCGGTGGCAAAGCTGGAACGCTCACTAGCCAGGAAAAGAAGAACCTGGGCTATTTCCCTTGGCGATGCCCAGCGGCCCAGCGGAATAGAGGCCGCCATAGCCTCGAGCATCCCGGGCCCCAACGACGAAAAGGTCCTCGTGATGTTGTCAGTGCTGGTCGGGCCAACTGCCACCGCATTCACCCGCACATTGCTCTCGGCGAACTCGGCGGCCCAATACCGGGTGAGTGAGTCCAGCGCTGCCTTCGCCGAACCGTAGAGCGACACTCCCCCTGGCAGCGCGACCGAGGCCGCCGTGCTGCTTACATTGACGATGCTGCCCGAGCGGCGGGAAATCATCCCCGGCGCCAGCTTCTGCACCAGGAAGAACGGGGCCCGCACGATGGTCTCGAACATCAGGCTGTAGTCGTCGGCGGTGAGCTTCAGGGTGGACTCGACGTTGTAGCCGGCGGCGTTGTTCACGAGAACGTCCACCTCACCCGCCTCGTCCGCGAGTTGCGCCACGTCGTCGAGATCTCTCAGGTCCGCGAGCAGGAACCGAGCGGTACCCCCGGCCGCCGTGATGCTCTCCACCACCTGTTGGCCCCGTTCGGTGTGGCGCCCCGTGACCAACACCTCGGCGCCCTCCTGGGCGAACAGCTGGGCGGTGTCCGCGCCGAGACCTCCCAGCGACCCCGCTCCAGTGATCAGAACCTTCTTGCCCTCGAGCTCCGGCATGGTTGTTTCTCCTCAGTCAGGTGTGCGGCGATGTCAGGTAATCGGCGTCGGGGACGCCGCGCTTCAGGCCGTCGCGTCGGCGGTCGGGACGGTCAACGGGGTCGTGAACTTGTGGCCCCAGGTGCTGACCGCCAGGTGATGGCCGACGATCCAGTCGGCGTCATCGATCAGCAGGCCGTTCCAGCCGTACTCGATCTGGAATCCCGACGGCGTGGTCACGTAGAACGACGTCATGCGGTCATTGGTGTGCTGACCAATGGTTATCTGGATTTCATCACCGCGCTCGTTGGCGATATCCAAGGCCATACCCACTGCCTCGAGGCTTCGCACTTCCAGCATGAGGTGCCCGATACCCAGCTGCATGCCCGGGATTGTTGCCACCGCGACCGAATGATGCCGGGGGTTGCAATGCATAAAGATCCCCTCGGCAATGCCGAGATCAATGGTGTCACTCAACCGGAAGCCGAGACGCTCCGTGTAGAAATCGACCGACTTGGTCGCGTCGTCGCTGAACAGGAACGCATGTCCGACACCCAGGTCGCCCGTGACGAACTCTATACCTCGGGGTGAAACGAATGGGGTGTGGTCGATCTCTTGTCCGTAGTACGCCTCGAGCTGGTGGCCGTCACTATCGGCGAACGCGATGAGGCGCCGAACTTGACGGTGGCGGGCCAGCTCGTCATCGGTTCGCACGTCGATTCCCTGGGCCGTGAGTGACTCGGCCAGTTCGCTCAGCGCGGCCGAGCTCTCCACCTCGAAGCCGAGCGCCAGGAGTGAGGCCGGACCCGCCGCGTCGCCTGCCTCGATGGCGATTCGCCAGGCCCGCTCGTCCGTGCGCAGCCGAACTTCATGGGGCTCATGACGTGCGACCTGGGCCCCGAGCAGGCCGGCGCCGAAGCTCGCCCACTCCTCGACCGGGCCTCGAAAAACGATGTAGCCCAGCGCGCGGATGCCGGTCATGGTGTCCTCTCAATCGGTAGGTACTAGAAGGCCCTGGGAACGGATGTGAGCACCCGATTGCTCAGCTGCCTGAGATCGGTCATCGGATCGGTGATCGCGGACACCGGCACTGGCACACTCGCTTCAATCAGGGACTTGATCGCCCTTATCTCCCGGGCGGCCCCGAACCCCACCGCCGCCACCGGCACACCTGACCGGAGCCACACCGCGGTCGCTCGGTCGCTACTGATCTGTCCGCGAATCACGAGGTCATCCCCGGGACGGTGGCGGCCGTAGCTCTGCAGGAGGCCGCCGTACTGCTCAGACCAGAAATAGGGGATCTCGGAATGCAGGGTCGGCCGACCCGCCATGGTCGCGCCGACCGCCGCGCCGTGGCGCAGCGCGCTGTCCCAATGCTCGATCCGGCCGGGTGCCGCCAGGTGCGGGTGCGGCTGACACGCCACGTCACCGGCGGCGAAGACCCACGGATTGCTCGTTCGCCCGTACCCGTCGACGACGATCCCATCGGCACAACGCAGTCCCGCCCGATGAGCGAGGTGAACCTCCGGCTCCGCCCCGATGCCAACCAGCACAGTCCCGGCGGGCAACCGCCGACCGTCCGTCAGGACAACCTCCTCGACCCAGCGGCGACCGACGAACGCCTCGACCTCGGCGCCGAGGAGCACCTCGACACCGTGGTCACGGTGCAAGCCCAGCAACCACTCGGACAGCCGCGATCCCAACGTCCCCGCCAACGGTGCCGCCGTCTTCTCGACCACCGTTACCCCGACTCCGGCGGTTCGGGCGGCCGAGGCAAGTTCCAGCCCGATGAAGCCGGCCCCGACGACGACCAACGGCCCACCCTCGGCCAGCCGATCGCTCAACTCCCACGCGTCAGCCGCAGCTCGCAGCGCGAGCACACCCTCCAGCCGCGCGCCCGGCACCGCGAGCGTCCGAGGACGAGCTCCGGTGGCCACCAACACCGCGTCGGAGCTCAACCTCTGCCCGTCCGCGAGCTCGACCCGATGCCCGACCAGATCCAGCGCTCGCACGCCGGTGCCACGGATCAGCTCGACATCCAGCTCGCGGAGCGTCTGTGCGTCGACGAGGGGCGTCAGTGCTGGGGTGGTCCCTGGCACAACCTGCTTCGACAGGGGCGGTCGCTCGTACGGGGCGTGCTGGTCCCGATCGACCACCGTCAGTTCCCCGGCGAAGCCCGTGAGCCGGAGCTCCCGCGCCGCGGCAAGGCCGGCCGCGCTGGCCCCGATGATCAGGTATCGCGGCACTTTCAGCTCCTCATCGACTCCGACGGTGCCCGTGGCTGACGCTACGGACGGCTTGCCCCGAATAGAGGGAACGTTCTAGTCACCAGAACACAAAGTTCGGACCCCCGTCGGGCACACCTCGCCGGCGCCCGGACAGCCTCGACTCCGTTGCCCCAGCCACGGGTCACAGCCCGGCGAGGAACTCCAGCAGCAGGGAGTTGACCTTCTCGGGGTGTTCCTGCTGGATCCAGTGGCCACAGTTGTCCAGCACCACCGACGGGCGGGCCTTGGGCGCGTGCGCCCCGAACTCTCGGATGGCGGTCTGGCCCCACATCGTGCCGATGTCGCGGTCGCCGCCGATGAACAGTGCCGGCACTTCCAGCGGGCGGCCCTCGTATCCAGCGAGCAGTTCCCAGTCCAGTTCCAGGCAGCGGTAGTAGTTCAGTGGCCCGGTGATCCCGGACCGTTCGAACGCCTCGACGAAGTAGTCGATGTCCGCCGCGCTGAACACCGCATCGAGCGCACCCGGCGGGGGTGTGAGCATCGCGTCGCGCATCTCCGCGCCCGGGCGCAGGCACATGGGGGTGGCGCGGATGACCTCCGCAAGCTGCTCGTCGGACAACGCGGCGAAATCGAGCTCGGCCAGCTGCGGGGGTACCGGCGACAGGGCTGACATCGAATAGAGCGCGCCCTCGATCCAGCCACGCACGTCACGTTCGAACTCGGCCTCCATCACTCCGGGCACGGCGAAGTACTCGTGGTAGAAGATCAGGTCGTCCCCGGCGATCCACCGCGAGACCTCGCTCTGTCGGCGTTCGCCGAACGGGCTGGTCGGCAGGCACATCAGCCCCCGGCCACCCCACGGGCCCAGCCCGACCACCGAGGTGAACACCTCCGGCCGGGTCCAGGCCGCTGTCCAGGCCACCGGCGCGCCCCAGTCATGGCCGACGACCGTCGCGGTGGTCTCGCCGAGCGCCTCGACGACGCCCACCAGGTCGGCCACCAGTTCGGTGATCCGATAGTCGTGGATGTGCGGCGGCTTGGACGAGCGGCCGTAGCCGCGCTGGTCGACCGCGACCGCCCGATAGCCGGCGTCGGCGAGCGCGGACAGCTGGTGGCGCCAGGAGTACCAGAGCTCGGGGAAGCCGTGCACGAACAGCACCAGCGGCCCCTGCCCTGCCTCGACCAGGTGGATTCGCTGGTTGTTCGCGGCGACGGTCCGGCTGATGAATCTCGGGTCCACTCGCTCCTCCTCGGATTGGCAGCTCACCGCCCCGACCTTCGACCGGCCGTGCGGCAACCCGGAACCTACGGACAGCCCGCACCGAGTAGAGGGATCGTTCTAGCCACCAGAACACAAACTCCGGAACGAGGCCGACTCCTTGCACCTCTGGCGCTCAAGTTGTAACCTGAATCACTAGAGGGATCGTTCTAGCTGGAGGCCCTATTGGTGACCATGCAAGATGCCGCAAGCTCGGACGCAGATACAGGTCTCCGAGCCGACTCCATCCTGGGAAAAGCGTTCGCGATACTGGGCGCATTCACTCACGGACCACGCATGCTGTCACTCAGCCAGATCAGTCGCCGCAGTGGTGTATCCAAGTCGACGACTCACCGAGTCCTTGCCATGCTCGTCGAACTGGGCGCGATCGAACGCAGCGGCACCGAATATCGGATGGGTGCCGTGATGTTCTCCTACGGATCACGCTCACCCGAGGTGGCGCTTCGCGACGCAGCGCTGACGCACCTCGAATCACTGCTCCTGCAGACGCGCCAGGTGGTTCATTTCGCCGTCCTGCGCAAACAAGATGTCTTGTACTTGGAGCGATTGAGCACAGGTTTGGTCATCAGCCCCGCAACGGTCGGCGGTTGCATGCCAGCGCATCTGACTGGTGTGGGAAAGGCCCTGCTCGCCTACGCATCGACCGAAACCATCAATCGCTATCTGGATCGCCGCCTGATAGCGCGAACTGAGGCCTCCATCACGAACCCAGATTCTCTTCGCCACGAGCTCGCCCATATACGAAACCAGGGCGTAGCGTTTGACCGCGCCGAGGCCGCGCGCGGTCTGCATTGTGTCGCCGCGCCCGTGCGAATTGGCGGACACGCCGTAGCAGCCGTGTCGGTCGCATATCCATCCAACGCAGGATCCGGCCAGGCCCTCATCGAACCCGTACGGACGGCAGCCACGCGCATTGCCCGCTCGCTGCCGCTCGACGAGCTCGACCTAGGATCACTGTGAGCCTAGCTGCGCGAACGGCCGACTCCCCCGAAAGGCCAACCTCCCGCTCAACGCCTGATCGAGACAGGATGTCCCCGTCGGCGGAGGTAATCCTCGACGCTGCTGAAGCCCTGTTCGGCCAGCGCGGATATGCGTCCACATCCGTAGCCGCAATCTGCGATGCCTCCGCCCTCCCAGTCGGCTCCATCTATCATCACTTCGCAGCCAAGTCGGCGATCTTGTCGGCCGTGCTCGACCGCGCCGCTCGCCGGTTCTTCACCGAACTGGATGACGCGGTGGGTATCCAACTGGAACCCGAACCTCGGATGCGGAAATATTTCGAACAAGCTCCCAACCTCATGGCGAAAAATGCCAACTATTTTCGAATAATAGCGGCAGCTCTTCAGCAAGACCGTGACGAACAACTACTGAGCTTCGCTCGCCAATCCACCGACGCCGCAACCGCTACGCTAGCCGCCGTCATCGAACCTGTGGCCGCTACCGCCGGAGTGCGTGACCCCGAAAAGCTATCGCTAGACCTGGCCCATATGACGAACAGCTACGCGCTGGGCGCGGCAATTATCGCCGGTTACGATGCTCGATGCCTTCACGAGGGAATGGCTCCACTTTACGAAATCGTACGCGGCGCTATCGACAAGTCGGCCGCAAAAGGGAAAGAGTCACGACAGCCCGCGTGACATTACCACCAACTCGACCCAGCCCACTCCCGAGGCGAACGGTCAAGGCTTGTGGATGTGCACGTTTGCGTTCATGCCGGGCAGCACCGCTGCCCCGTTGGGATTCATGATGGTGATCTTCACGGGTATGTATTGGTCAGTTCTCTGTGGGTTGGACGGGTCGGTGTCCGGGCTGGGAAAGAAGGAGAACTCTCCCGCGGTGGAGGCTTGGATCTCCGCGACGCGTCCCGTGACGGTGATCCCCGGGAAGGCGTCGACCGAGATGTCGACCGGGACGCCGATCCGAACGTCGCTGATTTCGGTCTCCGCCACCCGCGCGGTGAGGAAGATGCTGTTGAAGTCGTATGCGGTGGCCAAGGTGGTGCCGGCGGTGACGTACTGGCCGGCAACGGCGTTCTTGACCGCGACGGTTCCCGCGCCGGGCGCCCTGACGGCCCGTTTGGGCTGGGCACCGGCGCCCACGCCCTGGATCCCCCCGACCACCTGGTTCTCCCGGATGGTCGATCCCTCCGTGAGCGACCAGTTCGCCAGCGTGCCGGTGCTCGGGGCGTTGATGTCGATCTTGTCGCCGTTGACCTGAGCATTGTCGGTGGACACGTAATGCCGGGAGAACGACAGGTAGGTAGCGGTGAACGCCGTGACCTCCAGCAGGCTCAGCACGGCAACGACGACGAGCCCGATCCTTGTCGAGCGTTTCAATCGGCCTGACCCTTGTGACGCACGCTTCAGCATGTCCGGACTTTCGTGTCGTGGCTCGATGCGGCTCGGTGAAGCACGGCCCGCTAATGGACCATGGGCTTCTCGGCACCCGCCGTCGGCGCGCCTTTGCGGAGGAACATCGCCAGTACCACGCTGGCGAACGTCACGCAGCCGACGAGAAAGAACGCATTGCTGTAGGTCTGGGTCTGCACGTGCAGGGTGAGTTGTTGCCACAACGGAATCAGCCCGGATGGCCCCTCGGCCTGCATCGCAATGATGCGCGGGTCGGCGTCCGCACCGCTGCCCTGCAGCAAAGCGGACCGGTCGGCCATGAACTGCGCCTGGCTGGCGGTGACCATCGCGGTGAGCGCGGCCAGGCCCAGAGCCGAGCTCACTCGCTGAACGAGGGTGTTGACCGTGCTCCCGGAGTCCGCGACGTCGAGGGGCAGGCTGGACAGACCGCCGGTCATGACCGGCATGAAGCCCAGCCCCAGCCCGGCGGCCATGACCACCATGGCGACGATCAGCTCACCACGGCCGATGTCGACGTTGATCCGGGACAGCAACAGCAACCCGGTGCCGGTGAGCAGCAGCCCGATGATCGCCGGCCAGCGCGCCCCGAACCTGTCGTACAGCGAGCCGGCGAGCGGCATGAGCACGACCATCGTCATGGCCTGCGGGAGCAGGGTCAGGCCGGTGTTCCACGGGGTCCACCCCTGCACGTTCTGCAGAAACGTCGGTAGGTAGAACAGCTCGACGAAGAACCCGATCGACAGCGTGCTGACCAGCAGCAAGGAGTTGACGAACGGCCAGTACGCGAATATTCGGACGTTGAGCAGTGGATGTTTGACCTGCAGCTCGACCAGCACGAACAGCGCCATCAGGTTGATCGCGACGGCGATCAGGATCAACACCGGGTAGCTCGTCCAGCCCCAGCTCGAGCCCTCCTCCACGGCCAGCAGGAAGGAGGACAGGCTGCCCGCGATGAGGAAGAACCCGGTGAAGTCGAACGGCTTGCTCGGTTCACTGGGGACCTTCGCCAGCACAACCATCGCGGCCAGCGCGCCCACGATTCCGATCGGCACGTTGATGTAGAAGATCAGCCGCCAGTCGACGTACTCGACGAAGTAGCCACCGATCGTCGGCCCCACTCCCGGAGCGACGACCACGCCCAGCCCGTACAGGCCCATCGCGGCGCCGATCCGCTCCCTCGGCACCAGCCGGTACACCAGCGTCAGGCAGGTGACCGGAATCAGCCCACCCGGGATGGCCTGCATGACCCGGAAGAAGATCATGGTGCCCAGGTCACCGGACAGGCCGCACAGCGCGGACGCCACCGTGAACAGGACGAGCGACCAGATGTAGAGCCGTTTCAACCCGACCCGGGCGCCCAACCAGGCACTGATCGGCACGATCACGCCCTCGGTCAGCGTGTAGGACGTGCTGATCCACTGAATGCTGTCGGTGCTGACCCCGAACTGTTTCTGGATCACCGGTATCGCGACGTTGATGATGCTGGTGTCCAGGATCGACATGAACATGCCGACGATCAGCACCACCAGCGGCAGGCCCCAACCCCTGGCTGGGCGCTGCAACTCCGGTTCCGGACGCGGCAGTGGCCGTGGCGGCGACGACGGCGGGCCAGGTGTGTCGGACCTCGTCGACGCGGTAGGTGCCGACCGGGCGACCACCGCCGTCGAAGTATTCCCGTCCGCGCTCTCGATTCGATCTGTCTCAACGACTCCCGCGGCGCTCGCGCCACCGGTCCCCGACGTTGACATGACTGCCCCTCGATCCAGGTGCTGGAGCCGAGCGGCACTGACCGGCAGACAAGCGGGGACATGGCCCCGTTTCTGTAGCCAGTCTAATCACGGAAGTGGGGATGGGCCCACGCTTCGCGCTATGAGTCAAATCATGCGGCCGGAAGGGAACAATCCGGGACCTCGGCGACACCCGGCGCGCAACCGCCCATGGCCGACCCGCAAGATCCACCGCACACGTCACTGGCAGCACCCGACCCGCCAGGATCTGAGCGCGGATCGACGCGCCTGCGCCTCGTCGATCCGCTTAGCCCTGTCACCCGCGACCTTCGATGGTCAGCGAGGGTCCGGGGCGGGCCTTGACCGCGAACTCTGTACACCCTACAGTATTAATCTCTGTACGCCATAAAGAGTTCTAGGAACGGCTCCGACTCGGCTTGACGTGAATGAGGGATCCATGCGGACAATGGTCGACAACACGACGGACGGCGACCCGGACCTTGCGCCGGTCACGGCAGACTTCAGCGCCTATATCATCGCCGGTGCGGTCAGTTCGGACCCGTCGAAGTTCGAGCGCGACACCGAGGGGCGCACCCCCGCGCAAGGAATCCAGGACGGTGTCGACGCGGAGCGGCTCGGGTTCCGTCGAGTGTTCATCTCGGAACGGTGGGATCTCAAGGAAGCCGACGTCATCCTGGCCGGGATCGGCGCAAAGACCACCAGGTTGGAGCTCGTAACGGGGATCATCGTGCCGACCACGCGGCACCCATGGATGGTGGCCGCACTCGGGGCGACGATGCAGTCGTGCTTCGGGCCGCGGTTCGTGCTCGGCCTCGGCCGAGGTGAGGCCGGCGCATTCAGCGGCATGGGCATCGAAATGGCGAAGTTCAAGTCCATGGTCGACAGCGCACAGATCACGCGGCGACTGTGGGCCGGTGAAAGCGTTGCGTATGACGGCCAGCTGGGCACCTTCGACGCGCTGCAACCGCATGAGACATACCACGGCCCACAGCCGCCGATCTGGATTGCGGGATTCTGCCACGACAAGGGCGCCGCGGTCGCCGCCGAGGCATTCGACGGAGTGATCCTCCCGCCGATGATCACTCCAGCTGCCACCGCCGCCGCGGTCGGTCGCATTCGGCGGGCGTGTGAGCGCATCGACCGCGATCCGCGGAGCATCCGGGTCGTGCAACCAGTGGTGACGGCACCCGCGATGGATGAGTTCGAGGCGAGGTCGATCTCAACCGGCCGGCTGGTCACGTACCTGCAGTATCCGTACTACGGGGATGTGCTGGCGAGCGCGAACGCCTGGGATCTCGAGACGGTCCAGCGGATGCGGCAACACCCGCAGTTGACTTCCGCGCCCAGGGTCGGGGACCTCACGTACCACCGGCACCAGATGGTCGAGGGTCCGGGATCGGTGATCCCCTGGTCGTGGATTCAAGATTGCAGCGCGGTGGGCACGGTCGACGAGTGCGTCACCTCGCTGCAACGCTTCATTGACGCCGGAGCGGACGAGGTCACTACCTACGGCTCCACCCCGCGACAGAACAGTGCCCTGATCGAGGCGTGGCGAAAGCGGCCCGAGGCGCAGGGTGAGTGAGGACGAGGTCCGTCGTTTCGCCACATCACCCGCTTCGTACTTCGACCATTCCTGGCACGCAATGCAGCATATGCCGGTCGGTGAGCTGGAAGAGTTGCAGCTCGAAGCGATGCGCATGCGATTTGCCGAGCTCCACCGGGAGATCCCGACACTGTGGACCATGGCGAAGGAGTCGAATGTCGACTCGATCGAGCGTGTCGAAGACATCGTTCCGCTGCTTTTTCAGCACTCGGTGTACAAGTCGTACCCGATCGCTCTCCTGCTCAGGAACAGGTTCAGCGAGCTGACCCGCTGGCTGGACCGGCTCACGACGCAGGACCTCTCAAAGATCGATGTGACCGCCTGTGACAGCATCGACTCCTGGCTCGACGTGCTCGATGGTGAGACGGACCTGAGAGTTCTGCATTCATCGGGGACAACAGGGACAATGTCTTTCATTCCGCGTTCCACCAAGGAGTGGAACGGGATGTTCGAAGCGTTCCGTTGCGGCTTGTTCCAGTTCTCCGATCCGATGGGGGACGGTGGCCGTCACGACGGCGAGTACTTCAACCTCATCTGGCCGCTCTACCGGCGCGGGCGCAGCGCCATCATGCGGGTACCGGAAATGTGTGTGCCGCACCTGTTGGGTTCCGAGGAGCGGCTGCACGCGTTGCGGTCCGGGCGGATGAGCTCGGACGCGATGTTCCTCGCGGGGCGTCTGAGGGCGGCCGCCGCGCGCGGTGAGGTCGACCAACTCGAGATCAACCCCGCGCTGCGCGGGCGGCGGGAGGAGTTCGTTCTCGAGCAGAAGGAGATGAGTGACTCGCTGCCCCGGTTCGTCGGCGACGTGATCGAGGAGCTGCGGGGACAACGAATCTGGCTGCTGGCCACGTGGAATGTGCTCTACACGATCGCCAAAGCCGCCCTGGACCGGGGGCTGACCGAGGTGTTCGCACCCGACTCGCTGGTGACCACCGGCGGTGGCGCGAAGGGCCAGGTCGTGCCCGACGACTGGGAGGAGTCGGTGCGACGGTTCGTCGGCGTGGACCACGTTCAGCATGCCTACGTGATGTCGGAGATCACCGCGCTCAACAAGATGTGTGAGCGGGGCCGCTACCACTTCGAGCCGTGGATCGTGCCCTTCGTCCTCGACCCCGATGACGGGAGCGTGCTGCCTCGGGTCGGCGAGCACACCGGCCGGGCGGCCGTGTTCGACCTGATGGCGGACACCTACTGGGGCGGGTTCATCACCGGCGACGAGGTCACCGCGAGCTTCGAGCAGTGCGAGTGCGGGCGCACCACCGCGCACGTAGCCAGCGCCATCGAGCGGTTCAGCGAGAAGAAGGGCGGCGACGACAAGATCACCTGTGTGGCGGCGGAGGACGCCCACCGCGCCGCGCTCGAGTTCCTGACCGACCACCTGAGCTGAGGCGGGAGTGACGATGGATCTGCTGAAGACCGAACTGGTCGCGCCCGCCGTGATCCGAGGCGACGTCATCACGCATGACCTCGTGGCATTCGGCGGGCGTGGTGGCGGCCTCCGCTTCCGTGCCCCGGACCCGATCTCGCTGCTGCCGGTCCTGCCACTACGCGATCCCAGCCGGCTGGCGGACCTGCAGCAGCTGCCGTTCGAGGAGATCGTGGCCTACCTCGACGAGTTGGGGCGCGCGCTGCTGCTCGAACGCAACGAGTATCTGCAGGAAGCCCTCGAGCAGTCGGTGGGGTTCTCGGACCTGACCATTCCGCTGGTTCGGTCGTCGTTCCAGCAGCTAGCCACGCTGTTCACCCCCGAGCGGGTCCGCGAGATCGCCGACAACACGATCGGCATCCCCTACCTCGAGGGCTGGGTCCAGCGGCGTATGTCGGACGGCCGCACCGCGGCGATTCGGGCGTTCGGCGCGCGGACCGTGCACGTGATCGCGGGCAACAGTCCGGTGATCGCCGGGCTCAGTGTCATCCGCAACGCGGTGGCCCGCTCGGACGCCGTCATCAAGACACCCTCGAACGACCCGCTGACCGCGTTGGCCATCGCCCGCACGATGGTGGAGATGGCCCCCGACCATCCGATCACCCGCCACCTGTCGGTCCTGTACTGGAAGGGCGGCGACACGACGTTCGAGGAGTCGCTCTACGTGCCTCGGAACGTCGAGAAGGTCATTGCTTGGGGCGGATTTGCCTCGGTCACCCACGTGCTGCGTTATGTCCAGCCCGGTTTGGAGCTGATCTCGCTGGACCCGAAGCGCAGCGTGACGATCATTGGCCCGGAAGCATTCGAGTCCCCGGACGCATTCGACGACGTCGCGCTTCGCGCGGCGACCGACATCGGGGCGTTGAACCAGCTCGGCTGCGTCAACGCGCGGGTCATCTACGTCAGCTCGGGAACCGACCCGGGCGGTATCGCGCGGGCAAACCGGCTCGGTGAGGCCATCTACCACCAGCTGCAACGCCTACCTGAGCAAGTCAGTACGAAGGCCAAGTGGTTTGATCCTGAGCTCCGGGCAAACCTCGCCGGCCTGCGAGCCAACCCGGACTGGTACCGGATCTACGGTGGCTTCCACGACGAGGGCGCGGTCATCGTCTCCCAGCTCGATGAAGCGGTCGACTTTCACACCTCGCTCTCGGGTCGGGTCGCGAACCTCGTCCCTATCGACGATGTGTCCCACGCCGTCCGGGCGATGAACTCCTACACCCAGACCGTCGGTGTCTACCCGGAGTCGTTGCGGAACACGCTGCGCGACATCGCGCCCCTGCATGGTGCTCAGCGGCTCGTTTCCCTGGGATACGCGGCCCATCCGAGCATGGCGGTCCCCCAGGACGCCATCGAGCCACTGCGACGAATGGTGAAGTGGATCGTCGACGAGCACTGCGCGCCGAGTGAGGTGACGCCGTTGTGGACTCACCAGTGACGCGGCGAGAACCCGCTACGAGGTCGGCCCACGTCGAAGGAGCGCTCGTAGCGCACGACGGCGTGCGGCTGTTCCGACAAGGGTGGATACCGGAGAAAACGTCCGCCACTGTCGTCCTGTTGCACGGCGCGGGTGAGCATGGCGGCCGGTACCCCGATCTCGTCAGCACGCTGACCGCTCACGGATACGCGGTCTGCGCACCCGACCTGCGCGGCCACGGCCGCTCCGAAGGCGACCGCGGCCATGTCGACCGGTTCAGCGACTACGTTCGGGACCTCGATCTGGTCCTGGAGACCCTGGCAAGCCCCGCTGATCCACTAGGGCATCGCGTGCGGGGGCTCCCGGTCCATCTGCTCGGGTACAGCCTTGGCGGCCTCATCGCCGCAACAGTCGCGCTGGAGCGCCAGAGCACCCTGACCAGCGTGATCGGCGTTGCGCCTGCGCTGGGTCCTGGCGCCCGGGTGTCCCGCCCACAGCTCGCGGCCGCTCGCGCATTCGGGGTGCTCGCACCGCGGCTGTCATTGGTGCGGCTCGATCCGACCGAGATGATGCAGGACCCCGCCGCCGTGCGGGCCTATCTGGCGGACCCGCTGATCTATCGCGGGCGGTTCGATGCCCGCCTCCTGGCCGAGTTCGTCGGAGCGATTTCGCGGCTACAACGCCACGCCAGCCGGCTTCGACTCCCGTTACTGGTCCTGCACGGCCGAGGCGACCTGACCGCGAGTCCGCACGCCAGCCAACTCCTGGTCGACCGAGCGGGCTCACCGGACAAGCGATTGCTGCTCTACGACGGGGTACGGCACAGCCTGCTGCACGAGGCACGACGCGACCAAGCCCAGGCCGACATCACCGAATGGCTCGACCGTCATGCAGAGGAGCATCGACCATGAACGCCACCACGCTCGACCCTGGCAACGACCGACCCACCATGGCCATCGTCGACACGGTCGACGAGCTCACTCCCGCCTGGTTGACCTCGGCGCTGCGCCAGCAGGCGACGATCACCCGTGGCACCCGCGTGGAGTCCGCGCGGAGCACCGTCATCGGCACCGGGCAACTCGGACACGTCGTGCGGACCACGGCGACGTACGGGGGCGATGGGCAGGGGCCGCCCAGTGTGGTGGTCAAGCTTCCCTCGCAGGACGCGGGCAGCCGCGGCCTGGGCGCCGCGATGGGTGTCTACGAGGCTGAGGTGCGCTTCTACCAACACATCGCGCCGCTCATCACAGCGCGCGTCCCGCACCTGTACAGCGGTGCGGTCGATCCGGAGACCGGCCGATTCACCCTCGTCATCGAGGACCTCGGACCGACCGCGGTCCCGGGAGACATGATCAAGGGCAGCACACCCGAGCAGACCGCGCTCGCCATCGATGAGCTGGTTCCGCTCCAGGCACCGATCTGGAACAACCCCGACATCACCCGACACCCCTGGCTCGATGTGAGTCGAACCGAGATGCTGTTCGCCCAGGTCCCGCACTGCGTGGGCCCCTTCCGCGAGCGGTTCGCCGGTCGGTTGGCGCCGGAACACCTGGCGCTGGTGGAGGAACTCGCCCCCCAAGCACCTGCCGTGACCCGGACGATCTGGCAGCCACCGTTCGTGGTGGGCCACGGGGACTATCGACTCGACAACATGATGTTCGGCAGCACCCCCGAGGACCCGCCCATCGTCGTGCTCGACTGGCAGGGCGCGCGACTGGCGCCACCGCTGCTCGACGCGGCGATCTTCCTGAGTGCCTGCCTCACCCCGCGGGAGCGCCGGGACCACGAGCGGGACCTGCTGAACCGCTACCACAGCCGGCTCACCGAAGCCGGGGTCGGCGGCTTCAGCCGAGAGCACTGCTGGGAGAGCTACCGAGCATGCTCCCTGTACCCGTTTCTGCTGACTGTGGCGGTCTCGGTCACCATCGCCCAGACCGAACGGGGCGACGCGATGTGGGCGCGAATGCTGGGCGGCGCCGCCGATCTCGTGCTCAGCACTGACGCCGCGAAGCTGGTGGGCTGAGCCGTGGGTATCCCCCGCCCCGAGGCCGGCTGCGCGGCACTGATCACCGGTGCCTCGTCAGGAATCGGCGACGAACTGGCTCGGCAGCTCGCCGCCCTCGGCCACGATGTCATCCTGGTCGCCCGCCGTGCCGACCGCCTGGAAGCGCTGGCCGAGCAGTTGCGGCAGCAACACGGTCGCCGGGTCGAGGTACTCCCCTGTGACCTGTCGGATGCGTCCGCTCGAGCCGAGCTGCTCACCGACCTCGACAAGCTGGATCTGCAGCTCGACGTCCTCGTGCTGTGCGCCGGGTTCGGCCTGGGCGGACCGTTCATCACCGAAGACCCGGACCGGCTCACCTGTCTGGTCCGGACGAACGTCGAGGCCGTGGTAGCGCTCAGCCGGGCACTCATCCCCCCGATGGCGGAGCGGGGCAGGGGGGCCGTCCTGTTCGTCTCCTCGATGGCGGGCAACCAGCCGATGCCCAACTTCGGTGCCTACGCCGCCACCAAAGCCGCGGTCACCTCGCTCGCGGAGGCGCTGCACTGCGAGCTGAAGCACCGTCACATCAGCGTCACGGCGCTCTGCCCGGGCGGCGTCACCACCGAGTTCGCCATGGTCGGCGGCATGGAGCACGTCGAGAAGCGCACCCCGTCGGCGGTCATGATCGGACCGAAGGCCTGCGCCCGGGCCGGCCTGAAAGCCCTGGACAGCGGGAAACGAGTCGAGATCCCACGCCTGGGCGTCAAGGCCCTGGCCTGGTTCGGCTCCCACGCCCCGAGAGCACTCTGGCTGCCACTCTGCCGAAAGATGATGACGTGAGGCTCCTAAGGCAACTTACGACGCAACCCGTCCAACAGGAGTTCCAGGCCGAACTCGAACGCCGCCTCGGAGGCATGCTGTTCGTAACTTCCGGCCAACGACGTCAGGTGCGGGAAAGTCTCATGTGGCAACTTCACAATGGTGCTCCCCGCGTCTGACATCCGCTGCAACGCCTGCCCCCCGGAAAATCCGGTTGTGTAATAGGCCAGCGCGCCCAAAGCCTGTAATGCGGTGTTGTCGTCGAAGCCGGCACCTCGCAGGAGTCCCAGCATTCGCTCCCGCAAATGGAGCAGACCCGGAATGTGGGTATCGCGGCTGATCACCAGGCTGGCCAGGTGCGGATACTCGCGGCAGACCAGATGAATCTCACGCAACAGCACGCGGACCTGCTCATACCAGGGAGCATCCAGATCCGGCTCCCGATGGAACTTGTCTAGAGCGAGGCGTGTGACGCTTTCAAGAATATCGTTCTTGTTCTCCACGTACCCGTACAGCGTCATCGACCGAACACCCAGAGCCTCGCCGAGCCGGCGCATCGAGAACTCCTCCGGCGGCGCTTCCTCGATCACCTCCAACGCCTTCTCGAGAACGTATTCACGCGTGAAACGAGGTGAGGGGCCGGGGCGGCCGGGCTGGCGATCGGGTTTCATCTTCCGCCATCTGTATGCGGGGCTGTGGAACTTCGGGCAACCTCGCACTGAGGCTGCCCAAGAGTAGCGTTCCACCGACCAAGCAAGCGCGAGCGCGGTGGTATCAAGTTATGCCGTCGGAGCACCACGCCGAGTCAGTTTCCTGACTCCCGGTGACCCCGCGGGCCAAGGACCGGCGCGCCTCAGCGCGTCGGCGGCGGGCCGGTCGACTCTCGCACCACCAGCTCGGTGGCCAGCTCCACTCGATGGGAGCCGGGCGAGTCGCCCTGGATCCGCCGCAGCAGCGCCTGTACGGCCGCCGCGCCCATCTCGCCAAGAGGTTGGGTCACCGAGGTCAGCTGCGGTACCGAATGCCTGGCCTCGTAGGTGCCGTCGAAGCCGACGACGCTCAGCCGCTCCGGCACGCTCACCCCGCGCCGTCGAGCCTCGGCCATGATCCCCAGAGCGATCCGGTCGTTGCCGCAGAACACCGCCGTCGGCGGCTCGGGCAGCTCGAGCAGCATGCCCCCCGCCTCCTCCCCGAAGCCCTTTCGGAACGTGCCGTGCAGGATCAGCTCGCGGCGCGCCGGTATCCCGTGCGCGGACAGGGCGGCGACGAAGCCGTGGAAGCGGGCCTGGTTGCAGTCCGAGTGCTGGATGCCGCCGGCGTAGCCGATCCGGGTGTGCCCGAGCGCGATGAGGTGTTCGGCCGCTGCCCGCCCGCCGGCCCAGTTGGTGGCACCCACGCTCACCACCCCGGCGGGCGGTGGGTTCATCCGGTCCACAACCACCACCGGCAGCCCGCGTTCGCCGAAGGGGCGCAACAGCGAGGCGCTGTACGCGGAGGTGATCACGATCAACCCGGACCGCCCTCCCTCGACCATCCGCTGAGATCGCCGGGTCAGGTCGGCCGCCGCGGTGCGCCCGCTGCCGATCACCGAAACGACCGCGTCGATGCCGGTGGCTGCCGCCTCGTCCAGCACGCCGGCGAGCAGCGTGGTCGAGTAGGCGGAGTTGAGTGCGTCGAAGACGACGTCGATCATCGGCCCGCTCTGCTCGGCCCGCCGGCGCTGCCCCGGTGAGCGGTAGCCGGCATGGCGCAGCGCTTCCAGGACGCGTTCCCGGGTGTCGGCGGCCACGTCGTCGCGCCCGTTGACCACCTTCGACACGGTCGCCGTGGACACGCCCAGCCGGCCGGCGATGTTGGCCAGGGTCGTTCGCCTCGGCTCCTTCTCCGTCACCGCGCTCCTTCGAAAACTTTCGATCTGGAAGGTCCTCACTGTCTCGAAACGCAAGGGTTGACGCCCCGGAGTGCCACCTGACAAGGTAGCTGGAGCGGCCGTAATTGCGAAATTTTTCGATAGCAATACGATCTGGCCTGGGATCGGAGCAACGATGCAGCAGGGTCTCTCCCGACGGTCCTTTCTCGCTCTCGCCGGTGTCGCCGCCACCACGACCGGGCTCGCCGCGTGTGGCACTGCCGGTCCAGGTGCCGGGCCCGGAGCCGCGGCGCCGGCCGACAGCGCCACCATGTGGGGGCTCACCGGCGCGAACCAGGACTACGTCGACAAGTCCGTCGCCGCGTGGAGCAAGGCCCATCCGGACCAGGCGATCAAGGTCGACTTCTTCGCCAACGACGCCTTCAAGACCAAGATCCGCACTGCCGTCGGCGCCGGCCAGGGCCCCACCCTCATGTGGAGCTGGGGCGGCGGCGTGCTCAAGTCCTATACCGACGCCGGGCAGGTGCTGGACCTGAGCTCGTTCGTGGCGCAGAACCCGGTGGTGCGGGACCGGTACATACCGTCGGTACTCACCAGCGGTGTGATCGACGGCAAGACGTACGGGCTGGCGAACAACAACCTCCAGCCGATCGTCCTCTATTACAACAAGGAGATCTTCGCCAAGGCCGGCGCCAGCCCACCCACCACCTGGGACGAGCTGATGGCGCTGGTGGGCACGTTCAAGGCCCAGGGCATAGCGCCGTTCGCGTTGGGCGGCCAGTCGAAATGGCCGAACCTGATGTGGATCGAGTACCTGTTGGACCGGATCGGCGGCCCTGAGGTGTTTCGCCGGATCGTCGCGAAGAGCCCGGGCGCCTGGTCCGATCCGGCGGTCAACGAGGCGCTGCGCAGGATTCAGCAGCTCGTCGACGCGGGCGGTTTCATCAGCGGGTTCTCCTCGATCGCCGCGGACAGCAACGCCGACCAGGCCCTGCTGTTCACCGGCAAGGCGGCCATGTTGTTGCAGGGCAGCTGGATCTACCAGACGCTCAAGACCGGCGCCCCGGACTTCATGAAGAGCGGCAAGCTCGGCTTCACCACGTTCCCCACCGTCGCGGGCGGGACCGGCGACCCGAAGAACGTGGTGGGCAACCCGTCCAACTTCTGGTCCGTGTCCGCCAGCGCCACCGAGAAGCAGCGGCAGGCCGCGCTGGCCTACCTCAAGGACGGCCTGCTGACCCCCGCCGATGTGGACACCATGATCGCCGATGGCGGTGTCCCCGTGCTGCGTGGTGTCGAGGGCAGGCTGGCCGCCTCGGCGGACAAGGATTTCCTCAACCTGGTTTACGGCATGGCCACCGCCGCCCCCAACTTCCAGCTGTCCTGGGACCAGGCGCTCGGCCCGGCCCAGGCGGACGCGCTGCTGGCCAACCTCGACCAGATCTTCCTCAAGTCGATGACACCCGAGCAGTTCGTCGCGACGATGAACCAGACCATTGCCACCTAGCGCGACCGGGCCGCGAGTGGGCTCCACCAAGGGGCCGAGCGGCTGGCTGGCGGCACCCGCGCTGGTGCTCTTCGCGGTCTTCGCGCTGGTGCCACTGGTCGGGGTAGTCGTACTCAGCTTCACCCGATGGGACGGGCTGGGGCCGATCAGCTGGGACGGGCCGCACAGCTGGGCCCGGGCACTCACCGATCCCGTCACGCTCAACGCGATCTGGGTGACCGCCAAGGTCATGGTGTTCTCGTTCCTGGTCCAGGCGCCGGTGAGCCTGCTGCTCGGCGTGTTCACCGCCGGCCGGCAGCGCTATCGGGCGGCGCTGGCCGTGCTCTATTTCCTACCGCTGCTGCTCTCCTCGGCCGCCGTCGCGATTGCGTACAAGGCACTGCTGGACCCGAACTTCGGCCTCGGGCCTGGACTGAAGATCCCGGCGCTGGCCCAGGACTGGCTGGGCAGCCCGAACCTGGCGCTGTTCGTCGTCGTGTTCGTGATCGCCTGGCAGTTCGTGCCGTTCCACACGCTCATTTACCAGGCCGGGGTGCGCCAGATTCCGGCCCCGCTGTTCGAGGCCTCGCAACTGGATGGCGCGGGCCGCGTCCGGCAGTTCTTCGCCATCACGCTGCCGCAGTTGAAGTACACCGCGATCACGTCCTCGACGCTGATGGCGGTGGGTTCGCTGACCTACTTCGACCTCGTCTTCGTGCTCACCGAGGGCGGCCCCGGCTACAGCACCCGGCTGCTGCCGCTGCACATGTACCTGACCGGCTTCAAGGCGAACGACATGGGTGCGGCCAGCGCGCTCGCGGTGGTCCTGGTCGTCGTCGGGCTGCTGCTGGCCCTGCTGCTGCAACGCCTCGGCGGCCAGGACCGCTCCGCGAGCCAGCAGGAGGGAGTGTGACCAGCGCCCGGGCCCGACCCAACCTGCTCGGCGGGGCGGCCGGCTGGCTATGGCTGGCGCTGATCATCCTGCCGATCTACTACATCCTGCTGACCAGCCTGAAGAACCAGTCCGAGTTCTTCACCTCGAACCCGCTGCTGCCGCCATCGGCTCCCACCCTGGACAACTACGCCCTGGTGCTGCGTTCAGGTTTCGCGCGCTATTTCCTCAACAGCGTGGTGGTCACCGCCGGGTCGGTGCTCCCGGCGGTGCTGGTCTCGTTCATGGCGGCCTACGCCATCGCGCGGGGGCAGGGCTGGTTCCTGAGCCTGAGCAACCGGATCTTCCTGCTCGGCCTGGCCATCCCGCTGCACGCCACGATCATCCCGATCTACTGGATGATCACCCGGGCGCACCTCTACGACACCTTGCTGGCGTTGATCCTGCCCTCGATCGCGTTCTCCATCCCGATCTCGGTGCTGATCCTGGCCAGCTTCCTGCGCGACGTGCCTGGAGAGCTGTTCGAGTCGATGCGACTGGACGGCTGCACGGACTGGGGAATGATGTGGCGGCTGGCGTTGCCGCTGACTCGGCCGGCCGTGGTCACGGCGGCCGTCTACAACGCGCTGAACGTCTGGAACGGCTTCCTGTTCCCGCTGATCCTCACGCAGAGCCCGCAGCTACGGGTGCTGCCGCTGTCGCTGTGGGCGTTCCAGGGCGAGTTCCAGCTCAACATTCCCGCGGTACTGGCCTCGGTGGTGCTCGCCACCCTGCCGCTGCTGGTGATCTACGTGGTAGCGCGCCGGCAACTGGTCAGCGGCATGACCGCGGGATACACCAGGTAGGGAAGGGGCGGCTGTGGCAGCGAACAAGGACGCACTCGTGGTGCGGGGCGGCTGGGCGGGCCATCGCCCGGTCGAGGCCACCGAGCTGTTCATCCCGTATCTGCGAGCCCACGGTTACCGGGTCCAGGTCGAGGAGTCGACGGCGGTCTACGCCGACCCGGAGCTCATGGCCGAGGTGGACCTCGTCCTGCAGTGCGTGACCATGAGCACGATCGAGAAGGCCGAGTTCGCCGGCCTGCGCGCCGCCGTCGAGAACGGCACCGGGTTCGCCGGCTGGCACGGCGGGATCGCCGACTCCTTCCGCAACACCAGCGACTACCTGCACCTGGTCGGTGGCCAGTTCGGCTGCCACCCGGGCAAGTACCCGTTCAGCGAGACCACCGAGGAGGCCGACAACTTCGTGCCCTACACCGTCACCATCAACGACGCGGGACGGGCGCACCCGATCACCCGGGGCATCGAGGACTTCGACCTGGTCACCGAGCAGTACTGGGTGCTGGTCGACGAGTACATCAACGTGTTGGCCACCACGACGCAGCAGCGGCGGGACTTCGATCCATGGCACCGCGAGGTCGTCCACCCGGCCATCTGGACGCGCGAGTGGGGGCAGGGCCGGATCTTCGTGTGCACCCCGGGCCACAGCCTGGACGTGCTCAAGGACGGCAACGTGAAGACGATCATCGAGAGGGGCCTGCTGTGGGCGAGTCGCTGAGGATCGGACTGGTCGGGGTCGGAACGATCAGCGGCGCCTACCTGGACACGCTGACCGCACTGGACGGGGTGGAACTGGTCGCCGCCGCCGACCTGGTCCCGGCTCGCGCGCGCGGCGTCCAGGACCGGGTGCCGGCCGTCCGGGCGCTGGAGGTGGACGAGCTGCTGGCCGCGCCTGACGTGCAGCTGGTGCTCAACCTGACCGTCCCCATGGCGCACGCACCGGTCGCGCTGCGCGCGATCGCAGCGGGAAAGATGGTCTACGGCGAGAAGCCGCTGGCCGCCACCACGGCCGACGCGGCCGAGGTGCTCGCCGCCGCCGAACGCGCCGGCGTCACCCTCGGCTGCGCACCGGACACGGTGCTGGGCACCGGTATCCAGACCGCGCGCAAAGCCATCGACGACGGAGAGATCGGCGCCCCGATCTCGGCGACCGCCACCATGGTGACGCCGGGACACGAGGTCTGGCACCCCGACCCGGACTTCTACTACCAGCCCGGCGGCGGCCCGCTGCTGGACATGGGGCCCTACTACCTCAGTGCGCTGGTCACCATGCTGGGGCCGGTAGTGCGGGTCAGCGGCGCGGCCAGCCGGATGCGCGGTGAACGGGTCATCGGTTCCGGCCCGCGCCGGGGCGAGGTGATCCCGGCGCAGGTGGACACCCACGTCACCGGGCTGCTCGAGCACCACGGCGGGGAGCTGTCCACGATCCTGATGAGCTTCGACGCGGTGGGCTCGCGGGCGTCCCGGATCGAGGTGCACGGCGAGCGGGGCAGCCTGGTCGTGCCGGATCCCAACCACTTCGACGGTGACGTGGCGCTGCGCCGGCTCGGCGGCACCGACTGGGAGCAGCTGCCGGTCTCCGCCGGCTACCTCGGCGCCGGGCGTGGCTGCGGCATCGCCGACCTGGCCGCCGCCGGTCCAGGGCGCCCACCGAGGGCGAGCGCGGCGCTGGCCTACCACGTACTCGAGGTGATGGAGCGGCTGCTCGAATCCGCCCGCACCGGCAACCGGCTTCCCGTCCGCAGTAGCGCGGCACGCCCGGCCCCGGTCCCCCTCCAAGAGCTCCCGAAACGCATCGGGGCGCTAGGAGGGTGCTGAACAGCTCCGGCCGTAGCTCGCGGTCGGGAAGCAACGTGCGGAGCTGTCTGCGGGAGCTGATGCCGAGCTTGGTGAACACCTTGCGCAGATGCCACTCGACCGTGCGCGGGCTGACGAAAAGATGCGCGCCGATCTCCGGGTTCGAGAGCCCGTCACGGGCCAGCCACGCAATCTGTGCCTCCTTCGTGGTGAGCTCGCCGGCCGTCCCGACCGTGCACTTGTGTACGTCACCCCGAGAGCGAGCCGCGGGACCACGTCGTCCGGTGTGCCGATCACACCATCGGTAGCCACTATTCGAACTGGGCCTCTAGGATCGCAACCTTGCTTGGGCCTGGGCCGACGCGGACAAGGCGATCGCAAACCACGAAGCTTGATGGAGCGTGTCATGCCCCTATCAGTGACCAAGGCCGCGGGCAGCGCCGTCGCGGCCGAGGTGAGTACCGGCCAACCCGGGCAGCCCGACGTCGGGACGTTGCGGCAGCTGTGGCGGTTCCGTGACTACGGCCGGGCCGAGCTGCGGTCGCTGGTGTTGGGCACCGCGATGCGGGGTTGTGAGCTGGCGGCGGACCTGGCGGCACCCTGGCCGCTGGCGTTGGTGATCGATGACCTGCTGCGGGGGGACCACAAGCAGGGGGTGCTCAAGGAGGTCGCGGACTGGTTCGGTGGCTCCTCGGTGGCGATGTTGCTGGTCGCGGCGGTGGCGGTGCTGCTCATCACGGCGATATCGGGACTCTTCGACTACCTGGGCGACCGGATCATGAACGGCGCCGGGGAGCGGATCACCTCCCGCATCCGCTCCGACGTGTTCTCCTATGTCGACCGCCTCCCGATGGGCTTCCACGATCGGCAGTCCATCGGGGAGCTGACCACCCGGGTCATCCAGGACACCGGTCGGATCGAGGACAGCCTGGTCGACCTGTTCTCCACCTTGGTGCCAGCGGTGTTGACCTTGGTCGGCACCGGGGCGGTGCTGATCGCCGTGGACTGGCGGCTCGGGTTGATCGGACTGTGCGTGGCCCCGCTGGTGTTCTGGGCGGCCATGCACTACGCCCGCGTCACCCGCCGCACCTCGCGGCAACGGCGTGCCGCGGTGGGGCAGCTGACCGGGTTCGTCACCGAGTCCCTGCAGGGCATGCGCACCATCCATGCCTTCGGCAGCCAGGACGCCCAGGACCAGCGCTTCGGACGGACCAACCGTGACGTGCTCCGGCTCGGCCTGCGTTCGGTGGACCTCAGCGCCCAGTTCAGCCCGGTGCTGCAGGTCATTGCGGCGGTCGGCACCGCGGCGCTGCTGTTCGTGGGCGGCTACGGGGCGCTGCACGGGTGGTGGCAGGTCGGCGTGCTGGTCGTGGTGACCACCTACCTCAAGAACATGCTCTCGCCGATGAAGTCGCTGGCCAAGCTCGCGCCGAGCTTCACCCAGGGCGCGGCGTCGGCCGAGCGGGTCGCGGCGATCCTGGACCAGCCGATGGATCACCAGCTGACCGAACAGGGGTTGCCGCAGCGGGTGCGCGGGGAGATCGAGCTGCGCAACGTGGGGCTGGACTACGGACGCGGCCCGGTGTTGTCGAACCTGACCCTGACCATCCGCGCCGGGGAGCGGATCGCGCTGCTTGGCGAGAACGGGGCGGGCAAGTCGACCACGCTGTCGTTGATCGGCGGCCTCTACCGGCCCACCAGCGGTGAGGTGCTGCTCGACGGGCTGTCGGTGCCGGACGTGCCGGAGCACTGGCTACATCAGCAGGTGGCCATGGTCCTGCAGGACACCTTCCTGTTCTCCGGGAGCTTGGCCGACAACCTGCGCTACGGCCGACCCGAGGCCACCGACGAGGAGGTCGCCCGGGTCGCCGAGGCGGCGCTGGTGACCGAGTTCGCCCAGAACCTGCCCGACGGGCTCGACACCGTGGTCACGGCGGGCGGGATCGGACTGTCCGGCGGGCAGCGCCAGCGGGTCGGGATCGCCAGGGCACTCATGGTCGACGCCCCGGTGGTGATCCTGGACGAACCCACCGTCGGCCTCGACGCCCACGCCGAGGAAGTCGTCGTCCAGGCCCTCACCCGGCTCATGGAGGGCCGCACCGTCATCATGACCACCCACCAACCGGCGCTGACGGCCCTGGCCACCCGGACCATCCACCTGCGTCCCGGTGGTGTACTCGATGAACCTCCGCCACGGCCGGAGCCGGTAGGGTCTGAACGATGACCAGTCCGGTTAGCCCATCCAGCGGCAACGGCCAGCGCACGGACAGCCGAATGATCATTCTGATCCGGCATGCGGAGAAGCCGCTGCACCCCTCCGGCAGCCCCCACGGTGTCGACCCCGAGGGCGTAATGGATCCGCACAGCCTCACCGTCAGCGGCTGGATCCGGGCGGGCGCGCTGGTCGAGCTGTTCGCGCCATCCCGAGGTGAGCTACCCGCCGAGCTGCGGCGCCCGGACACCATCTACGCGTCCGCCCACGCCGGAGGCCACAGCAAGCGCTCCGCCCAGACCGTCGGCCCGCTGGCCGCCCGCCTCGGCCTCCAGGTCATCAAACGCTACGCCGCCGGTGACGAGTCCCACCTCACCCGCGAGATCAGCACCCGCCCCGGCACCACGCTCGTCGCCTGGCACCACGAAGCCATCCACAAGATCGCCGAACACCTGGGCGAGGTGAACCCGGCCCCGCCCCGGCACTGGCCGCACGACCGGTTCGACGTCATCTGGACCTTCACCCCCGACCACACCGGGTGGCGCTTCACCCAGATTCCGCAGCTCCTGCTACCCGGCGACCTGCCCTACCCGATCGAGGAGCTGACCAGCCCCGGCTAGGAGGGTGCTGAACAACTCCGGCCGTAGCGAGCGGTGGCCAGGTGGTGTCATCGCAAGGCGGCCGGACGGGCCGATACCGGGGTTGTATCGGCCCGTCCGGCCAACGCCGCGAGGGCGCCGCCTGGGCGCCGCGCAGTAGGCCCGAGTTGTTCAGCGCGCTCCTAG
>Ga0137415_10001090_pt1 | contig 26746 bp, 26 predicted proteins | sample CZODoug3_1_1_16f_FD_183082 | JGI IMG/M metagenome (GOLD analysis project Ga0137415, IMG submission 183082) | Vadose zone soil fungal communities from Angelo Coast Range Reserve, California, USA - CZODoug3_1_1_16fungal (Hybrid Assembly) | ecosystem: Environmental > Terrestrial > Soil > Vadose...
CTCGATCAGCTGTGCATCAACACCGTCCGCGCCCTCGCGATGGACGCGGTGCAGCGGGCCGATTCCGGCCACCCCGGCACCGCGATGGCGCTCGCGCCTGTCGCGTACGTGCTGTGGCACCGGGGGGGGCATCTGCGATACAATCCCGCCAACCCCGACTGGTTCGGGCGCGACCGCTTCGTGTTGTCGGCCGGGCACGCCTGCATGCTGCTCTACGCCGCGCTCTACCTGACGGGATACGATCTCTCACTCGACGACATCAAGCAGTTCCGCCAGTGGGGGAGCCGCACGCCGGGGCACTCCGAGCACGGGCTCACGCCTGGCGTCGAGGCGACCACCGGCCCGCTCGGCCAGGGCGTCGGCAACGCCGTCGGGATGGCGCTCGCCGAAGCGCACCTCGCGCAGCTGTTCAACCGGCCGGGCCACAGCGTCGTGGACCATCACACCTACTTCCTCGCGTCCGATGGCGACCTGATGGAGGGTGTGTCGCACGAGGCCTGCTCGCTGGCGGGCCATCTGAAGCTGGGCCGCCTGATCGGGATCTACGACGACAATCGCATCACCATCGACGGCAAGACCGATATCACGTTCTCGGACGATACGGCGAAGCGGTTCGAGAGCTACGGCTGGCACGTTGAGCGCGTCGCCGACGGCAACGACTTGGGCGCGCTCGACGCGGCGCTCGCCGCCGCCCGGCGCGTCGCGGACCGGCCGTCCCTGATCATCGTGCGCACCCACATCGCGTTCGGCAGCCCCCACAAGCAGGACACGCCCGAGGCCCACGGCGCCCCGCTCGGCGAAGACGAGGTGAAGCTCACCAAGCAGCGCCTTGGCTGGCCCAGCCTCGAGCCGTTTCACGTGCCCGAGGAAGCGCTCGCGCACTGGCGGCTCGCCCGGGAGCGCGGCGCGCGGCTGGAAGCCGAATGGTCCAAGAAGTACGACGCGTACCGGCGGGCACACCCGGAGCTCGCCGCGGAGCTCGAGCGCCGGCTCACCGGCCGACTGGCGGAGGGCTGGGAGGAGGGGCTCCCCACGTTCGGGCCCCCGCCCGGCGACGCCCAGGCCACCCGCGCCGCGTCGGGCAAGGTGCTGAACGTCATCGCGCCCAAGCTCCCGGAGCTCATGGGCGGGTCGGCGGACCTCGCGAGCTCGACGAACGTCGTCTTCAAGAACGGAGGCGACGTGTCCGCGGGAAACTGGGGTGCTCGCAACGTCCATTTCGGCGTGCGCGAGCACGGGATGGGCGCGATCCTGAACGGTCTCGCCCTGCACGGCGGCGTGCGGCCCGTCGGATCGACGTTTCTGATTTTCTCCGACTACATGCGGCCGCCGATCCGCTTGGCAGCCTTGTGCGATTTGCCGGTGATCTACGTGTTCACACACGACTCCATCGGCCTCGGGGAGGATGGTCCCACCCATCAACCGATCGAGCAGCTCGCCGGCCTGCGCGCCGTCCCCAACCTCGTCGTCATCCGCCCGGCGGACGCGACCGAAACCGTGGAAGCCTGGCGCATGGCGATCCTGTCCCGGAGCGGCCCGGTCGCGCTCGTGCTGACGCGGCAAAAAGTCCCCGTGATCGACCGCGCGAAGTACGCCCCCGCGAACGGGGTGCGGCTGGGCGGCTACGTGCTCGCCGACGCCCGCGATGGGAAGCCGGCGATCATTCTCCTGGCCAGCGGGTCCGAAGTCGACCTCACGCTCGGCGCCTATGAGCGACTCGTCGCCGAGGGGATCGCCGCTCGGGTGGTGAGCCTGCCGTCGATGGAGCTGTTCGCGCGCCAGCCGCAGGAATACCGCGACGCGGTGCTGCCGCCCGCCGTGCCCGCGCGCCTCGCCGTCGAAGCCGCCGCGCCACAGCCCTGGTACCGCTGGGTCGGGGACCACGGGATGGTGATGGGCATCGAGCGGTTCGGCGCCTCGGCGCCGTACCAGCGGATCTATCAGGAATTGGGGTTGACGGTGGACAACGTGGTAAAGAAGGCGAAAGAGCTACTCCGGACATAGTCCGCGAGTGAACTCGCGACTCGGCACGTGTCAGTGAACTGACGTCGGATCTGCTTCAGCCGCGAACTGGACGGGCGCCCAACCTCGCGAGAATCACCCGCGCCGCTTCCCGCCCCGACTTCACGCACGCCGACACGCCCGCACCGTCGAACCCCGCCCCCGCAATCGCGAGCGGCGCGAGCCCGGCCAGCCGCTCGCGGACCGCTGCCACCCGCTCGGCGTGCCCGCGCGGATAGCGCGGCAGCCCCCGCGGCAAGTGGAACGCGCGGCTCCAGAGCGGCGCTCCTTCAATTCCCGCGATGGCCGCGAGCTCGGCGTGCGCGATCGCGGCTGGATCGCCGTCCACCGGACCGATGAACGCGCGCAGCAAGGCGAACCCCTGCGGCGCGCGCTTTGGGTATTTCCGCCACGCGTACGTGCACGCGCGCACTGCGCCGCCCGCATCCGGCGCCGCCACGAACCCGGACCCCTCGAGCTTTCCGAGCACCTGGTCCGCCCGATACGCGAGCGAGACGGTGGTACTCGGGGCGTAGAGTACGGTATCGAGGGCGCGCGCCGCCGATACGCCGACGCCGGCGAGCAAGCGGGCCGCCACCCAAGCCGGCACGGCGAGGATCACCCCCTCCGCATCGAGTGACGAGGCACCGGTGAACGAAAGCCGCCACCCGCGCTGAGCCGGCGCTACAGCCGTGACGCCCTGCGTCGTGCGTAATCGGGGGGCAAGCCGGGCGACGAGCGCCTCCACCATCTCGACCATCCCTCCAGCGAAAGTCCGGAACTGCGTCCCTGCGTTCGCGTTTATCTGAATCCCCAGTAGCTCAGCGGCCTTTCCTTCAGCGAGCGGCTCCAGCCGCCGCCCCGTCCACAACGTCGACCCGCGCGCAACCTGGTCCACCAGGTGATCCCCGATGCCGACCGCGCGCGCCAGGTCCTGAATGTCCGGCTCGGCGGCGAGGAAGCCGTCGGGCCCGCCTTCCACGACGAATCCGTCGCGTCGTTCGGTGACGATCATCCCGCCGGGGCGTCGTCCCGCGTCGAGCAGGATCGTCTCTGCCCCTGCCTCTTGGAGCTCCCAGGCAGCAGACAGGCCCGCCAGGCCCGCGCCGACAACCGCGACCGTCATTTCCAGCCGCGCGCCGCCGCGGTATCGCGCACGAGCTCCGCAAGCGCGCGCACCAGCAGCGGATCGTCGTTCAAGGACCTGGTGCGCGCGAACTGCACCCCGAGCCGTTCGGCCAGCTCGCGATAGACGACATCCACGTCGTACAGCACTTCGACGTGGTCGCTCACGAAACCGATGGGAACGATGAGAAACGCGCGCTGACCCTTCCCGGCGAGCTCCGTCATGACCGCACCCGCTTCGGGGCCGAGCCACGGCTCGGCCGTGGCTCCCGCGCTCTGGTAGGCGAAGCTCCATGCGGAGAGACCAGCGTGTTGGGCCACCGCCGCGGCGCTCGCCCACAGCTCGTCGGGGTACGGATCGCCGGTCGCGAGGATGCGCTCGGGCAGGCTGTGCGCGGTGAACAGGACGTGCACGGCGCCAGGTTCCGGGAACCGCTGCAGGGCTTGCGCGACCCGTCCGGTCACCGCGTCGAGGAACTTGCGGTGGTCACCCCAGCGTGGCACCAGCGCCGCATCGAGCCGCCCGCCGGCGGCCTCGAGCAGCTTCTTCTCGTACGCGCCCACCGACATCTCCGAGTAGTGCGGCGCGAGCACGACTCCCACCACCCGCCGGTGTCCGTCCGTGACGATTTGCTCCACCACGTCGCGGATATAGGGATGCCAATGCCGCATCCCCACGTACACCTCGAATCGCTCTCCCAACGACCGTCGCACGCCGGCCGCCTGCGCCTCGGTGAGCTCCCGAATCGGCGACCGGCCGCCGATCCGTGCGTAGCGTTGCCTGATCTCCTGCACCAACTCCGGCGGCGTGGGCCGTCCCCCACGCACGTCCTGCAGGTACGGCTCGACTTCGTCGAGGCTTCCGGGCCCTCCGTACGCCATCAGCAAGACGGCAACACGCTCAACCGCCATGCACCCACTCGACGACGGTCTGGAGCGCTTCCACCGGCGTCTCGGGGAGCACGCCGTGCCCGAGGTTGAAGATGTGCCCTGGTCGCCCGCCGGCGCGGGTGAGCACGTCCCGCACCTGCCGCTCGAGCTCCGGCCGCGGCGCCAAGAGCGCCACCGGATCGAGGTTCCCCTGAATGGCTCGGGGAGCAGACGACCCGATGCGCTCCCACGCGAGGTCGAGCGGGATGCGCCAATCCACGCCGATCACATCGCCCCCGGCGCGCGCGAAATCCACCAGCAGGGTGGCCGTATCGGTCCCGAAGTGGATCACCGGCACGCCGCTCGCGCTTGCGAGCTCGAGGGCGCGCTGGCTGTGCGGAAACACGTAGGTCGCGTAGTCCGCGGGCGACAGACACCCCACCCAACTGTCGAACAGCTGCAGGGCGCGGGCGCCGGCGCCGGCCTGGGCCGCGAGATAGCCGCCCACCAGCTCCGCGAACCGCTGCATCAGCTCGTGCCAGGCCCGCGGCTCGGCGTACATGAAGCGTTTGGTCAGGGTGAAGGTGCGCGTCGCGCCGCCTTCGATCGCATAACTCGCGAGCGTGAAGGGCGCGCCCGCGAACCCGATGAGCGGGACGTGCGGGGGCAGCGCCCGGGCCGCAGCCCGAGCGGCCTCCATGACATACGCCAGATCGGTCGCGGGATCGACAGGCGCCAGCTCAAGCACCTCCTTCGCTTCGCGGATCGGCCGCGTGATCTGCGGTCCTTCTCCCGCCGAGAACGAGAGTCCCAGTCCCAAGGGCTCGAACGGCAGCAGGATGTCGGCGAACAGGATAGCGGCATCCACGCCCAGCCGCTCGACCGGCTGCAGCGTGACCTGTGCCGCCAGCTCGGGCTTGTGGCACAGCTCGAGCAGCGAGTGCCGCTGCCGCAGCGCGCGGTACTCCGGGAGGTAGCGCCCGGCCTGGCGCATGAACCACACCGGCGTGACGTCGGTGGGCTGCGACCGGCAGGCCTTCAGGAAACGGCTGTCGTCAGGAGTGTGGGGCAACCGTCGGCTCGCGCGCCTCGGCTGGGGCGATCAGGACCGTATCCCCTTCGAGCTTGACCCGGTAGGCGACGACGGGGAGCGACGGCGGACCGCCCAGGACCTGGCCCGTCTCGAGCGAAAACACACCCTCGTGCCACGGGCACGTGACCGTGCAGCGCGTGGGGTCGACGGTACCTTCCGACAAACTGGCGCGCGCGTGGGTGCAACGGTTCGCGATCGCGTGCACGGTGCCTTGCACGTTGAAGAGCGCGACGGCGTCGCCGCCTACGTACACCCGGCGACTCGCCCCGGCCGGGAGATCCGCGAGCGTCGCCACCGGGGTGTACCCATCGGCCCGGGTCGGGCGTCGCGCGGTGGCCTGGGCGGAGCCCGCCCCCCCCAATGTGTCGAGCATGTCCCAGAGAGACATCTGCACGCACGTGAAGGTCGGCGTGTCCCGCAGCGTGTAGGACGACGCCTGGCTCTCGCGCAGCTCCATCACCAGGTCGAGGAAGTCGGCCGGATTGTCCCCCTCGAACGCCACGATGAATTCCTGGTCGTCGAGCCCATAGGAATACGTGGTGTTCAGCCGGATGGACGGATACTTCCTGCCGACGCGCACGTGCTCGTCCATCATGGTCTGGCGCTCCGCCTTCGGGAGCATGTACCAGGCGCGCGTCTTGATGAACGGGTACACGAACAGGTAGCGCGCCTCACTCGGCTGGATGACGAGGCGCGAGGGCTGGCCCGGCTCCTCCGGGAACTCATAAATCGAGCGCCGGGTCATCGCGAGGTAGCTGTACGGGCTGGTCAGATAGGCGCCCAGGTCGGTGCGATTGAGCGCGGTCTGCAGGGCCACGAGCGCGTCGAGGTTTTCGGCCACCTGCCACAGCAGGAAATCGCAGTCACCCCGGATCCCCACCAGGCCGTAGGGACGCAGCAGCAGCCGGCCGGCGAAGCTCTCGATGACCTGGCCGAACTCGATCTTCGAGCTCGCCTGGCGCTCGGCGGACAGCCGTCGCCATGCGGTGTCGAGGCTATAGAAGGCGAAGCGGACGACTTGACGCTTCTCGGCGGGCTTGGACGTCATGGGATCAATATTACTACCGCCTCAATCCGTCAGGTACCGCTCCCCGCTCCCTGCTCCCCGCTCCCGTGCCGCTCCTTCCAGATCATCCGAGCCACCCACACGCCAATCCCGCCAAATATGAGCACGGGTGTGAGCGCGAGCAGCACAGCCGCCCAGAAATACAACAGATCCATCCGTGGATCGTCGCCGTGGAGGATGGCCAGGAGGACGGGAAGCGTCATCGGCCGAGGAAGCGGTTCAGGTGTCGCAGGTAGTAGACGAGCGCCACGGTGGCGACCGCGAATGCGAGCCCCATCACCAGGGTCAGCGCGTCACCCGACTGCCGGTAGTTCCATCCCGCCCACGCTGCGAAGCCCGCGCAGAACGCGATCGCGGTCGAGATGAGCAGGCGGTGAAACGGAATCATACGACCTTGTCCACCACCATGAGCGTGAGCAGCGCCGGCAGGTAGACGATCGAGACCAGGAAGACGCGCCAGGCGCGCGCGGTGGTGACGGCGCCGGTCATCGCGACGGACACGCCCGTATAGGCGAGGCCGAGCGTGAGCGCCCCGAAGAAATACAGCGCGCCCGTCACGCCCAACAGGGTCGGTAACAGGCTCACCGGCAGCAGCGCCATGGCGTAGAGCAGTACCATGCGGCCGGTGTGACGGCCGTCGGGGTCTGCGACCGACAGCATCGCGAGCCCACCCCGCTGGTAGTCCTCGCGATAAATCCAGGCGAGCGCCAGGAAGTGGGGCAGCTGCCACAAGAACAGAATCCAGAACAGGGCCGCTACGGCCGGACCGATCGCGCCCCCGGCCGCGGTCCAGCCCCCCACGATCGGCAGCGCCCCCGGCACGGCGCCGATCAGCGTGTTCAGAGTCGTCTTCCGCTTGAGCGGGGTGTAGAGCAGCACGTAGCTCGCCAGCGTGAGCGCGGCGAGCCCGGCGGTGAGCAGGTTCACCGCGAGCGCGAGATAGCAGACGCCCGCGACCGAGATGACGCCGGCGAACAACGCCGCGGCGCGCGGGGTGAGCCGCCCCGAGGGCAGGGGCCGCCGCTCGGTGCGCCGCATGCGCGCGTCCACGTCGCGCTCGCGCACCTGGTTGAAGGCATTGGTCCCCCCCGCCACCAGGGCGACGCCGATGAGCGTGCGCACCAGCAGCCAGACGTCCACCCCGCCCTGCGAGCCGAGATAGAATCCGGCCGCGGCGGTGAGCAGCACCAGCTGCGTGATGCGCGGCTTCGTGAGCTCGAGGAACGCTACCAGATGTGCTCCGACATCCCCGCCAGAATGAAGATCACGGCGAGCGGCAGCGGAATGATCGCCATGATGCGCAGGTTCCAGCGCTCGAACTTCAAATGCATGAAGAACAACCCGACGAGGGCGGCCTTCCAGATCGCCAGGAACAGGAGCAGCACGAGCTTCAAGTTGCGCGAGATGGGCAGCTCGAACGCGAGCGCCAGCTCGGCGGCCGTGAGGACCGCCAGGTACACCCAGATCAGGATGTAGTTGGGACGCTTGTGTGCGGTCTCCATTGCCCCTCAGATCAGGTAGACGATGGTGAACAAGATGATCCACACCAGATCGACGAAGTGCCAGTACAAGCCGACCGTCTCGATGCCCCCATAGTCCTGTTTCGAGTACTTACCCGGCAGCGCCTTCGTGAAATACAGGTATGCCATCGAGATCACGCCGCAGGTGACGTGGAAGCCGTGGAACCCCGTCATCGTGAAGAACGTGGAGCCGTACAGACCCATCGTAGATGCAGGCAGCGTGCCGTTCGCCACGAGCGCCGCCAGCTCGCTGCCTTCGCGCACTCCGCTCGGCACGAATCCGTGCTCCACCAGGTGGATGTATTCGTAGATCTGAATACCCACGAACGCGGCGCCGCCGAGAATGGTCATCAGCAGCCAGAAGCGCATCTTCTTCGGGTCGCCGTCCTGGATGGCCGCGTATGCCTTGACCATCGACACGCTCGAGCAAATCAGTAAGAACGTGTTGAAGGCGGTGATCTTGATGTTGAGCACGACGCCCGGCTTGGCCCACTCGCCCGTGGCCCCGAACCGGAGGATGATGTAAGTCCCGATCAGGGCCGCGAAGAACATGACCTCCGAAGCGAGGAACACCCACATCCCCAGCTTCTTGTTGTAGACGTCGAGCCCCCGCTCGGCCGGATAAGGGGGCAGCATCTGATCGACGGTGGCGGCTGCGTGCGTCATCGGTCGTCCCCTCGGTCAGTGGCCCGCGACCGGCGCGCGCGCCGGCTCACGGTCGGTGGGCAGCTTGGTGTACTGCGGGAGGTAGTCCTCGGTCGACTGGGGCGAGCTGAACTCGTAGGGGCCCCGGTACACCGTCGGCACCTTCTCCCAGTTGCCGTGCGGCGCGGGAGACGGCAGCGACCATTCGAGACCGTTGTCCTCCCACGGGTTCTGCGGCGCCCGTTTCCCCTTCTTGAGGCTCCACCAGAAGTTCACGAAGAAGATCAGCTGGGTCGCGAACAGCAGAAACGCGCTGATCGAGATGAACACCCGAATCGGCTGTAGGGGCTGCAAGAACGTGTATTGGTTCGGGTCATACAGCCGTCGCATCTCTCCGGCCATTCCCGTGATGTGCATCGGGAAGAAGGTGCAATTGTAGAAGAGGAACGTGAGCCAGAAATGCACTTTGCCCCACGGCTCGCTCATCATCCGGCCGAACATCTTCGGATACCAGTAAGTGATCGCGCCGAACAGCGCGAACAGGCTGCCGCCGAACAGCACGTAGTGCAGGTGGGCGACGATGAAGTACGTGTCGTGGATGAACATGTCCACCGGCGTAGCGGCCATGAAGATCCCAGACAGCCCGCCGATCACGAACATGGCGACGAAGGCCACCGCGTGCAGCATCGGCACGTGGAAGCGAAGGTTGCCGCGCCACATCGTGCCCATCCAGTTGAACGTCTTCACGGCCGAGGGGACGGCGATCACGAGCGTGGAGACCATGAAGGACGACCCGAGCGTCGGGTTCATCCCGCTCACGAACATGTGGTGGCCCCACACGATCCAGCCGAGGAACGCGATCGCGACGATCGCGAACACCATCGAGTGGTAGCCGAAGATCGGCTTGCGGCTGCCGTTCGAGATGATGTCCGAGACCATGCCCATGGCGGGCAAGATCAGGATGTAGACCTCGGGATGCCCGAAGAACCAGAACAGGTGCTGCCACAAGAGCGCCTGACCGCCGACCGCCGGATCGAAGAAGTGCGTGCCGATGATCTGGTCGAACAGCAGCATGATCGCCGCGCCCGACAGCACCGGCAGCGCGAGGAGGCCGAGGATCGCGGTAATGAACAGGGACCAGATCGAGAGCGGCATGCGAAACCACGTCATGCCGGGGGCGCGGTTGTTGATGATCGTGGTGATGTAGTTGAGCGACCCGAGGATCGACGAGAGCCCCACGAAGATGATCGAGACGGACCAGAGCTCCTGGCCGAGCGACGCCCCCGAATAGTCGTGCCGCGCGGAGAGCGGCGCGTACATCGTCCATCCCGCGCGCGCCGCGCCGTCCGGGACGAACAGGCTCGAGAGCATGACGAGTCCGCCGAGCAAGAACGTCCAGAACGACCACATGTTGATCCGCGGAAACGCCATGTCGTGCGTCCCGATCTTGAGCGGGATCAGGAAGTTGGCGAACACGCCTACCAGCAGCGGCATGATGGCGAAGAACACCATGAACGTGCCGTGCATCGTGACGAGCTGGATGTAGTACTCAGGGAGGATCACTCCCCCTGGGGCCATGGTCTCAGGAAGCACTCCGCCGCCCGGCATGGGCTTGCCCGGGAAGCCGAGCTGCCACCGCATCTGCATCGCCAGCAATCCCCCGACCAACAGGAAGAAGAGGCTGACGAACAAGAACTGGATCCCGATGATCTTGTGGTCGGTCGAGAAGATGTACTTCCGGACGAAGCTTCGATCGTCGTGATGCGCGTGTGCGCCGTGCGCCGTCGCGGCAACGCTCGTCATTGCGAGGCCTCCTGGGCAGCCTGCTTCATCCAGGCATCGTAGTCCTCTTGAGTATGCACGAACACCTGCGCCCGCATGCGGTAGTGACCCAGCCCGCAGAGCTGGGAGCAGCCGATCTCGTACGTGCCGGCGACCGTCGGCTGGAACCAGGCTCTGATGTCCATGCCCGGAACGATGTCCTGCCGCACGCGGAACTGCGGTACGTAAAACGAATGGATCACGTCTTCAGAGGAGAGTTCCACCACGATCGGCCTCCCTACCGGCACGTGGAGCTGGTTGCGGATCGTGAAGTCGTCCGCCGTGCCGAGCTTGCCGTCCGCCCCCGGATAGGTCATCTGCCATTCGAACTGCTTCGCGTGAATCCCGATCGGGTAGGCGTTTGCCGGCACGCTATTGCGTCCCTTTATCTCGACCCAGTAGTGGTTGCTGATCAGGCCCAGCGCCACCATGGTGACGGCGGGGATCGCGGTCCAGATCACCTCCGCGCGCGTGTTCCCGTGCGTGTAGAACGCCTTCCGGCCCGGGCGCTCCCGGTACTGCACGACGAACCAGATCAGGCCCACCTCGACCAGCACGAACGCGATGCCGGTGATGATCAGGATCGCCAGGAACAGACCGTCGATCGGCCCGGTAAATGTCGAAGCCTTGGCCGGCAGCCACCAATGCATTGGCCTCTCCTCTGTTTAGTTCACTTGGCCGCGAAGCTGAAGTCCGCCGTCTTGGTCTCGCTGCCCGCCACCGTGACGGTGGCCGTCTGCGTGCCGTACTTCTCGTGCCACGCCTCGATGGTGTAGGTCCCGGGCGGCAGGCCCGCGAGCGTGAAGCTCCCGTCCGCGCTGCTCACCGAAAAGAACGGATGGGGCAGCACACCCAGCCACGCGTGCATCCAGCCGTGCACGTTGCACTCGAGCGCCACCATGACCTCGGGTTTGTCGAACGTTTTGCTCGAGGTCATGACGGTGGGTTGGCTGATGTTGAAGGGGCGGTTGGCTTTCGCCTTGGCCTTGATGTTGTGCAGGATGCCGTCCGAGTTCTTGATCGCGAGCGGCTGGCCGACCTGGATGCCGAGCACGTGCGGATGGTAGCGGCAGCCGTCCTGATCGAGGGTCACCGGCCCCGCAGGTGCCGGCGCCTGGTAGCTCGCGGGGAGACCGGACTTCACGTAGACGAACACGTTGGCGAGCGTGCCGTTCGCGTTCACGACCACGGTCTCGTCCGTGGGCACGCCCTGGTACTTCGCCTTGCACTTGGGCTCCTCGGTCATGTCGATCTTCGGCATGGCGGGCTTCGTCCCGACGAATTTGATTTTCCCTGTGACCTTCGCACCGCCCTGGGCGGGAAGGGGGGGTTGGCGGGTCCACGCCGCGAGGGCCAGCGCCAGCACGGCGCCCGTCGCTGCCACTGCTCCAAGCTTCCGCATCCTGCCTCCTCGATGAGAGTCCTGCACGCTATACCCCCGAACGCGCGGCACCATCACACGTTTCTATGAGATGGGACGGCGCCGCGCCGCTGTGCCCGCCGCACGACCACGAGCCCCAGCCCCAGCGTCACGAGCATCGCCAGCACCGGAGAAATGAACACGCTCGGCGGCGTGGGCCGGTCGAGCGCCAGGAAGTACCAGGTGCTCACCGCCATGCGCGAGCCGTGTTCCCCGCTGGAACCGTCCCAGGCGAACAACGCCATCGGAATCGCCCGGCCAGCCTCAAGCTGAACTTCGTTGGCGGTATCGGACGTCGCAAGGGCGCGCGTGAGCACCAGGCGCCATTCGCCATGCGCGTAGACCGCCTCCCCGGCCGGTGCGCCCGGAAGGGTGTCGAATCGCTCGATGCCGCGGCCCAGCCCGGCGACCGCGCGGCGCGGCCGGCTGGTCCAGCGCCACTGATAGACGGGGTCGGTCGCCGTCCCAATGAGGAAGTAGGGCCGCTCCATCCCTTGGGGTAAGTGGCGGGGGAACTGCACCGCCAGCTGGTCGGGCCAAGGCTCCGTTTTGGGGGAGCCTGCGGAGTCGTCGCCGGCGACGGTCTCGAGGATCCGCTGCTCGAACTTGAGCCACGCCGTATCGGGGCTCTCGGTGCGGTCATCCCAGCTCACCCGCAGGGCCAGCGTCGTGCCGTCGTGCAACGCCTGCACCCACACGCCCGACACGGCCGGCGCGAACCAACGGGCCTTGTGGATCACCTGGCCCACCAGCGGGAACCAGTAGCGGGCCACGCGCGCCCATGCCGAATCGTCCGGTGAGACCGGCACCGTGCCGGTGATCTGGGGAGCATGGACCACGTCGCGTACTTCGGGCTGGGCCTCCGGCGAGAGCGAGCGTACGTACTGCGCCAGGCGCCACAGCTCCTCGTCGGTCAGGAACTTTTGATCGATCAGGTCGGCGAACGACGGCATCGGCGTGCCGTCCAGCCCGGTGCGCAGCCGCCGGTAAATATTCTCCACCGAGCCACCGCCGCGGAACCGCCAATTCTGGTGCAGATCGGCGGCGAAAATCGGGAAGTCGGCATCGTCCTTCAGGGTCGGTGCCGATGGGCCATCGCCCCGCCCCTGGTCGCCGTGGCACTTGCGACACCCGATCGAGTCGTAGAACTGCTTCCCCACAGCGATGGCCTTGTCACTCGTCCCACCGCCCGGCGGGCTCGAGAACTTCAAGGGCACGACGTGCTGGCTCGTGTCCGCGAAGAACGACGAAAACGTCTTGATGTACGCCATCACGTTGCGCCGTTCGGCGTCCGAGAGCCGCGTCTTCCATCCGGGCATCGCGCTCCCGGGCAGCCCCTCGTCGATCGCCCGCAGCAGATCCGCGTCGGTTGGGAGCTGGCCGCTCGCCGTCGTGCGGATCTTATACAGCCCGCTGGTGAAGTTGCGCGGCCGCGGGAGCATGTGCGCCGCCGCCGCGCCGTCGCCAGCCCCGCCATCGCCGTGACAGCCCGCGCACCACTTCACGTAGACCGATTTCCCGGCCGTCGTGTCTTGGGCGGAGAGAAACACCGCGAGCGCGAGCATGGGTCCGCCGATCACTTCGCGCCTCCGTTTTCGGTTTTCTCCCACGTCCGTGGCTTCCACCCCGTCTGCTCGTACAGAAACAGGATCACCGACCAGATCTCCCGCTCGGTGAGGAAGTCCTCCCACACCGGCATCGCCGAGTTCCACGGCGTGCCCTCGCGCGGCAGCCCGGGGCCACCCTTCGCGACCCGCCAGAACACGAAGCTCTCGGTGAGCTGGGCGATCGTGCCGTTGTCCTGGAAGTTCGCGGGCAGCGGGTTGAACCCGACCGCGAAGTGCCCCTGGCCGTCGAGGTGGTCGCCGTGGCACGGCAGACAGTTCTGGTAGTAGACGCGCTTCCCCTCCACGAGGTACGCGGGGAGCGAGTCGGCGTGCTGCCGCAGCGGGTTCTCGAGTCCCGTCAGCGTGATCGTCCTGCCCCGGAAGGTGATCTCGGCCGGCGGCGCGGGATGGATCGAGCGCAGGTTCGGCGGCGCCGCCACCGTCGTCTTCACCTGGCCATAGGCGACGAGTCCCACCAGGGCGGTCACTCCCGCGACCACCCCGGCGCGCACCAGCTTGAGCCGCGGCTCGATCAACACCGCCTGGATCGGCTCCTTGAAGCGCCGCCAGCGCTCCTCGTTGTCGCTCACGTAGATGAGCACGCCAACGAGCACCGTGACCATGTACTGCAGCACCACGCTCTTCGGGACGATGGCGCTCCCCGGCAGCAGCGGCACCACCCACACGACCACGACGTAGGCGAGGACGAGAATGCCCACCGCCTGCCAGAACGGGTGCTCCGTGTAGCGCCGAACCTGGGGGGGAAGGCTCATTTGTGCGCCGCCAGATACTGCACCAGCGCTTCCAGCTGCGCGGCGTTCATCAGGGTGCCAAAGCTCTTGGGCATGATCCCCGCGAGCTTCTCGTAGCCCTTGGTGACCGATGATGCCGGGTCGAGAACTTTCTTGCGGATCGACTCCGCGTTGCGCCGCGAGCCGACGTGCGTGAGATCGGGCGCGATCACCTGGCCCTGTCCATCGAGCTTGTGGCAGGCGAGGCACCCGGCGGCCTGGATGATTGCTTTGGGATCGGTCGACCCACCCGCAAAAGCAGCTCCCCCTCCCGCGCCTCCACCCCCAGGGGAGGTTGCGGAGGTTTGGGAGGTTGACGGGATATCGGACGCGGTTACGTCCACCGTACCGCCCTGGGATTCGAGGAACGCGATGACCGCCCAGACCTGCTCGGGGGAGAGCTGCTTCGTCATCACCGGCATGATCGGCTGATAGCTTTGCACGACGTAAGCGCCGGGTTGGTCGAGCGATTCGTAGAGGTATTGCTTGCAGCTCTTTCCGGGCTCGCGCTTGCCGCAGCGGGCGCCGATCGGTCCCTGGCCCTTCTCGTCGGTGAGCAGATTGGGCGCGCGCGTGCCCAGGCCGTGGCACGTGGGGCAGCCGCCGATCCCGTTGAACACTTTCTCCCCCGCCGCCACGAGCTGCTCGGGTGTGACGTTCGCGCCGAGGGTGAGCGCCTGCGGCACCTCGGACTGCACCTGCGGAATCTCGTTTGCGATGAGCGTATAGAGCGCCAGCGTCCCCAGGACGATCCCGACGATCTTCGCGTTAGTGGCCCACATGCCGGGCCCCCTTCTCGCCTTCCCCCGACGCGACGAACGTGGACTTCTCCGCGAGCCCGCCCAGCCAGAACACGAACGCCACCAGCCCCAGGAAGATCAGCACGCACAGGCTGATCATCTTCGAGGCGTATCCGAGCGCGGGCGTGGCGGCATACTTGCTCGTGTCCTGCATCACCTGCCACACGTGCCAGTACTGCCGGATCCCGGAGCGCGCGAATCCCATCAGGCCCATCAGCCAGGTGAACGTGACGGCCAGGATGAACAGCGCGTACTGCGACCGGGGCGGCATTTTCCCCCAGCGGATCGCGCCTAGCGATTGGGCGCCGCGCGCCATGAGGATGTCGATCAGCGTGACGAACACGATGCAGGAGAGCACCGCCAGGACCTGATACACGCTGAACCCGATGCGCACGATCGCTTCGACGAAGTAGCCGCGGATGCCGTAGAACAGCACCACCGCGGCCGCGACGGCGAACATCGCTCCCTGGATGATGGTCCCCGTGCGCGCCCATGGCACCACCGGACGCGTATTAGCGCGGCGGTACAGCAGGAACGACAGGAACGTGGTGAGGATCATCAGGTTGACCGCGGTGTTCTTGGCGCTCATCACGCCCAGGGCGCCCAGGAACGGATGGTGCGATCCGCCCATCGCGGCGAGCTCCTTCGAGTCCGCAATCATGGTGTGGGGCGTGCCCCAAACAATGGCGCCGAGCACCAGCACCATCAGCAGGTACTTGGTGTAGGGCTGGAACCGCTCCGCGCCGGGAATGCGGCCCATCCCGATCCACAGGTAGTAGTTCCCCGTCAGGAACAGCACGGCGATCAGGAACGCCTGGATCACCCACAGCCAGCTCATGAAGCCGCCCATCATGGTGATCCCCATCGACTGGTCGTACTGGTAGATCTCGCGTCCCAGCCAGTAGCCGGCGAACGGCAGCACGATGAGCGCCGACATCGCGATGAAGTTCCCGACGTAACCCATCCAATCGTAGTGCGCCCGCTCCTCGTCGGTGCGCGCGGCCAGGAAGCGGTAGCTCGCGTACGCGCCCACAATCGCGCCGCCGAACACCACGTTCGCGATCACCCGGTGCACGTTGATCGGCATCCAGGTCGCGTTGGCGATGGCGTGCCACAGCTTGATGGTGGTCGGGTCGGTGGTGGGCGTGATGTCGCGCGGCGGCGACATCATGTAGGTGAGCCACGAGTTCGCGATGAACATCACGATCGTGCCCCACAGGTTGAGCAGGATGCCCAGCGTCCAGTGGCCGATCTTGGCCCGACCCTTCTTCCACCGGTCCCAGCCGTAGTAATAGAGGTAGAGCGTGAACGACTCGATGAAGAACAGCCCCGCGTACAGCCACATCGACGGCGCGAAGATCGTGGTGAGATAGGCCCAGAAGCGCGGGTACAGGGTCGACAGCCCGAACACGAGCATCGCGCCCCAGATCGCCGTCGCGCTGTACGCCACGAGCAGCAGCCGGGTGAACTCCTTGCTCAGCCGGTCGTAGCGCTCGTCGCCGCCGAAAATGCCGATCGCCTCGGTGACCACGGCGAACATCGGCACGCCCAGCACGAACGCCGCGAACATCAGGTGCACCTCGGCCGTGATCCACACGTACGCCCGCGCACCGATCACGGGGAACTCGCCGTAGGCGTGGGTCGAGTCGGCCGCGGCTTGCAGCAGCAGCAGGGCGCTGTCGGTCATCAGCTGTCGGCCACGAAGAACGGTCGCTTCTTCGAAAAGTCGATCGGCATGGCGCTCCGCACCTCCGCGAGCAGTTCGGGTGTGACTTCCCGCCGTCCCTGGCGGCGCGCCCACTCTTCCACCCGCTGCATCACTACTCCCCGCACGAACGATGGAATCCGCTCCATCCGCTCGCGCGCGGCATCGGCCCACACCAGCGCCGGCGCGAAGTCGTCGCCGTACGCGATGGCCCGCACGGGCTCGATCACCGCCACGCCGGCCGTCGGCTCGTACGCGCACGACGGATCGGCCGCGAGCACGTCGCCCGTGAGGGCGAAAGCGCGTGCCCGGCAGCCGCCGCACAGCGCGCGGTACTCGCACGCACCGCACTTCCCGCCCAGCGCCCCCTCGCGCAGCTGGCGGAACAGGGGCGCCGACCGCCAGATCTCGGCGAAGCTTTGCGCGCGCAGGTCCCCCGCCACCTCGGGCAGGTACGGGCACGGGGTGAGCTTGCCGTCGGGGGTGATGCGGCAGTACTGCGTGCCGCAGGGGCAGCGCGTCTGGTAGTTCAGGACCGGGGAGTCGGGATCGTTCCGATGCACGTGCCGCATGAAATGCGGGGCGCACTTGGCGCGCACCAGCATGCGGCCGCGGTACGCGTGCTCCCACCGGGCCAGATCGGCGAGCACGGCCTCGTAGTCCATCGGTGCCAGATCGGTGAGCGACGTCCCCCGCCCGGTCGCAACGAGGAAGTAGCAGTTGAAAGACACGGCCCCCTGCTCGGCCGACCAGGCGACCAGACGCTCCAGCTCGGCGCGGTTCCCCTTGGTCACCGTCGTCTGCACGATGAAGTCGAGCCGCGCGGCGGCCAGGCGTCCCAGGGCGGATTGCACGTCGGCGAGCGCGCCGCGACCGTGGCGGAAGTTGTCATGGTAGGACGGGCGCAGCGAATCGACACTCACCGCCACTCCACGCACGCCGGCACGTTTGAGGCCCGCGATGCGCTCTTCGGTGAGGAGCGTCCCGTTCGTCCCCACGACGACGGTGGCCCCATTGACCGTGGCGTAGAGGGCGATCTCGGCCAGGTCCTGTCGCAGTAAGGGCTCGCCCCCGGAGAGAATGATCAGCGGCGCGGGGTTCACCGCCAGCAGCTGATCGACGATCGCGAGACACGCGGCCGTGTCGAGCTCCGTGGCGGCGCTCTCGTGCGGACCCGCCGCGATGTAACAGTGCGCGCACTCGAGGTTGCAGCGCTTGGTGAGATTCCAGGCGACTACGTGCGGGACGTAGTCCACGTCAGTCCCCGGCCCCGGCCCGCTCCGCCAGCAGCCGCTCCATGGCCGCCTTCGCCTCCTCGGGCTTCATGGTCTTCAAGTCCACCGGGCACTTCCCCATCTGCGCTTCGATGTCCCGAATGGGACAGCGCGTGATTCCCTGAGCTTTCGCGTCCTCGATGAACGCCCGCATCTCCGGCGACAGCCCGTCGCGTCCTTCCGCTTCGGCGCGGATCTGCTTGGCCCGCAGCTCTTGAAACATGACCATCATGGTGTCGACGTCGAACTCGTCGGCCGCGATCATCGCCTGCTTGTTCTCGTCCATCACGCGCGTGGTCACGCGCCAGATTTCGTGGCCGCGCGCGAACCGCTCAACGGTGTTGCGCGCCAGCGGGCGGGCGATCAGGGGCACGAGCTGCAGCCGCTGCCACGCCTCCTCGGTCCACACGATCGGGTCGGCCGCGGTGCGCGGGCGGCGGCTCACGGCGCCTGTGACGGGGCACTTCACCTCGACCTCGGCCACCGCGGACTCGACGTCCGCGTCGCGCCCCTGCACCTTGGTGGCCTTCATCTGTTCGTGCGCCTTCACTTCCGCGAGGGCGATCTCCTCCGCCGTGCCGATGCCCATGATGAGCTGCATGTGCGTCGGCAGGAGCTTCCGGATCGCCTCGTCCAGCCACTTGTTGGTGACCGTGGCGGGCTCGCCGTGCGTGTGCTCGAGCACGTACTCCTCGACCGCGCGCCGCGCGATGCCCTGCGCGAACGGCGGCACGCGGAGAATCCGCACCTCGGCATCCGGCGCCCAGGGGAGCCCCGCAACGCCGTCTTCCTCGATCCAGGGAATGTCCTCGGGCCGCACCCCCGTCGTCCCCGCCAATAGCACGTTGCACGGCGCAAGCCGCACGAGATTGTCGGCTTGGCTGCCGAGCTCGGTGCGCTCGATGCGATGGGCGCCGTGCCGCGCCAGCACCAGCAGCGAGGGTTTGATCTCCTCGGCCCACTGCATGACCACCTGGAACGGCTTGCCGACCAGGATCTGTGTTTTGAGTGGTACGTCCGGGAACTCCTGGGCCATGACTTCGGCGCGCTTCAGATTCGCCTGGCACAGCTTGAGCAGGCCCTTGTCGATGATGTTGTTGTGCAGCTCCTCCTGCTCCTCGAACTTGAAGACTTTGGACGCTTGATAGGAGAGCACATCCTTGATGTTGTGAAACACGACGTGGTGGTACTCCACGTCGAACGCGCTGCACACGTACAGCGAGCCCCCAAACGCCTGCGCCAGCTCGAGCGCCAGGCGCATCGCCCGATAGCTGTAGGACGACCCGTCCACGCACACCAGGAACCGCCCGCCGGCGAACGGCCGATCGTCCCGGATCAAGAGGATGTCCTTCTCGATCCCCCGCAGCACGCGCGACACCACGCCGCCGAGCTGCGAGTAGGGCTGGCGGCCCAGCCCGTGCGCGCCGATCGCCAGCAGGTCGTACTGCCGACCCGACGAGCCGGCGAGCCGCGCCGCCGTGTCCTCTTCCTCGGCGACCAGCCGGCCGTTCTCGCCCACTTTCACATCCGAGCGGACCTTGTCGCCGCCGTCGTACCCCGCCGCGCGGTCGGGGTCGAACCCGATCAGCCCCGGCAGGCGACCCGCCCCGCGGTTCACTTCGTTCACGATCTCTTCGTAGTTGATGCCTTCGAGCAGCTGGCGCGTGAGCCGCACGCCCGCGCCCTCACATCGCTTGCCGAGCTGGTCGAGGAAGCTGTCGGCGATGAGCTGCAGGCCCTTTTCGATCAACTTGTCGTGGATTTTGCGCTGCTTCTTGATCTCCTCGGGCGTCTGGAACCGGGCGGGGAGACCCGTCTCTAGCTGTCGGAAGCGGACGTCGTGGAGTCGGGCGGCGTAGACATGGTTACCGGTGATGCGGCCGTTGGACCGGCGGGACAGCTCGATGGCCCGGTCGACCGCCCAATCTGAATGCGTGGAGTTGTCGACGGGGACGAAGATCTCACGATACACCGGCACCTCCGCTTTAGGGCGCGGCGAGTATGTCAGCCACGAAACAGGCTGTCAAGTAAGCGGGGGCACCAGTTGCCTACCGTCTGAGTCCCAAACGGTGATGGCATCCACCGGACAGGCGTCGCACGCGCGCAGCAATCGTTCGCGCTCCACGGCCTCGGGCGCGACGAACACCGCCACGGTGTCCTCGTCCAGTTTGAAACCTTCGGGCGCCTCCTTCACGCAGTCCCCGAACCCGACGCATTGGTCGCGGTCGATCACGACGCGCAGCCCGTGCACCGTGCGCTCGCTGAGACTCACATCCCCTCGAGGCCGAGCTCGGTCCGCGCCGTGTCCATGACCGCCGGCGTGATCTCGGCGATGCCTCGATCCTTGGCGTAATCGAGATAAATCCGCTTGACCATCCCGCGCACGAAGTTAGGGACTCGGGCGAGGCGCTCCTGCGCCTCCACTGACCAAGTGGTACCGCTCCCCGCTCCCCGCTCCCCCTCGTCTTCGAAGGCGTCCGGTTTCCCTGTGGCAACCATCCCGCGCACCATCTCCATTGGCTGCGGCGGGAGTGTGGTGCCTCCGATCTTCACGCCCAGGGACGCGACCAGCTGGGTCTCCATGGGGTTCGTAAGTAGCGCTACGACCCGACCGCAGGTCGGGCATCGGAACGCCGCGGCGAGTGTCCCGTCGCCCGGGAGCTGCCGCTCCTCGAACTGCATCTGGCGGTCGCATTCGACGCACAGGAACTTCATGCGCCCCCCCTTTACTCCCAGGCTGAAGCCTGGGCCCGGTCAGACGCTGCCCTTAAGGGCAGTGCTGTACGGGGCGCACGCTTCAGTGTGTGGATACTCACGAGGTGACCCCGATGATTACCGCGAGCGCGGTCCAGATCTCGGCGCTCGGATGCCAGGGAATTCTCGCCAGCACCGGGATCCCGAACTCGGCGGCGAGCTCGTCGGCGGCGCTCCCGGCGAACGGACCGCCCACCATGTTCTCGACTACGCCGAGCGGCGTCGCCTTCCGGTCGATGGCGCCGCGCAGCGCCCGGCGCACCGCGTCCCGCGACTCCGGTGTAGGGATCGTCACGGCGAGGACGGCGGGTGGCGCCGGCAACAGCTCGGTGAGCTCCTGGAAGCGCTGCACGCCGGGCGGGAGATCCACGAGCAGCTCGTCGAGGGCGCCCCAAGCCACGTCGGCCAGGAACTCGCGCAGCGCCGCTGCCTCGAGGGCGCCGCGCCACACGAAGGCCTCCGCGTCGGGCCCCCGGAACGCCAGGGGGCGGCCGTCCTCGAGGAGCAGCGCCATGGAGAAGCATCGTATGCCTTCCGAGGTCACGGCCGGTTCGATGCTGTCGTCATGCAACGTGCAACGTGCAACGGGGAGGCCGAGAAGGGCGGGGATGGTCGGCCCGTTGAAATCCGCATCGAGAACGCCAGCGACCCGTCCGGAGCGCGCCAGCGCGCGGGCCAGGCCGGCGGTCACGAAGCTCTTCCCAACGCCGCCCTTGCCGCTCAGGACCGCCACCACCCGCCGTACGCTAGCCAGCCGGTCGGCGACGCGGCGCCGCTGGGCCACGATCTGGTCGACGAGCCCCGAACGGTCGGCTTCCGTCAGGTCGCGATAGGTTCGAATATTGAGGGACATCGATCGCAAAGATGGCGCCGCGACCGACGACCGTCTAGTTTCCCCGTTCTTCCATGATCGACGAGCTCAAGCAGAAGCTGCAGGCCGAGGTCGAGCGCCTGAACCACGAGATCAACTTCGTGCTACCGAAGGAGATCGAGCGAGCGCGCGCGCACGGCGACCTGCGGGAGAACTCGGAGTACAAGGCGGCGCTCGAGCGGCAGCAATTCGTGACGTCGCGGCTCTCCCATCTCCGGCTGCGGCTCTCCAAACTCTCGAGCGTGCGGGAATCCGACATCCCGCGCGACCGCGTCGGATTCGGGTCCCGGGTCACGGTCCAGGACCTGGACACGAAAAAGAAAGAGACGTACGCGTTGACGCTCGGTGAATTCGTCGAGGGCGACGACGACCCGGACGAGCTCCGGGTCTCGATGGCGTCGCCTTTGGGCAAGTCGCTACTCGGTACGAAGGTGGGCCAGGCGGTGACGATCGCGCTCCCGGTAGGGAAGCGGCGGCTCAAGGTCCTGGAGCTCGAGACGGTGCACGACCTCGCAGGAAAGTAGGGCGCGGCGTGCTGCGCCCCTACTAAAGCAGCCGGTGGAACACCATCGGGCCGCTCGGGCTCGCCGACCCGGCCCGCGGCTCGATGCTCATCGCCGCACCCAGCACTCCACCCGGTGGCATCTCCAGCGCCATCACCATCGGCCGGTCCTCGTCCATGGGCATCACCGCCGCCGTGGACATGCCCCGCTCGGTGATGAACCACAGCTGGTACGCCTGATCGTGCGCGTTCGGGGCGAGCCCGTCGCAGCGCACCAGCCAGCGGTGCCGTGCGCTGTCGGCGAAGATCGTCACCGACCCGACCCGCCCGCCGGTCGAGACCGGGATCTGGATGAGCCGCGTCGCGGGTCCGTGAATGAAGGTCGCCACGGTGTCCTCGAGCGCCTGGACTCGGGCGGCGAGCACCGCGCGCTGGGCGGTGAGCGCGTCGATGGTGCGGTAGGCCCACCACGCACCGCCCCCCCCTCCCACCGCCAGGGTGATCAGGGCCGCAGCCGCGAGGGGCCCTCCCCACCTTCGGCGCGGCGCCAGCGCGCGCGCGAGCACCCGCCCCTTGAGATCGGGGCGCGGGTTCCGCGGCGCCGCCAGCATGCCCAGCCAGTCCGTCATTCCGCCCAATCCCTTAAGTGTCCCAGGCTCTCGGTCAACCTTTGATGCGCGGTGCGCAGCCGTGTCTTCACGGTCCCGAGCGGCTGGTTCAGCCGCTGAGCGATCTCCCCGTGCGACAGCCCCTCGAAATACGACAACAAGACAACGCGCCGCTGCTCCTCGGAAAGGGCTGCGAGTGCGGCATGCACTTCACGGTGCACCGGCCACCCGGGCACCGCGGCTTCGTGCGGCGCGGCCGGTGGGATGGCACCGACGTCCACCGCGTGGGCTTGCTCGAGACGCGCCGATTTGCGCCACCACCGCCGTCGCCGGCGCAGGGCATCGAGCGACCTGTTGCGCGCGATCGACAGTATCCAGGGCACCAGCGGGCCGCGTCCGGCGTCGTGCTGGTCGATGTGACGCCACACCTGCACGAAGACGTCGCTCACCACTTCTTCCGCCTCGTCCTCGTCGTGCAGAATGTGCAGTACCGAGCCCAAGATCCACGGCGCGACGAGGTCGAACAGCTCTCCCAGCGCATGCTCGTCCCCCGCTTTGAGGCGGCGCTCGAGTGAGCGCTGGTGCTCTTGACTAAGACGTTTCGGAGAGGTCACTTAGATGCCCATACTAGCAGCGAGCCCGGGCGAAGCCAGCCCCGGTCGTGTATATATTTGAGCGTTCGACCGCGGAGGTGGGATGTTGGTTCACTGCCAGGCTGACGACGAGCGCTTTTCATTCGAAGCATTCACCCGGCATCCCTTTTTCACCGAGGTCAACCGGTGGATCGTGGAGCGGGTCATCGGGCCCGGACGACGCAAGATCGTCGACCTCGGGTGCGGACCCGGCGCGGTCACCAAGCTGATTCTCGAGCGACTGGGCGGAGACCCGCGCAACGTCGAGGTGATCGGCATCGATCCTTCCCCCTCGGCACTCTCCAAGGCACGCGCGGCGATCCAGTCCAAAGTGGTGCAGTTCATCGAGGGCAGCGCCGAGTGGGTGTCCCGCATCGTCTCCTCCGCAGACGCGGTCGTCTTCCTGAATGCAATCCACCTCGTGCCGGACAAGGCACAAGTCATCGGCGAAATCCGCAAGACCTTGAACAAGGACGGCGTCTTCGCGTTCAATACGACCTTCTTCAACGGCGCGTACGTCGATGGCACGGGCGCCTTCTGGCGTCGTTGGGTGGTCCGGGCCGTGCAGGTGCTGCGGGAGCGCGGAATCGAGGTCAAGCACTCGGACCGCGCCGTCGCGCGGCAATTCCTCACGCCCGAAGAGTACTCCGACCTGTGCGTACAGGCGGGGTTCGCCCGCCCGTCCGTGGACCTGGTCAGGATCGAGATGCCGCACGAGAGCATGCGCGACATCGGCCGGTTTTCCCTCTTCATTGAAGGAGCCCTGCCCGGCGTACCGCTCGAGGAGGGCTCCGCTGCGCTGGAAAAGGGGCTGGAGCGGGCGATGGACGAGACGGGCGTATGCTCCGTGCCGCGCAATTGGCTGGAGTGCGTCGCCAGGGCACCGTAGGTCAGTCCGCCGGTTCGGTCAGAAACTCGAGTCGGGCATGGGCGGCGCGCAACGCCGCCTCCACGGCCTCCGACGTATCCCCCCGCGCAAAGATGAACCCCGGGTAGCGCGAGCCTTCGGGCCAGGGCACGAGCATCTGGCCGTGATGCATCGTGATCACGACCTCCTCGACGAGCGGTACGGCCTGGGCCGCGTCGACTCCGCGCACCTCCCGCAACACACCGGCCCCGGGTACGGGGATCATCATCACGCCGGACGCCTGGTGCTCGCGCTCCACGGTCGGTAGCTCCATGCCCAGCGCATGCCGAATGATGAGCTCTTCGAGCGACATCCCAGCCCCGAGCCCCGAGCCCCCGTTCCCGAATCTCAGCGCTCCGCTGCACCGACCACCGATGGGCCGCGCGGCGAGCTCGATCAGCCACGCTGCGCGGTCGTTGTGGCGGATCTCGGCGTGGATCGGTCCTTCCCGGAGCCCGAGCGCGCGGACGGCCGCCTGCGCGCACGCGGCGATGTCCTCCTGTGCCGTCCGCGTGAGGCGGGAGGGCGTGACGTAGATCGTCTCCTCGAAAAACGGACCGTCCAGCGGGTCGGGCTTGTCGAACATCGCGAGCACCCGCAGCGACCCTTGCGTCACGAGCCCTTCCACCGCTACCTCGCGCCCGGGCACGAACTCTTCGACGAGGACGTGCCCAGCCCAGTCGCCGCACTCCGCCAGGTCCGGCTGCTCGAGGATCGCCTTGATGCGCCGAAACGCCGCCACGAAGCCGGGGGGGTCGTCCGCGCGGACGACCCCGCGTGAGGCGGACAGCCGCAGCGGCTTCAACACGCATGGGTAGGAGGCGCCGTGCGCCAGCCGCTCGGGGTCCGCCGCGATGGTGCGCAGCTCGAACCGGGGCACGGCCACACCCGCCGCGGCGAGCAGCTGCCGCTGCTGATGCTTGTCGCGCGCCGCCGCGGCGGCCGCGATGGGATTCCCCCGCAGCCCGAGCTCCTGCGCGATGGCGGCGGCGACCACGGCGGTGTCGTCGTCCACCGCCACGATGCCGTGCACGGGATGCGCGTAGGCGAACGTCCGCGCCTGCACGGCCGCATGCGCCGGGTCGGCGAAATCGAGGGTGACGAGTCCGGTGGGATTGGCCCGCTCGAAGGTGCTCGGTCGTTCGGACGCGACCGTCACGTCGACGCCGAGCCGGCGGGCCGCTTCGACGAACGCGACCGTGCGATACGTGACGGTCGGCAACAGCAGCAGCAGCCGGGGCGAGTAGGGGCGCAGCATGCTGCGCCCTTACTTTTTCGCGGCGGCGAAGTAGGGGTTCGAGCCGGCGGTGTGGTCGGTGATGTCGACGATGCCCTTCACCTCGGGGACGTGCTGCTGCAGCATGGCTTCGATGCCCTGCCGCAGGGTGACGTCCGCCATCCCGCACCCCTGGCAGCCGCCGGCCATGCGGACCATGACCACGGCGTCCTGCACGTCGATCAGCTCGACCCGGCCGCCGTGCCGGGCGACCATGGGATTCACCTGGCTTTCGAACAGGTCGGCGACGCGCTCGTACAGCACATCGTCCGCCGTAGCGCTCCCCGCCGCGGCGGGTTTGGACGCCACCGCCGGCAGTCCCGCCGCCAGCGCGACGCGGATCGCCTGGCCCACGGCTTTCCCGACCGCCGGCCAAGGCGCGGGGTTACGCTTCACCACCGTCACGAGGTTGCCCGACACGATGACCTCGCTCACGTCCGCCCCCGGGATGGCGAAGATCGCCTCCGCGAGCGGGGAGCCGCGCGCCTCGTCGGGCGAGGCGAACCGGCGCACGCCGCCCGCATGCACCGGCTCGCTCACGAGAAACTTGCAGCGGCCGTTGTCGATCGGCTCGGCGGTAATGCGGACCTCGGCGCTCATGGTCGAAACTTAGCTTGCCGCCCCCGTCGGCGCGGGCACCGGACGCATCTGCCGCGCCGCCTGTACCATGTTGCGGAGCGACGGCAGCGTCTCCTCCCAGCCGCGCGTCTTCAAGCCGCAGTCGGGGTTCACCCAGATCTGCCGGTCGCCGAGCACCTCCTGCATGCGCTTGAGCGCCTGCACGATTTCCGCGGTGCTCGGCACGCGGGGCGAGTGGATGTCGTAGACGCCCGGCCCGATCTCGTTGGGATAACTGTACTCCTTGAACCCCTCGAGCAGCTCCGACCCCGAGCGCGCGCTCTCGATCGAGACGACGTCCGCGTCCATTTTCTCGATCACGCGGATCACGTCGTTGAACTCGCTGTAGCACATGTGGGTGTGGATCTGAGTCGCATCCGACACACCCGCGGTCGCCAGCCGGAATGCGTTCACCGCCCACTCGAGATAGCCCGGCCAGTCGGCCCGGCGCAGCGGCAGGCCCTCCCGCAGCGCCGGCTCGTCGATCTGGATCACCCGAATCCCCGCCGCCGCCAGGTCGGTCACTTCGTCGCGGATCGCGAGCGCCAGCTGCTTCGCCGTCTCCGCTCTCGGCTGGTCGTCGCGCACGAACGACCACTGCAGGATCGTGACGGGACCCGTCAGCATGCCCTTCACCGGGCGCGCGGTCTTGGACTGCGCGAACGTGCTCCAGCGCACGGTCATCGCCTTGGGGCGCGAGACGTCACCGTAGATGATCGGCGGCTTCACGTAGCGGCTGCCGTACGACTGCACCCAGCCGTGCTCCGTGAACGCGAACCCTTCGAGCTGCTCGCCGAAATACTCCACCATGTCGTTGCGCTCGAACTCGCCGTGCACCAG
>Ga0137415_10001094_pt1 | contig 26713 bp, 28 predicted proteins | sample CZODoug3_1_1_16f_FD_183082 | JGI IMG/M metagenome (GOLD analysis project Ga0137415, IMG submission 183082) | Vadose zone soil fungal communities from Angelo Coast Range Reserve, California, USA - CZODoug3_1_1_16fungal (Hybrid Assembly) | ecosystem: Environmental > Terrestrial > Soil > Vadose...
CGCGCCGTCCCAAGCCGAGTGCGTTCTGGTTCGGGGCGGTGGCGCGCGCGCGATCGCTCTAATCGCGTGCGGCGGTGCCGGACCTGATAGCCTGCCGCTCGTCGATGGTTGCCACAAAGACGGGCGGAGCCGGCCGTCGATTGATCCTGCTTTCGGTCATTGCCGCGGTGCTCGCCACGATCTCCGCAGCCAATCTGACCTTGATTTATCTGCTGTTCGTAGTAGGCCAGCCCGGGAGCAACCTGGCCGGGTTCGTGCCGATCATGGCGATCGGCGCCGTTCCCTTCCTGGTCACGGCGGGTCTGCTCGCGTGGGCAATTGTCAGCGCGGGTTCGTCAGGCAGCCCGCGTCAGCTGCCGCCACCACAGGTCATCGGCCGGCTGCGCATCATCACCGGGTTTGGATTGCCCTTCATGATCCTCGGCGGGTTGTGGTCCGGCCTGGGGGCGGCATTGCTCGGACTCGAGCAGGGCAGCGCGGCGGGTGTTGCCTTGACGCTTTACCAGTTCACCTTCCTCGCGGCCGTCTTCGTTGACATCGTCACGCTGGTCGTGGCGCTTCGGACGCGCACGCGCACCGGTTCCCGGCCATAGCCAGACTCGTTTCGGCTGAGGAAGTGGCTGGGGCGCTAGGATTCGAACCTAGGATTACCTGATCCAGAGTCAGGCGCCTTACCAGCTTGGCCACGCCCCAGCGGGTGCTGGAAAAGCGTCGACAGTCTAACAGGAGTCTCCTCGATCCTCCGCTTAAGGGAGCTTTTAGTTTTGTCGCGTAGGCTTTGAATTAGGCACTCCTGCCGATGCAGGCCAGCGACAATGGGTGCAACGCTTCGAAACAAGAAGGAAGACTTTTCGCCCTCCGGATGACCGTGGGGCAAGGGGGCGGATGATCGTGGGCGAAGGGGGAGCGTCGTCGGACACCGGCACACAGGCGGTGGGGGTCGCAAACGCCGATCCGGTTTTGGAGCATCACCTGACGCCGCGGCAGGCCGAGGTATTGCGCTTGCTGGCGAGAGGCTGGACCGATGCCCAAATCGCAGATGAGCTTTTTCTAAGCCGGCGCACCGTGCATGCGCACCTCAGGGAAATCTTCCGTAAGTTGGCCGTTTCGCACCGCAGCGCGGCGACCCGCTACGCGATCGACCACGGCCTCGCATAGCGACGCGCGCAATTCGAATAGCGTTGAGCATCTCTCAATTCCCTGACTGTTATGCTGAGCACCGTACAGCACAATGCAGCATCGTACCTGGTGTCAGTCGCGGAAGAGACGTTTCCTGATCAGCTGACGTCCCGCGAGGTGGGCGTCTTGAAGCTGGTCGCAGCCGGCTTGACCAACCGCGAGATCGCCGAACGGCTCGGTCTTAGCTCCCGAACGGTTGACGCCCATCTGCGCTCGGTGTTCGCCAAGATCGGCGTCGGCTCTCGAAGCGCCGCCACTCGCTACGCCGTCGAGCACGCCCTGGTATAGCTCGGACAGCGGGTGAGCACCCGGCAGAGTTTGCAGCCGTCATCGTTGTCCTCTACAGTTAGTGCGCGCACGGAGCCAACTCGCTGTGGAAGCAGCCCGCACATCGGGCGACAAGGAACCTCAGGCTTGTTTCGGGGGAAGACGGATGAGCGCCGATAAGCATCAGGAGATGCGGGTCGGTCGCGAGCGGTTCCTGACGACCCGGGAGGCCGCGGCGTTCCTCAAGGTCAGCGAGGCATCGATTCGACGCTGGACGGACAGCGGCCTGTTGGCGGCCCACCGGGTGGGACGCCGCCGAGCCCGCCGACTTCGCGAGGAAGACCTCCGGCGATTCATGGAGGCGGGTCCAGGTCAGGGTAGTGCCGCCGCCGACAGCAGCTCGCCGTCGACGATCATCATCCAGGACGTGGTTGTCTCGATGGGGAGCCACCTCGCGGCCTTTTACACCAGCGATGCCGGCCGGCTCCGGCTTGGCCTCCCTTTGATGCGAGACGGCTTGCTGGCGGGCCAGACGGTCGTTCTGCGCGCCCGACCTGATGTGCGTGAGGACTATTTCGCCGCGCTGCGCAACGAAGGCATCGACGCCGCGGAGGCCGTCGGATCCGGCCTGCTGATGATCTACCCGGAAGTCCCCGGATCCGCGGCTGAGCAGGTCGTACGCTTCGAGCAACTCCTGACGACCGCAACCCGCAAACGGCCGGGACCGATCCGCCTCCTGGCCGACGTGCTGGCGGACGTCGACGCCGTCGGCTCGGTTGCGGAGCACTTGATCGTTGAGCAGCGGGTCGGCCCGCTCTTCAAACGCTTTCCCGTTGTCACCATCTGCGCCTACGACGTTCGCGCCTTCGATGGCGTCACCGTGATCGAGGCGCTCAAACTCCACTCGGATATTTTTGGGCCTCAGGTCGGCTACTGGCTGAACTGACCGCCCGCGGTCGGCCAGAATGGCAGCATGTCGAAGCCGACCGATAAGCACGGCGTTCTCGCCCTGGACATCGGGACGTCATCCGTCCGCGCCGTCGTCTATGACATCCGCGGGCGGATGCGGCCCACGACCCTCTCGGATGTGCCGTACAAAGTTCGGACGGTAGAGCCCGGCGAAGTCTCGTCGGACCCCGAGGAGCTGATCAAACTGATCGCGGAGAGTATCGATGGCGCGCTGAGGGCCGCGCGCAAAGACAATGCCGAAATCCTCGCCGCAGGGGTTTCCTGCTACTGGCACAGCCTGATGGGGGTCGACCGCCTGGGTCGCCCCACCACCGAGCTCTTCACCTGGGCCGATACCCGGAGTACTCGCGAGGCACGCGACTTGCGCGCGCGCTTTCACGAGCGCGCCTATCACGCGCGCACGGGGTGCTTCTTCCATGCAAGCTACTGGCCGTCCAAGTTGCGCTGGTTGCGAGCCACCCGCCCCGTCGCCGTTCGGCGAACGGTGCGCTGGATGTCGCTGGGCGAGTATCTCTACCAGGAGCTCCTCGGCGAATCCCCCGTCAGTTATTCGATGGCATCCGGCACCGGGCTGCTCGACGTGAACCGCTGCCAGTGGGACGCGCAAGCCGTGAAGCTGGCGGGCATCCAGATCAAGGCCCTGGCGCGGCTCTCTGACTGGGACCACCCACTTCGCTCGCTCCGACCCGGCTTTGCGCGTCGATGGCCGGAGCTGTCTGAGATTCCGTGGTATCTCCCGGTCGGCGATGGGGGGCTCGCGAACGTGGGGGCCGGCGCCCTGAGTCCCCGCTGGGCGTGCGCGACGATCGGAACGTCGGGCGCGATGCGGGTCCTGCTGGAACGCGAACGGGTCGCGGTCCCCTGGGGGACGTTCGTTTACCGCCTGGATCGACATCGCTTCGTGCTCGGCGGGGCCCTGAGTGAGGGCGGCAACGTGGTGCGGTGGTTCACCGACGCTCTCGGTTTGCAGAACAAGAAAAAGCTGAAGCACGCGGCTGGGGCCCTGGCGCCCGATAGCCATGGGCTCACCATCCTGCCGTTCTGGGCCGGTGAGCGAAGCCCCAACTGGCGAGGCGACGCGCGCGCGGTGATCGCCGGTCTGTCTCTGGGTACCCAGCCGGCGGAGATGCTCCGAGCGGCGATGGAGGCGATCACCTACCAGCTCGTCACCGTGGCGTCGGCAATGCAGCGCGTCGTCAATCGACCAGAGTCCGTGATTGCAACCGGCGGCCAGTTGATCCATTCGCCCGCTTGGAGCCAGATGCTGGCCGACGCCCTGAATCAGCGCGTCATGACATCACCGGAGCCGGAAGCCTCCAGTCGCGGCGCCGCCCTACTGGTGCTCCACGCGCTGGGCAAATTGCCACGACTCTGGTCGACGACGCCGGCACGAGGCCGCGTTTTCCGGCCGCGTGCCCGGGCGCACAGCCTTTATGAAGCTGCGCGGCGCCGCCAGCAAGACCTGTACGACCTGCTCTTTCCGCCGCCCAGGCATACCCTCCCCCCAAGGGGGAGGGAAAGTCGGGGCGCCTAGCGCCGCTGCGGGATCAAGTTCCAGAAAGAAGGATCTTCGAAGCCCAGCCGCCACACACTGATTCCCTTCAGCCCGTACTCGTACATCAACGGCAGCTTGCGGCGCAGCGTGTCGGTGCTCTGGATCCAGAGCTCGTGATGCACCCCATAGGCGTTGTACCCGAAATGGATTTCTTCCTCGGTCGCGTCGAACGCCGGGGTTGCCCCATGAGCCTGGGCGAGGATCATCGCATCGGCATACGAGCTCGACGTCAACCTTCCGACGCCCGTCCAATCGTGGTAATAGGTCGGCAAGCCGAGCGTGCCCTTTTCCGGCGGGACGCCCTGCATGGAGAACTCGATCGCGCGGCGCATCCATGGCGTACCCGAGACCGAGCCGGGAACGGTGACGCCGTTGTGCTCGTCATAGGTCATAAAGGAGAGGAAGTCGGCGGCCTTGGCGAGCGCCGCGAAATCGTAGGCGCCCGACCATTGATGAAAGTAGTCGAGGAGCGTCCCGCTGGCCGCGTCATCGCCGGGGAGGCGCGGAATCACGGCGATCGACAGGTTGAGTCCCGCCGGATGGAAGGCATTGGCGCAGTCCTGCACCAGCGCCGTCAGCAGGTCCCGATCGGTCCACCGAATCTGCTCGAAGTCCAGCTGGAAGCCGGCGTAGCCGTAGGTCTTCGCCTCATTGACAAGGTTGCGGGCGAGGGCGGCACGCCGAGCCGGATCGGCGAGGATGGCATGGCCGGCATCGGGATCGACATCCTTGTTGACCACCAAGGGAATGATGGCGACCCCGCCGGCATGGGCGGCATCGATGACGTCCCGCCGCGCGTAGCCGGTGATGGAGCCGTCGGCATTGGCGTCGTACCACGCGGGACTCAACACATCGATCTGGTTCAGGTGTGCGAAGAGCGACGCGCGGCCGTCATCGGTGTTGACGTAGTACATCTGGACCATCCGGCCCGGCAGTACCCGGGTCAGCGTCGATGGCACGGTGAGCTCGGCGCTGGCGCCCGCGCGGCTCCACGTCCCATCTGCGGCCTCGATCCCCGGGTCGATGGTGACGCTGGCCCGGTCCGATAAGCCGAATCCGGTCGAGACCAGCTCGACGGTCCGCGCATCACGCCAGGTGAAGGTCGGATGGCCCGTCATCCGAATGTGCTCCTGCGTCCGGGCGCGGTCCGCTACCGCCCGCGAAAAGCGGATGGTCGCCGCCACGCTGGCCTGCGCATCCGCCTGCAGCCGATAGAGGTGCATGTCGACCGCAGCCGTCAGCGCCGGCACGATTTTGAAGGCGGCCTTGATGTGCATGGCGCCGGCGGCCAGCTGTACCGTGTGGCGGCTGCCCATGGGCAACGGGCCGGGCAGGGCGATCCGTAGCACCGCGCCCGTCGTGGTGGTGGACAGCCTGACCGCCCGACCGTCCATGACGACCCGCCAGTCACCTGGCTTCAGCGGGCTGCTGACTCTGACGACCAGTTGCGGATGGGGCGAGACTTCCGGGAGGGGGGTCGACAGCATCGAGGCCCCGTCGAGTTCCATCGCGTCGACATTGACCACCGGCATGGGGGCCAGGGCCGTCGCAACCAGACCCCCCATGAGCAGAACCCCGGTCATCAGCGCGCCGGTGCCCAGGACGAGGGGAAGGCGCATGCCGGCGCGAGTATGGCCGGGGAGTGGCGATCTCCGCAAACGATCGACGTGGCACCAACTCAGGCCCAGCCGTTAGCGCCTTACGCCGGGTTGGCGGTATCAGGTTTGGTGGTTTGCCGCCTTCGATTCCGGGTACGAAAAAGCCGTGGATCTCCTGGATATTTTGCGTCGCCAGGCAGGGCGATTTCAGTGCCCCAAATGTGGAGAAAGCCTGGCCGATTGCCAGCTCGAGATGGTCGCCCATGCCGATGAGCAGTCCCTGGTCAAAGTCACCTGCGCCCACTGCCAGGACACGCGGATGATCGCGGTTGCGATCGCCACCGAAGCCGAAGCCCAGGCGCCTGCCATCGAGGTTCGCGACCAGCCGGTTGACGATCTTGGCGGGCCGATTACGGCGGATGACGTGCTGGATGCCCGGCTCGCCCTCGCCGGCTTCGAGGGTGACCTGGCCGGCCTGCTTCGCCAGGCCTGACCGGTCACCGGCCGGTAACAATCCAAAGCAGACAGCGCCAGCGCTGGACAGGCTGCACCCCCGACCGTAAGATGGCGCCGTGATGAGGGGATGGCACCGCCCGGTGGCGGCTGGCCTGCTCGCCCTGGCGGCGTGGTCGGTCGGAGGCCTCTGGGCGCTGGCGGGTCCGCCGGTGCCGACCCTGAGCCAGCGCGCACAGCCCTGGTCGCGCCAGGCGCTGGGCAGCGATCGCGTTGACACCATCGGCTCGTCGGGCTGCGCGCTGACCGCGGTCACTATGGTGGCGTCCGCCTACGGCTACTCGACCAACCCCGCCCAGCTGAACCAGTGGCTCACGGCCCACGGCGGCTATATCGAAAACGACCTGCTGCTCTGGCGGCAGGCAACCGCGGTCACCCAGGGTTCGATCCGCTGGCAGTGGCTCCACGTCCCAGGGATGGTGTCGCAGCTCCGCACCGACGACCAGGACATCGAGGATCTCCCGCCGCTCTCCCTGGTCGAGGCGCAGCTCGATGCCGGCCGGCTGGTGGTCGCCGAGGTTCGACTCTACGGCGGCATGCACTTCGTGGTCATCACCGGCCATCGCGGCGACATCCTCTATATCAATGATCCGTGGTTTGGGGATCGAACCACCCTGCAGGCGCGCTACGGTAGCTACCGCCAGGCGGTGCACTCAGCGCAGGTCTACTACCGCAGCTAGGCTTCGAGCCTGTCAGGCGGCTCCGGCGAGCTCGTCGTCGAACTCCGCCGGACCCCACTGGCGAGTCCGTTGGGCAACCGCAGCGCAGAGGTTCTCGAAGGTGTCCTCGCGGAACAGGGACCGGTTGAGTTTCAGCACCTCGCCGTTGGCCGCGATCTCGAGATGTCCGCCCTCGCGAGTGATGACCTGGTTCATCCCGTGCACCCGGTTCCAGGGCACCAGCCGCGGCTGCCGATTGAACCAGGCATGCCCGACCGGCCGCAGCGCGATCCCATCGCGGCTGACGGTCACCTCGATCCACTCGATGAAGAAGCTGTGAAAGAGGAGCCCGACACTGAAGGCGAGGCCGCACCCCATCGCGATCGCGAGCGCCGCGAAGGACGTGCTGTGTGTCTGCGAGACCTCGAAGACGGCCAGCACGAAGCCCAGCGCGCAGGCCGTGATCGGCACGCCCGGCCAGAGGATAACCAGCCGATTCAGTGGGCTGTCCGGCCGAAAGCTCATAGGTGCAGATAACGGTATCGGCGCAGATCGAAGCCAACATTTCGGCAATCGATTCGCGGCCAAGCTGTTGCCCGCGCGTAACGGCCCAGCGGGTCGGAGGGCTTTAGACGTCCAGTTCTTTGACGTCGAGGTCGCGCAGCTCGGGTGGCGCCGCAAGGCCATTGTCGACCAGGATGCGCAGCAGCCGCAGGACATAGCGCGCGCCGTTGAGGTTGACGCCATGCTGGCGCGTCAGGGTCTGGATCGCCTGGAGCTTGCGGATGTCCCGCTGCGAAAACCGCCGGCGATTGGTCGACGTCCGCTTGGGAATTACCAGGCCGAGGTGCTCGTACATCATCAAGGTGCGGGGGTGCGTCTGCAGGATCTCGGAGGCAACGCTGATCGTGTAGATAGGTTTGTCGAGGGAGAGGCTTGTTTCCGTGGGCGCCCGGCGAGTTACTCCTTTAGCCAATCCTCGATGCCTTCGGAGAGACTGGTCGGCGTTGTACGGGCCTTGATGAGATATTCATGCGCCCCGAGGCGCAGCCCTCGCGCGACCAAATCCTCTTCATCGTAGTTAGAGAGGATGATAACCGGAATATCGCGGGTCTTCTCCTGCGCCCGCAACTTCCTCAAGACTTCCAATCCGTCCATCTTGGGCAGGCGGATATCGAGAAAGATGATGTCGGGGGCCAGGTCGCCAGCCTTTTTGAGTCCCTCCTCGCCATCGAGGGCGGTGTTGACCCGATAGCCGTCGAGTTCCAACTTCAAGCGGTACATCTCGAGCACCGATGGATCGTCTTCCACGAGGAGCACATCGACCAGGTCTTCGTCAGCCTGGGTTGCGCGGCTCGCGCCCGCGGTGCGGCGCGTTTTACTTTCCATAACACTCCTCTTGGCGCGAAGCAGTATAGACGAACTCCGGGATTCGCGCGGGTCTTATGGATAGCAAAACGGCGCAGTCTCGACCAGGCATACGCGGGTCCCTCCGAACAGCCCCGAGAAAAGTTAAGGCCCTCCGTTGGGAGGGCCCGAAGAGGGGGGCAAGAGAACTAGTGCAAATTATAGGGAGGCCCCGGAGCCTTGTCAACACGGACACAGTCAGAAAATATCCTGCGCTGACTGTTGGTAAAGCGGACGATGCGCGCATAACAATCCGCAAAAAATAGCGCATATCAAATCAAGCGGATCCCGTCAGCCGCGACGCAACGTCGGCGCTGGTCAGACGTCCAGTTGCGAAACGTCGATGTCGCGGAGTTCGACCGGCGACGGCAGCTGGTGTTCGTGCAACTGCTTGAGGAGCTTCAGGATGTAGCGGACGCCGGCCAGGTTGACCGAGTGCTGTCGGGTCAGCTTCTGAATGGTCTGGAGCTTCATGACGTCGCGCTGCGAAAATCGCCGGCGGTTGGTCGAGGTCCGCTTCGGGACAACCAACCCAAGATGTTCGTACATCATGAGCGTCCGCGGGTGGGTTTCCAGGATCTCCGACGCCACGCTGATGGTGTAAATCGGTTTGTCCAGGGAGATATTGGTGTCGCGTCGGGTTTCACGCTTGACGGCGATAGCCATGCGGCCCTCCAGGATTGATGGGTCGGAGACGACGTGGCTGAGTATAGGTGGCAAGGTGAGCGGCCTCAAGGCAGGAAGCGTAAATACATGTGAACTCATATAAACCCCCAGCTCGGGCATCATGTAGTAGCCAGAAGGTTAGTGGCCTGCTATCATGCTTCGTAACAGGCGCGATATCGCGCTAAAAACCCTTACCGGAGGTGCCACATGGGCGAGTTTGGCGACAAGGTCGAAGGCGAAGTCAAGGATGCAGGCGGCAAGGTGACCGGCGACAAGAAGATGGAGTGGGAAGGCAAGGGCCAGAAGGCGAAGGGCGATCTCGAAGGCGCCGCCCGCAAGATGCGCGAGGGTGAGCCCGTCGAGGGCGAGCCGATCGAAAGCGACAAGAACCTCTAGCTCGGGAGGGCGAGGGGCCGGCCTGGCGTGAGGCCGGCCTTTTTATTTGGGCGCGGCGGGGGGCGACGACTCGGCGTTGGCGGCCTCGGCGGGCAGGCTCGCTGCCGCCGTGGTGGAACGGCGCCCGGCATGGGTCCGGCCGCCACTTGGGGTGGGGGTCGGTGCGCTTCCCCGGACGCGGATGTGGCTCAGGGTTGACTCGCGAAGAATGAGGAAGAGGAGCAGGGCGACCGAACCCAACAGGAAGTTCGTCCCCAGCCAGCTGTAGGCCAGGAAGAAACCCAGCACGAACCCGATCAGCGCCATCAGGAAGGCGGCAATGGTGCCAATGTGCATGAACTCGTCTTGCAGGTGGTGGCGGGGGAAGAGCTGCCGTAACCAATGCTCCAGCCCGGCGCCGGTCCGGCCAGGATGCGAGGGGGCGGACGTGGAGCCGGCAACCGGGTCAGCCTGGGACTTTCCGCAGAAACGGCAGAAGTGGGCATCCGCCTCGATCGACCTGCCGCATTCGCGGCAGAATACGGTTCCCGTTCTTGGGGCAGCGTCGGGAGGCGACAAAGCGGCCCCATTATAGGGCCCGCGATCGGGTCGCATCCCGGAGTTCAAGAGTGGCGTAACCAACGGCCCCACCCTCCCGTTGGACTGGTAACGATGGCAACGCGAGCTCGGCTGTCCCACGCAAGCCCCTTTTACGTTATACTGGCTCCATCAGATTTTCACCACTCAAGTAGTGGGATTTTAGGGGCATGAATTGATAAGTATCCTGCACGCGACGCACTCAGTATCTGCTAGCGGCCTCTCGTCCCTCGACGCGCGTCGGCGCCAGATCCGGCGCTTGCGCCGGTCGCCACTCCGCAGCCTGGCCAGCGGGGCAGGGTGGGGAGCGGTTATCCTCGTCTCTCTGTGGCTCCTCCTTTCGGGGATCTTCGGGTTTCTGAGCGCCTAAACCTCGCGGCACGCCGACGGAGTCAGCGAAACGTCAAGAGCTGGCGCCGGCGTAGCCGTGCCGACTTTCGCCGCGTGCTGATTCTCGGCTTACTGGTCGTCTTGCTCCTGCCCCTGCTCGGCATCCCGGCGATCACGGCGCAGGCCGTGGGTACGTTGCCGGCGGTCAGCGGGCTCGCCTCCAACAAGATGGAACAGGACACCCTGATCTACGACCGACATGGCACCTTGCTCGCCGACATCGGCAAAGCCGGCGACCATCGCATCGTGGTGCCGCTCAACTACATCTCGCCCTGGGTCGTGAAGGCCACGCTCGCCACCGAGGATCGCACCTTCTACTCCAACAGCGGCATCGACCTCGGCGGCATCGTCCGCGCCGCCATCGCGAACTATCAGCACCACAAGGTCAAGCAGGGTGGCAGCACCATCAGCCAGCAGCTCGTGAAGCAGGTCTACATCGGAACCAATGCTCCCGCAGATATCCAGCGAAAACTCAAAGAAGCCGTGCTCGCGATCGAGCTGAACCGCGAGTACAGCAAGAACCAGATCCTCGAGATGTACCTCAACACCATCTTCTACGGCAGCCAGACCTATGGGATCGAGGCTGCGGCCCGCAGCTACTTCCAGACCAATGCCCACGACCTGTCCCTGGCCCAGGCGGCCATGCTCGCTGGGCTGCCGCAAGCACCCACCCAATACAACCCGGTGGTCAACCTGCAGTCCGCCAAACTACGACAGGCACAGGTGCTGGCCGCCATGGTCGGTGAGAAGTTCATCACCGCGGCGCAAGCCGAGGCGGCCTACGCCGTCAAGCTGCAGATCTTCCCACCGATTGTCAAGTTCGAGGCACCCTACTTCGTCGACTATGTGCTCAAGACACTGGTGAAGGACCACAAGATCAGCTCCGACGACCGTCGTGGTTACCGTGTCTATACCAGCCTCGATCTCGACCTGCAACACCTGGCGGAGCGGGTGGTGCACGACCAGATCGCGCAGAAAGGGAACTTCTACAACTTCCACGACGCCGCGCTGGTGAGCATGGACCCCCGCACCGGTGAGGTGCTGGCCATGGTCGGCGGCGACGACTACAACCGACCGGGCGGACAATACAACTTCGCCTATGACGTGCCGCGTCCCCCCGGCTCGAGCTTCAAGATCTTCACCTACACCGCCGCCATCGAGAGCCGAAAGGTCAACATGCTCAGTCCCATCCTCGACGAGCCGATGGTGTTTCCCATCGGCGGCGATCCTGCTGGCTTCGGCAAGTACGTCCCGCAAAACTACGACCGCCGCTTCCATGGCACGCTGCCGCTGAAGATGGCGATGGGCAACTCGATGAACATCCCGGCGCTGAAGACGGAACTGCGCACCGGTATCCCCGCGGTGGTTGATATGGCACACCGTATGGGGTTGACCTGCCTCGGTCCACTCCCCTGCGTCGATCAGAGCCCGGACAACTACGGGCCGAGCCTAACGCTCGGCGCCTACCCGGTCCGGCTAGCGGACATGGCCACGGCTGCCTCGACCTTGGCAACGCTCGGGGTCCGGCATCGCGAAGCGCCCATTCTCAATATCAAGGATGGGCTCGGTAAAGACGTATTCACCTACGACCCGAAAAAAAATGAGTTCCGCGCCATCGACGACGGCGTCGCCTTCATCATCGCCTCGATCATGTCGGACGATCGCAACCGCTGCCTCGAGTTCGGCTGCCACGGCGACCTCACCCTCCCTGGGCGGACAGTCGCGGCGAAAACCGGCACCACCAACGACTTCAAAGACAACTGGACGGTCGGCTTCACCCCCAGCCTGGCGACGGCGGTGTGGGTCGGCAATCCCGATAACAAGCCCCTCAGCCATAACTCGACCGGTATTGTCGGTGCCGCGCCGATCTGGCACCGCTTCATGGTGGAGGCACTCGCCGGCAAGCCCAACGAGTGGTACCCGGTGCCGACCAGCGTCCATGCCGTCGGCGCGAATTATTTCTTGCCCGGGACCGAGAGCCTGCCGCCCACCCTGGCGCAGCCGTGGCCACAGTGCAAGCTGCCCGCGAACTACAACCCCTACACGCTGAGCTACTCGCAGATCACGGTCAACGGCGTCTACTGCATCATCAACGCGCCGCCGCCGCCGCCCGCCCCACCGGCGCCGTCACCATCGCCGACCCCCTGTCCGGCTCCCTCGATCTTGCCGAACGGCAACTGCAAGCCGCCGCCGCACGACTGACGATCTGACCTGGGCTAGGCGATTCCCGGCTGATCGCTCGGGGCCTTCTCGCGGCCCTGCTCGCCATCGCCAAACGGCATTTTGGACGCCAGCCCGCCGGCCCGGTCGCGCAGCTCGATGCCGCGCTGCATCAGGTCGTCGCGCATCTCTTCGCCGGATTTGGGGGCGAGCAACAACGCCAACCCGAAGCCGACCGCGACTCCGAGCAGCAGCCCCGTGACGAAGCGCTCCACGCCGGCGTCCTCGTCCTGGGTGATCCGGGTCCGGCGTAAGGCCGAGACGGCGTCCGTGAGCCGGTCTTTGACCTCCAGGTCCTGGGCGGTTTTCGTAGCCCGGTCGAGCAGCTCACTCAACCGGTCGATCGTCTTTTCCACGGTCTGATCCATCCTGGTCCTCCCTAGGGGCGCCTGGCCCTGCTTTCTCCGCCACCTGCCGTTCGGCGTCGGGGTGTTGGCGCGGCTGCCGCAGGCCCGCCGCCATTGCCGGCCATCATCTCCTCTGCCTGGCCCAACAGCCGCGAGATCCGGCGGCGCATCGCCTCGCCGGATTCGGGCGCGTAGAGCAATCCCAGGATCGCGCCGGCCATCGCACCATGCCGAAGACCTCGTAGATACCCCATGCCCGAAAACGATCGTATCACTTGCCTTTGGCCCCACCCTATGGTCTGTTGTGTACCTCGCCGATTCAGGAAATCGGGCGAACTTGTTTTATACTAGCCACCGATGGTAGGGGAGGAAAGATGACAGGCATGATGTCTGCTTTGCGGTTTGGCGGTCATAATCAGCCCGCTCCGGCGTGGAAAAGCGGAGGTTGTCCAAGGAGGGGACATGACTGAAGTCGTCGACGAGGACGTAAACGTCCTCTTTATCGAAGATGATCCGGCCGTGGCTGAGATGTACAAGCTCAAGCTGGAGTTGGATGGCTACCGGGTCACGGTTGCGAAGTCCGGCGAGGAGGGGCTCGACCACGCCAAGAACCAGGTTCCGGACATCGTCTTTCTCGACATTCGGCTCCCCAAGATGGACGGCTTCGCGGTTCTCGAGAACCTTCGCTCCGACGGCGTCACCAAGAACATTCCGGTCATCATCCTGTCCAACTACGGTGAGAAGGAACTCGTCGATCGCGGCCTGAAGCTCGGCGCCCTCGATTACCTGATCAAGTCCGAGACGACGCCCGCCAGCCTCAGCCGCGGCGTCCAGGATTGGGTCAAGGAATAGACGTTGGTCCCTAACCGCGATCCGCGGATCGGTGGAGCGTTCGACCTCGACAAGCCGCTCTACACGATCAGCGTCGCCTCGGAGATCCTCGAGACCCATCCGCGGACCCTGATGATGTACGAGGACCTCGGTTTAATCGAGCCCTATCGCACGGCGACCAACCGGCGCCGCTACTCGCAGCGCAACGTGCGCAAGCTACAGGTGATCCAGCAGTTGACGCGTGAAAAAGGCGTCAACCTAGCGGGCGTGAAGTACATCCTGATGCTGCTCGAGTCGTTGAAGCGCGGCGGCGTCAAACCGCCCGACGACCTCAAGCAGGTCTACGACCTCTACGAGGAGATTATTTAGTCGTCTTAGCTGGCGGCGATCGGCGCGCCCGCTTCGCTGTCGTGCGCTGACGCGCTCGAGCCCTCGTCCCAGTCATGCGCTTCCGCCGCGGCAATCCGGGGCGCGGCCGCTGACTCGATGATCTCGGGCAGCGGAACTGTCAGAGCGGGGAGGGCAGCTTCGTCGAGCAACAACCGGTCGAGCTCCTCGCCGTCGATCGTCTCCACGAGTTGCAGGTGCTCGGCAATCCTGACCAGCGTGCTACGGCGCGTCTCCAAGGTCTCGTATGCCTGACGGTAGGCGGCGTCGGTCAGCGCCTTGACTTCAGCGTCGACGTCGGCCGCGGTTAGCTCGGAGAAGAACATGCTGTCGCCATCGCCTTTGCGGTGCAAGGTGACCAAGCCAAGCCGCTCGCTCATGCCGAACTCGCAGACCATCTGGCGGGCGACGTTGGTCGCATACTCGATATCCTGCTTGGCGCCGGTCGTGACGTCACCGAAGACGATCTCTTCGGCAGCTCGTCCGCCCATCGCGGCCGCCATGCGCGCGATCAACTCCGACTTCGACGTCAGGTAGCGATCCTTCAACGGCAGCTGGATCGTGATGCCGAGCGCCTGGCCCCGCGAAACCACCGAGACTTTGTGCACCGGATCGCTCTTCGCGATCGACTTCATTACCAGGGCATGACCGACCTCGTGGTAGGCAATGATCGCCTTCTCTTCCGGCGTGATCATCCGGCTGCGCTTTTCCGGGCCCGCCATGACGCGCAGGCCGGCCTCTTCGAGCTCCAGCTTGCCGATCGCTTGCTTCTTGTTGCGCCCTGCCAGGATGGCCGCCTCGTTGAGGAGGTTCGCCAGGTCCGCCCCCGTGAATCCCGGCGTCTGGCGGGCCACGATGTCGAGGTCGATGTTATCGGCGAGGGGCTTGTGTGCCGCATAGAGAGACAGGATGGCGCGCCGTCCGTTGAGGTCGGGGGCGTCGATCGCGACGCGGCGGTCGAAGCGGCCGGAGCGGAGCAGCGCCGGGTCGAGGACGTCGGGCCGGTTGGTGGCCGCGATCACGACCACGGCGCAGTCGGTGTTGAAGCCGTCCATCTCCACCAGCAGCTGGTTCAGTGTTTGCTCGCGCTCTTCGTTGGTTCGGATCTGGGCGCCACCCCGCTTGCGGCCGAGCGCATCGATCTCGTCAAGGAAGACGATGCAGGGCGCGTTCTTCTTGGCATGCCGGAACAGGTCGCGCACCCGCGCCGCGCCGACGCCGACGAACATCTCCACGAAGTCGGAGCCGCTCAGCGAAAAGTAGGGGACCTTGGCCTCGCCCGCCACCGCGCGCGAGAGCAGCGTCTTGCCGGTGCCGGGTGGACCGACCAGCAGGATCCCGCGCGGCATGCGCGCCCCGAGCTGACCGAAACTGCCGGGCGCCTTGAGAAATTCGACCACTTCCTCCAGCTCATGCTTGGCCTCGTCGACGCCAAGCACCTGGTCGAACGTGACGTGCTCCCCGTCACGGACTTTGGCTTCACCCAGATGCTTGGTCATCGCGCCCATCGGATTTCCCAGCAGATTCGAACGACGCAACATGATGAAGAGCAGGGCCAGCAAGACCAGCAAGCCCAGCAGGTTCGGCAGCACCGAGGTGAAGGAGACCTCGTCCGTGGACTGGATGGCGACTCTGACGTTGTGATTGCGCAGATACTGCTCGGTGGTGCCCATCGACAACTCTTTTTCGCGGGTCCACGACTGCCGGCCGGCGGTATCGGTCAACAGGATGCGCTGGCCGCTGATGGTCGCGCCCACGATGTCGCCGTGATCGACGCGGTCGAGCACGTCGCTGATCGGCACGCTCGGCTGGTTCCAGACAGAATTCGCACCAGCGTGGCCGAGGAACCATAGCCCACCCAGCAGCAGCGCGCCGGCGATCGCGAGCGCGGGGACGACCACGCGCTTGCGGCGTAGGCCGGCTGGGATGGAAAGACGGTGAAAGAAAGTTTTCATTGGTTCCTCAACCCCTCTTCTTAGTAGGCGACTGGCTGGTCGGGTAGGGCGATCAACGCCTTGGCCGCGATGCCCCCTCCGTGGTAGCGCTGCCAGAACGGGTAGGCCGTGATCGCTTGCTGCTCGTCCCCGGTGACGCCGTTGTCGGCATTGGCCAGCCGGTAATAGGACCAGCTGATGCCGCCCTGGGCGCGACTCTCATTCATCGAGGTGACGATTTCGTCGGCGGGTGGCGCCCCGGGCGTGCCGTACTCCGGGGCGGCGTCATAGGTTTGGGCAGTGATGGAGAGGGGACGTTTGTATGGGTTGACGCCCGGATCCCGGAACTGCTGAAACACCTGGGCGACGTAGGCTCGTGCGCCATCGGCGCCACTAAATTGCGGCAGCCCGGTAGCGCGCCAGTACACCATCGGCGCAAACACCTGGCAGTAGCGCGACATGGTGGCATAGGCGTAGCCCGGGTGGTCGTACGGCGTGGGCAGCGTGCTGGCGATCAAGAGGTAGCGTTCGCCAAGCCCATTCATGCCGGTAATGCCACCGCGGATGCCCGACAGATACTGGCCGACGTTCGGGTCCGAGGTGCTGTTGCCCTCGATGGTCAGCGCCAGGCCGTCGAGCCGCTGTCCCTGCTCTTCGAATTGCGCGGCCGCCAGGGCATCGGCGGTGTCCGCGGTCGGATCGTCGAGCATCGGCTCGATCCAGCCAATGATGCTCAGCCCATGCGCGTGGGCGATGGGCAGCAGGTCCTGCAAGGCCGGCGCGCCGTAGAAGTGGTGCCGGGAATCGGCGACCCGGATATAAAGGTGGCTGAGGTCAGCTCGGACAGCCGAATCCACGATGGCAGCCGCCCGATCCGCATCCGGATCGTTCCAATCGCCATCGAAGATCATCAGCCAGGAGCCCTTGCCCCGGATGCCGTCGAGCGGCGAGCGCGGGGCTTGGGCGAACCCACGCGCGGTGACGGGCAGTTTGAGGATGGCGCCTACCGGGCGCCCGAAGCTGCTGATCACATGGGCCGCCTGTGCTCGATCCTGGGCGCGGGCCTCCAGGTAGGCGCGCAGCCCGAAGGGAGGCGTGAGAAGTGCGAAGAGCAGCACTCCTAGCACGACTCGCCCTCCAAACACTGTAAGTTGCCGTAAGATGCGCGACATGCTCGATTGTTCGGCACACGGGCCGCTCGGGCGTGACCATACCGGCAAGCCCGGCCCCGTTCAAGCGCGAGTTCGCACGGCTAAGGTGATACGCCCCGGTACAGCCAATGGGTGACCTCTTGCGCGCCGTCACGCTGCGCACAGTGACGCCACAAACTGCGCATACGAGACGCGGGTTCGCTGTTTATCACAAATCCTGATATGTTGGATATAATGGTTTACAATCTCGGGTTCGGGAGGGCAGCAGGTGGCAATGCCGCATAAGTCCAGCGAAGTCTCCGATATGTTCGATATCGAGCCGCGCACCCTCTTTGTGTACGAGAGTGAAAACCTGATCGCCCCCGAGCGGACGCCCACGCAGCGGCGCCGCTACTCACGCCGCGACATCGAGCGCATCCGGCTGATCCGCGAGCTCACCACGGTGCACGGCATCAATCTCGCCGGCGTCAAGGTGATCTTCTCCCTGATGGAGGCGGCCGTGCAGAGCCGGCTTCAGATTCCGGAGACGGAGTTCCCAGAGCTCGCCGGCGCCCGCCATCTCTGGGCCTGACCTCACTTCTCGAGCGCCTTCAGCCGGTTGCCGCCTCGCGGATTCTCCTCGCCGTCGACTTCGATGGCACGCTCGCCCCGATCGTGGCGGACCCGGACCAGGCCGCGCCCAATCCACAAGCGGCGGCAATTCTTAGTGAGCTCAACCAGTGCCTGCTGCGGGTCGCGATCATCAGCGGCCGCGACACGGATTTCCTGGTCAGCCGCTTACCGCTGCCGCGCGCGCTCTTTATCGGTAACCACGGGCTAGAGGAGCGACACGATGGCGCCTCGCGCCTGGTCGCCGAGGCGCAGCCATACCTGGAGCGACTCGGGCGTGCGGCCGATGCGGTGGCGGCACTTCCCCAGGTCCGTGTGCCCGGCGTCATCATCGAACGCAAGCGCGCGGCAGTCAGCGTCCATTTTCGGCAGACCGCGGATCCGTCCGCGTCCGGAGCGGCGTTGGAGCCGGCCATGCGCGAGCTCGCGCGTCAGGAGCAACTGCAGCTCCAAGGGGGACGCCGGGTGTGGGAGCTCCGGCCGCCGATCGAGATCGACAAAGGCGCCGTCCTCCGCCGCCTCGCCGCCGACATGCGGCCGGCGGCCATCATCTATGTGGGTGACGACCGGACCGATGCGAACGCCTTTTCCGCGCTCAAGCGCCTGACCGAGGTGAGAACCGTGGCCGTGGGCGTGCGGTCGCCGGAGGTGCCGGAGGACGTGTTCGTCGACTGCGACCTCATGGTGGACGGCGTGCCGGGCGTCACGGAGCTGCTCACGCAACTGCTCGACGTCTGCGCCAACGCTTAGCGCAACAGCTCGCGTTCGAGCGGCACGGGTTCGTCAAGCCCGACCTCGGGCCGGCGAGCGGCAGACGGTTCGACCAGGTCGCGGATATCTTGCAATTGGGCGGAGATCCAGCGGGCCACATCGTTTTGTTGCACGACAGCACGCATCTTCTCCGCTCGCGCGTGACGTTCAACCGGGTCCATCAACAGGGCGCGATGCAGTGCCTGCGCCGTGGCATCGACATCGAAGGGATTGATGGTGATGGCCCATTCACCGAGCTCTTCGTGGGTCCCGGCGTTTTCGGATAGCACCAGCGCCCCGCCCCTTCGGTTGACCGTAATCCCCTCCTTGGCAACCAGGTTCATGCCGTCATAGATGGGATTCACCAGCAGCACGTCGAACTGCTTGTATCCCGCCACCGCGCGACTCATGTCGTCGCGCAGCTCCAGCCGGATCGGCTGCCACGAATCGGACCCGAGCCGCTGGTTGATCACCCGGGCCACCTGTACTACCTGCCGGGCATACTCGCGATACTGGGGGACGTCCTGGCGCGTCTTTTGCAACAGCGCCCAGAAGACGACCCGTCCCCGCCACTCCGGATGCGCCTGCAGCAGTCGCTCGTAGCCGAAGAAGCCGCGGATGATGTTCTTCGAGAGGTCCATACGATCGACGCGGTAGATCAGCTGTTCCGGTCGCCAGCGAAGGATCTCGCGTTCCGCCCGTTCCACCATCGGACTTGCCGCCGTGCGCTCGAACTCCCGGACATCGATCGAGATCGGGTAGCGACGGACCCAGATGGTGCGGCCTCGGTAGAAGGCCGTCTGCTGCCGAAGGTCGACGGGCAAGCCCATGTTCTCCTCACAGGTCAGCAGGAAATTGCGGACATCCGAGTGGGTCTGCAGGCCGATGATGTCGGCCGCCAGCAGACCGTCCATGATCTCCTCGCGCATGTAGCTCGGCAGGACTTTCCAGTATTGCGGGGTCGGCCAGGGAATATGGACAAAGTGCTGCAGGACCGCATCGGGAAGCTCGCGACGGACGAGCCTGGGAACCAGGTAGAGATGGTAATCGTGCGAGAGGACCAAGGGCCGCTTACGGCCGCGGCGAGCCTCACGCACGACCTGCTGGGCGAACAACTGGTTGACCCGGCGGTAGCCCTCGTTCCAGGCGAGATGGGTGCTGTCGTCCAGCACCGGGGCCTCGGCCAAATTCCACAGGTAATGCTGAACGAACCAGAGCAAGGGGTTGGCGATCGTGTTGTAGTAGAGGTCGTAGGCAAGGCGCGGAGGATTGACCCAGCTCACCTGGAATCGTGAGCCGTCGGTGGTTTCGACCATCATCGGCTCACCGCCGCCGTCAAGCTCGAGCTCCCCTTCGAGCCCATCCCGCACCGAGGCGACCCAGACCGCTCCGGTCGCCAGCGCCAGCCCGGAGAGGCCCGTCACCAGGCCGCCGGCGCCCCGAACAAATCGCGTCCGATCGGCCGGATCGTGCGCGCTGTCCACCGGAGGACGGTTGGCAGCCACGATCGGATGGAAGTCCTTGAGGAGGCGGCGCGTGTATTGCTCGATCGCCAGCATGGGGCTGCTTCTAACTCTACGCGGCATTTCCCCGGGGGCGGTCCGCCGGCTCCCGCTGGGGTTGCCTGCTGAGCCAATATGTGATATCGTGGATATAAAATTACTGCTGTGCGGGATGGGTGGGTGTCCCGTTGTAGGGGTGAGGGACATGGGAAAGCGCAAGCGAATGCCAGCGATCGCTCCCGGACGGGCGGTCTTTACGCCAAGTATCGCGAGCGAGATCCTGAATCTCCATCCGCGCACCCTGATGATCTATGAGAGCGAGAGCCTCATCAAGCCCCAGCGGACGGCGACCAACCGCCGCCGCTATTCCGAAGACGACATCCGCCGGGTCCGGGTCATCCAGTTCCTCACCCGCCAGAAGGGCGTGAACCTGGCCGGCGTCAAGTACGTCCTGCGTTTGATCCAGTCGCTGGGTGACCAGGGCCTCGATCTCAACCAGGTCCGCGAGCTCGACGCGCTCCAGGAAGTCTCGGGCGACGGCCTGACCGCCTGATTTCTGTCCACCATCCTTTCCACACCGGGGGCGGCTGTGACTGTCCGCCACCCTTTTCATAGCGGGGGCGGCTATTTGCGAAAGTACTTGACAGCCATTGCCGACTATGTAACAGTATCCGTATCAGTTTTCATGCGTCGGTGAATTGGGTGTAATCGGGGTTGGTGAAGGGAGCGATTCAATGTTAAGCGACGCCATCGAGGAGATTCATCGGGAGTTCGAGGCGGCGGCCGACCGGCGGAACCAGGAGTTGAAGCGGCGCGCCGATGTCCGCCGTGCGGACGACTTTCTGCTGTCGGTCGAAGACATCATCGAGAACCGGCGGGGTGCCGTCCCGTCGCCGCTGATGGACGAGATCACGCAGTTCGTGCGCCCACTCAGCCGCAAGCTGCTGCGCGCGCTCAACCGCAACGTCACGCGTGATCCGGTGCGGGTCCTGGATGTCCTCTTCGATGTCCAGCAACTGCTCCTGCCCCGGTTGATGGTGGCGTAAATCTCGATAGGGGGGATTCTGCCGGCAAGAAAACCGTAGGGCAGGAGGCTCAATAAGCCGGATAGCGGTTGCTATTGAACCTGGCTTGTGGGTGAAATAGCCTGTGCGGCCGGTCGGAGTACCCTGCTGAGGATCCCTTGATGCGTCAAACCGTGACCCGCGGAAGCGGGTTCGCCGCGGTGCTGCGTCGCCGCTGGTGGATTTTCCCCATGGTCCTGTTGCTGGTCGCGGCTGGCCTGCTGCTGCGTGCCCTCACGGCGCCGCTCGCGGTCAGCGCCAGCGTGGCCGACGGCGATCTGACGGTGGTGCGGAGCTCGGCCGTTGTCCTGAGCTTCAACCAGGACATGGATGCCGCCTCCGTCAAGAGCGGCTTTCGCATCACGCCAACGGTCTCGTACACGATCGTGGTCAAGAATGCGCGCACCTTCGAGTTCCACCCACAACTCCAGCCCGATACCGCCTACAAGGTTCAGGTCCTTGGGGCACGCAAGGGGATGGGGTTCGGCAGCGAGAACTATACGGTGGCCTTTCGGACCGAGCCCGCGCCGAAGGTGACCGGGGCAACCTACAATGACGCGCCGCTGGCCGACGGCCAGCAAGCCGTCGCCCTGCGAGGCAACCTCAAGCTTGCTTTCTCGCAGCCGATGGATGCCACCGGGACCGCCGTGTCGCTGGATGGCGCGGCGCTGGATGCCAAGAGCGTGACCTGGGATAAGGCGGGGCAGAGCCTCACGGTCGCATTGACTCTCAGCCACAGCCGGACCCACACGCTACTCGTTCCCAAAACCGCGACCAACCGTAAGCACGACCTCGCGGTCGCCGACTGGAAGCTGAGCTTTGCGACGATGGTCCAGGTTCCGTCGGCCGGATCGACGGCGCGGATCGGGTCGGGCGCCCCCATCATCATCCAAATTGAAAACAGCTCACAGCCGACCGTCCGGCCGCAGACCGGCATGCAACAGGCCGACATGATCTACGAGTACATCAGCGAGTTTGGGATCCCACGCTTGTCGGCGGTCTACTGGCATCCGCCGTCGAGCCTGATCGGGCCGGTGCGAAGCTGCCGCTTGATTACCGTGGCACTCGAGCAGATGTACCGCGGCATGATTTATTGCTCCGGCGCCAACGACTACGTCCTCGGCCAGGTGTGGAAATGGCCGAACGTGGTCTACGACTACTACTACATGTACGACTTCATGTACCGCGCCTCGGATCGCTATGCGCCTCACAACGTGATCGCCCGGCCCGACAAGATCGCGGCGCACACGGCGCAAGCGAACCTGCCGGCGCCAAACTATGACATCGCGCCGGCCCACCCGGACGTGCCACTGCCGGGCGCCACGCCGGCGACCAGCGTGTCGATCCCGCAGCACGGGGCCGTCTGGCGGTATGATGCCAACTCGCATGAGTACCTCAAGTGGCAGGACGGGGCGCCGTTCGGCAACGTCGGCACCGGCCAGGTCCATGCCAAAAACCTGATCATCGAGCACGTGCAATCGCGGCTCGACACCAACCCGGCGAACACCGGGGTGCACCACACCTACAACACCGAGTACTACGAGCTTGCCGGGGAGGGCTCGGCCGACATCTACTCCGACGGCGGGATGATCCATGTGACGTGGAAACATCCCAATAGCGACCTACCCGTTGTCTACTACGACGCCAGCGGCAACCCGGTGGACCTCAACACCGGACTGACCTGGGTTCACGTTATAGGGAGTGATCAATGACCTGGACGCAAACACTTCGCGAACGCTGGTGGCTGGCGCCGATCGCCATCCTCGTGGTGGCGGCCGCCATCGTGATTCGGATCATCACCACCCCGCTCGAGGTGAGCGCCAACGTCAGCGATGGCGACCAGGCGGTGCCGCGAACGGCCACCATCGACCTGCACTTCAACCAGGATATGAAGCCTGACTCGGTGCAGCACGCCTTCACCATCAGCCCGCCCGTGATGGTCGCCTTCAAAGCCGTCAGTCCCAGACAATTCCAGTTCCGGCCCAAGATGGCGGCGAAGACCGCCTATCACGTCAGCATCAAGGACGCGCAGAACACCTCCGGACGTGGGGTCACCAACGGCTTCAGTTTCAAGACCGAGCCGGCGCCGTCGATCGCCGCGGTCAAGGTCGACAGCAAGCCGGTCACGGACGGCCAGCAATCACTCAAGCCGGCCGGCGACGTCAAGATCGATTTCGCCCAGCCGATGGACGGAGCTCGGACGCCAATCGTGTTGAACGGCAAGCCGCTCGATGCCGCCAAGGTGAGCTGGGCCGGCGACGGCAAGAGCGCCACGCTCAACCTCAAGCTGGGGCACAGCCGCCAGTATCAGCTGTCCATTCCCCAGACCGCGGTCAACCGCAAGCAGGATCCGCTGGCCGCCGACTGGAAGTTCAGCTTTACCACCCTCATCGAAGTCCCCTCACAGGGCGACCCGGCACGGATCGGCGCCGGCGCTCCCACCATCATCCAGATCGAGAACAGCAGCGAGGCGCGCCCGCAGGCCGGCATGCAGCAGGCCGACATGGTCTACGAGTACATCAGCGAGGGCGACATTCCGCGCCTCAGCGCGGTCTACTGGCACCCGCTGCCCGACCTGGTTGGGCCGGTCCGCAGCTGCCGCCTGATCACCATCCGCCTGGTGCTGATGTACAAGGGGATGATCTACTGCTCGGGAGCCAATGACTACGTTCTTGGACTGGTCTGGCAGCACCCCAACTTGATCAATGACTACAGTCACGGCGCGGGCAACGTCTTCTACCGCGACAACAACGGGCGGTACGCCCCGCATAACGTCATGATGCACGGGACCAACGTCACGACCTTCACGGCGCAGCAGAACCTCGCCGCGCTCCAGTACGATATCGCGGCGAAACATGCCGATGCGACCTTCACCGGCGATGCCGCGCCCACGGTCTCGGTGCCCGATCACGGGGCGAGCTGGCAGTACGATCCGGGTTCGAAGCAGTACCTCAAGACCCAGGACGGCGCCGCCTTTATGAATGTCGGCACGGGCCGGGTGCACGCCAAGACCGTGATCGTCGAGTACGTGACCTCCTACCTCGACAAGAACCCGGCGAACCGCTTCCATGGGTACTACACGGAGGCCTACGAGACGACTGGAGACGGCCGGGCGGACATCTTCGTCGACGGGATCGTCATGCATGCCACCTGGCACCACCCGGATCCAAATGTGCCGGCAGTTTACCTCGATGCCAGCGGAAATCCGATCGACCTGGACAATGGACTGACCTGGGTCCACGTGATCGGGTCCGAGAAATGGAGCGGCGTCGGCTGATTGATTAATCAAGGGAGCCAACGCGGCTCCCTTGATCCGGCACAATCAAGGGGTGCCTGAGCGCGACCAAACGACCACTGTTTACATCGTTCCGCACACCCACTGGGACCGCGAATGGTATGCGACCTTTGAGACCTTTCGCGCCCAGCTCGTCGAGCTCTGGGACCAGCTGCTCGCGCTGACCGAGGCAGATCCCGATTTCCGCTTCTTGATGGACGGGCAGACGGTCGTGATCGACGATTATCTCGAGGTCCGTCCGCAGGCGCGGGCACGACTCGATGGAGCGATTCGTCGCGGGCAGATCCAGGTCGGACCCTGGTACACGCTGCCCGATGAATTTCTGGTCAGCGGGGAGACGCTGCTCCGTGACCTGCAGCGCGGGATTTCGGCAGCGGAGGCGCACGGCGGCTCGATGCGGGTCGGGTACCTTCCCGACTCCTTTGGCCACGCCGCGCAGATGCCGCAGCTCTACCGGCAGCTGGGCTTTCGCTATGCCGCTGTCTGGCGGGGCGTCCCGCTCGAGATCGATCGGGTCGCGTTCACCTGGGAAGCTCCCGACGGGAGCCGCGTCCTCACTGCATACATGGGGAATTCCTACGCGCAGGGCGTGGATCTACCCACCGATCCAATCGCCCTGGCGACGCGGGTTGCGTCCGCGCTGGAAGCGATCCAGCCGTTTCGCCCGACGACAAACGTGTTGCTCATGAATGGCAACGACCACGTCCTGCCGCAGGCGGCCTTGAGCGCGGCCGTTAAAGGCGCCAGCGGCCGGCTCAACGGCACCCTCGTTCGGCTCGCCCGCCTCGATGATTACCTGGCGACGCTCCCTACCAATGGGTGGCCACCGTGGCGGGGCGAATTGCGCTCCTCGGCACGGGCGAACGTCCTGATGGGAACGCTTTCGGTCCGCGTGCCCGACAAGCAACGTCATTTCGCGGCCAGCCGGACGCTCGAGCGGCTGGCGGAGCCGATTGCCGCCCTGAGCGGGATCGAGGCGAATGACGCGCTCGAGCAGGCCTGGACGCTGATCCTGCAAAACGCCGCCCACGACACCGCCTGCGGCTCGGGCATCGATGCGGTCGCCGAGGCCTCGCGGAAGCGAAGCGTCTCGGCATTGCACATCGCCGAGACGGTGGTCGAGCGTGGTTTGAGCAAAATGGCGGGACAGGGCCAGGTCTGGAATCCCAGCCTCTTTCCCCGGCAGGGACTGGTCGAAGTCGCGGGATCGCTGGTCCTGACGCCCATCGTTGGCGGCGGTTCGGTCGGGGAGCTCATGATCCAAAGGGCCAGCAACGCGGTCACCGCCGACGCCTCCCGCCTGGAGAACGCGCATCTTAGGTGTGAGCTTCTGCCCGACGGGACACTCACGATCCTGGACCGGCGGATGGGCCTGCTGTACCCGGGACTGCACCGACTGGTGGACGAGGGGGACGCCGGCGACGAGTACAACTTTTCTCCGCCAGCCTTCAATCCACGTGTACCCGACCCGGTGCGCAACTTCAACAGCACCGTCGTCGAAACCGGGCCCCTTCGGGGCAGCCTGGAGGGGCGCTTCGACCTGGCGGTCTACGAAGGACTGCGTTCGGACCGGCAGGCGCGCAGCGACCGCGAAACCATGCTCCCCGTTCGCCTGCGCCTGTCGCTCGAGGCCGACACCCCGCGCCTCGATCTCGAGCTGGAGATCATCAACCAAACGCCCGACCACCGGCTGCGCGCACACTTCCCGCTGCCATTTCAGGTCATCGAGTCAGCCGCCGACACGGCCTTTCACGTAACTCGGCGTCCCGTCATCGGCCCACGGCGAGATCCCGGCGCCGCAGAAATCGAGCTGCCCACGTACCCGATGTGGTCCTTCGTCGATCTCAATGATGGACGAGCCGGGCTGGCGCTCATTGCCGATGGCTTGCACGAGTACGAGGTGCTACCCGGGAACCCGCCGGAGCTGGCTCTGACTCTGCTGCGCGCCGTTGGTTGGCTCTCGAGGGAGGACCTGACCACCCGCAACGGGCATGCTGGGCCCGGCATGGCGACACCCGGAGCGCAAGTCCTGAGCGGGCACCGGCTTCGCTACAGCCTATTTTTCCATCAGGGCGGCTGGGAGGGTGGAGGCGTCTGGCGGATGGCGGAATCGACCCTCACGCCCCTGGTCGTCGGGCACGGACCGGCCATCACCAACGCTGCCCCCCGCATCGAGCTCGCCCCGGACACCATGCAAATGACCGCGTTGCTCCCACGTCCGGACGGCTACGAGCTGCGCGTCCTCAATGCCTCCGATGACCCGCACGAGGCCAGCATTTACATCGAACCGCAGCCTGCCGAGGTCACCTCCGTCACCCTCGACGGCGGTCTGCGGGAGTCGCTCGCGCTCGCCGACGGCGTGGTCCGGCTCTTGCAGCCCGCCTGGGGAATCGCGACCCTTCGGGTCCGGATCTAAGCGGCGGCGAACGCCTTCTCGCGGTTGATCCA
>Ga0137415_10001095_pt1 | contig 26708 bp, 20 predicted proteins | sample CZODoug3_1_1_16f_FD_183082 | JGI IMG/M metagenome (GOLD analysis project Ga0137415, IMG submission 183082) | Vadose zone soil fungal communities from Angelo Coast Range Reserve, California, USA - CZODoug3_1_1_16fungal (Hybrid Assembly) | ecosystem: Environmental > Terrestrial > Soil > Vadose...
GCCTGGTTGCGCAGCGGTGAGTTGTCGCTGTCCACGTAGTTGTCGAACGCGGTGATCCGCAGGTAGGCCCGCCCGCCTGGCAGATCCGCGTAGGTGATCTTGCCGTTGGCGTAGCTCTGGATGTCGGTCACCCCGAGGTCGTCGCGCAGGTGCGTGTCCACTGCGTTGGCCGCGTCCTTGCGGGACACGGTGTTCTCGTCCCGGGTACCTGGTCGCAGCCCGGTGAATGACTTGTTGCCGGGCCCCTCCAGGGAGGCGTGCGCGTCTCCTAGCGGCGCGGTCATCTCGGTGAGGATCTTGTACAGCTCCTTCGACGAGGTGTCGTCGTTGACCATCGGCCGGTAGGTGTCCCGCGCGGCCGGCCAGTTCACGTTCTTGCGCTGGAACGAGTTGTAGTTGTCCGCGTAGGTCGCCCAGTAGATGTCGAAGTTGGTCAACGGGGTGTCGGGTGTCGCGCGGGAGCAGGGTGCCGGCACCGAGGGCAGCGCGGTCAGGTCGATGTCGGCCGCGGTGCCCAGCAGGCGCAGGCTGGCCTGCCCGTTCGGTCCTCGGCGCAGCGTCTGCACCGCGTTTTGCTTCTTGCCGAAGGTGACCGTGCCGTCCGCGCCCGGCTGCCCGATCTGGTCCAGGGTCTGGCTGAGCAGGCAGCTGGCCGTGCTGGTCTGGTAGGTCAGGGCGCGGCCGCCGCTGACGTCGAAGATCCAGCCGTACCCGTCGGCTCGCCACACCCCGTCCACCGGACCCGATCCGGTGGCGGTGTTCCCGGTGCCGGCAGGGCCGGCCGTGCAGGCCGCCAGGAACAATGCCAGCACGGAAACCGCAAGTGCGCGCGGGAATGGGCGCATCTCTGCTCACCTTTCAAATGCACGGGTCGGCGGTGGTCAGCCGGTGTGGACGGTGCTGGCCTCGATGGCGTGCACCAGGATGTCCAGGGCGGTGTCCATGACCTGCTCGGTGACGTTGAGTGGGGGCAGCATGCGTACGACGCAGTCGTCGCGGCCGCCGAGTTCGAGGATCAGTCCGTCGCGCAGCGCACGGGCCTGGACCTCTTCGGCGAGTTGCCCGGCGCTGTGCCCGGCGCTGTGCCCGGCGCTGTGCCCGTCGCTGTGAGCGGTCAGTTCGATGCCCCACATCAGCCCCCTGCCCCGGACCTCGCGGACGGCGGGCAGGGAGTCGAGGGCGGAAAGCCGGGCGCGGACCTGCTCACCGCGGGCACGGACGTTGTCCAGGATGCGGTCGCGGTGGAAGATCTCCACGGTCTTGACCCCGGCGGCGAAGGCCAACTGGTTGCCACGGAAGGTGCCGGTGTGTGCCCCGGGCGCCCACACGTCCAGGTCGCGGTGGTAGATGATGATCGCCACCGGCAACCCCATCCCGGACAGCGCCTTGGAGGCCACCACCACGTCCGGTTCGATGCCGTACTGCTCGAAGGCGAACCAGGTCCCGGTGCGCCCACAGCCGGTCTGCACCTCGTCCACGATCAACGGCACACCCAGCTGCCGGGTGAGCTCGCGTACCGCTCGGGCGAACGCCACGCTGGCCGGGTTGACCCCGCCCTCGCCCTGCACCAGCTCCATGATCACCGCCGCCGGCAGCGGGATACCACCGTTCGGGTCGGTCAGGGCCCGCTCGAACAGCGCCAGGCAGCTGGCTTCCCAGGCCGAGGGCTCGACCCCGTCCGGGGCACCGGCGGAGGGGGTATCGGTGGGGTAGGGCAGGAAATGCACCCCCGGCATCGAGTTGGCGATCGGGCGTTTCTGCGCCACGTTCCCGGTCAACGCCATCGGCGCGTGGGTGGAGCCATGGAAGCCACCGGAGAACGCCAGGATGTCACCCCGGCCGGTCGCGGTCTTGGTCAGCTTGATCGCCGCGTCCACCGCGTTCGCGCCGGTCGGCCCACAGAACTGGATCTTCACATGATCCCGCATCCCGGCCGGCAGCATCGACAGCTGCGCCTCGGTGAAGGCGTCCTTCGCCGGGGAAGGCATGTCCAGCCCGTGGGTGAACACGCTCATCTGCGCGGTGGCCACCTCAACGAGCTCCGGATGGTTGTGCCCCAACGACAACACCCCGGCGCCGGCCAGGAAATCAACGAACACGTTCCCGTCCAGGTCCCGGATGAAGGACCCCGCCGCCTGCGCCACCGCGAACGGAAGATGCCTCGGGTAGGAGCGGGCATTGGACTCCCGCTGCTCCTGCCGGGCCAGCAGCTCGGCCGAGCGTGGACCGGGCAACGCCGTATCCACATGCGGGCGGGCCGTGTCGCGTAACGCGGCGAGGGCCTGGGATTCCGCCGCCCCGGGATTCGGGATCGGGGAGGGGGTGGGCAGTGTGGCGGTCATGGTGGTCTCCTGCAGGGTCGTCGGAGGGCTAGGCGGCTCGCGGGGCGGGCACGCTCGCGGTGGTGGTCAATACCAGGCCGATCGAGGCTGGTGTGGTGGTCAGGCTGGCGGCGGGCCGGATCTCGGTGGCCGGGTTGCCTGCCCAGTGGGTGAAGGGGGCGGTCTCCTCGCCTTTCATCAGGAAGGCGTCGGTGTCGATCACCGTGCCGGGGCCGGTGGTCACGCCGTAGTGCACGAAGGCGGCGACGCCCAGCACGGTGCCCGAGCCGAGCACGGTGTGGTCGGACTTGAAGGTGCCGTCCTCCAGGGAGTGGCACTGGATGACGCTGCCGGCGTTGAGCACCACGTCGTCGCCGAGGGTGACCAGGGTCTTCTCCGGGATAGCGGCGCCGTCGTCGAACAGTCGTTTCCCGACCCGCACACCCATCAGTCGCCAGCCCAGTGCTTTGAACGGCGTGCCGTTGAACGGCGCCGTGGCGAGTACTTTCCAGAGCCGTTCGTGGCGCCAGAAGTACGGGTCGTAGATGGACACGAACCGGGGCCTGAGCCGGTGGAAGCCCATCACCACCCGCTCGCCGAACGCGGCCAGCAGGGTGTTCAAGACCAGCACGGCGAGGAAGCTGACGGCGACCGAGGCGTGGCCCAATCGGGGGTAGAAGTGGGCGGCGACGGTCATCAGGACGACCGTCGCGGCAAACCGCAGCCAGCGCAGCAGCAGGAAGGTGGCCATGCCGCCGATGTTGTGGCGCAGCTTCTTGCGCAGCCGCCGGGGTAGTTCCTCCGGGGTTTTCAGGTGGTCGAACTGGGCGTCGCGGGCCACCGAGCGGGGGATTTCGAACGGTGGTGAGCCGAGCAGACCCACGTTCTGCCGTACCGGGCCGTCGATGGGGACCATGACCTTGGTGCCCAGCAGCACGTTGGCACCGATCTTGGCCCCGGCCGGCAGGGCGATGTTGTTGCCCATGAAGTTGCGCTCACCGATGGCGATCGGGGACATGGTGAACGAGCTGTTGGAGTAGTCGGTGTTCATGATCGACAGGCCGTCGGAGAGCATCGTGCCTGTCCCGACGCTGGTCAGCACGGGCGAGTCGTGGCTGATCTCGGTGCCGAAGTTGGACCCGGTCTGTTGCACCTTGCCCAGCTGGTAGCCCAGCGCGCGGGCATAGCCGACCGCGGCGGAGCTGTCGCCGAAGATCACCATGAAGAACCGGGAGTTGCCCAGGCTCATGATCAGGCGGGCCACGATGTAGTGGAAGCCATAGAGCCTGTAGGTCCGGCCCGGGCGGATCATCGGCTGCAACAGCCGGGGCAGGGTCACCATGCCCAGCAGGCCGAGCAGGGTGGCACCGAAGAACACGATCGCCGAGATGGCGGCCATGGACAGGTAGAACCGGGCCCCGGTCAGCTGCAACCTCGCCGGGTCGAAGTAGACCGCGACCAGCGGGATCGCGGTCAGCAGGGTGACCACCACACCGGAGATCACCGGCACCACGACCACAGTGAACACCAGCTGGGCCAGGCCGAACAGGAACCGGCGGGCGGTGCTCAGCTTGATCGAGGCGACCGTCTGGTAGTTCGTGGTGGTCGGCTCGGCCGGCACCCCGTGCCAACGCTCGCCGGCTGGGACGTGTTGGCCGCTGGCCAGGGCCGAGCTGTGCCCGAGCTGCGCGCCCTCGCCCATCGAGGTGTTGATGTCCAGCGTGCTCGCCTCACCGATGAACACGTTGCGGCCGAGGGTGACCCGGCCGAACTGGAGTTTGCCGCTGGTCGCGTGGTAGCCGGCCAGCGAGCTTCCCCGGCGGATCAGCGTCCCGGCGCCGATGGTGATCAGGTCGGTGGTGACCGGCACGGAACGCGACAGGATGGTCACCCCCTTGCCGATCTTGGCACCCAGCGTCCGCAGGTAGAGCGGGTAGATCGGGGAGCCGGTGAACAGCAGCAGCGGGTTGAGCGCCATCAGCGTGCGGACGATCCAGAAACGCAGGTAGCCCAGGCTCCACAGCGTGATCTCCCGCTCCTTCCAGCGCCCGATGAGCAGCCACTTGGCCGGGATGGGCAGCAGGCAGGCGGCGAGGAACAGCGCGAGGCTGAATGCACCGGAGCGCAGGAACACATTCAGCGGCGTACCCCCCGCGACCGACCAGCTGAAACCGAGGTCGACCAGCAGCGCACCGACATAACTGAAGACAAGGAAGCACAACAGCTGCGCCACCCCGGTGGCCAGGTATTTAACGCTGCTGGTGCGCACCACGGCGGGTGCGGCGGCGTCCGATCCGGCGGCGGGGACCGTGATGCCCGGGACCGCGTTGCCCAGGGCCGTGGCGAGCCCGCGGACGGTGGGGTTCTGATAGATCTCCCGCATGGACGGCGGACCCAGCGCCGTCTGTTTGCGCACCAGGGCAGAGAACTGTGCCATCAGCAGCGAGTTCGCGCCGAGCTCGCCGAAGAAGTCGCCCTCCACCGACACCCGGTCGACGCCGAGCACCTGGGCCAGCGCGTCGGCGAGGGCCTGCTCGGTGTCGGTGGTGGGGGCGACGTACTCGCCGGCCAGGGTGTTGCGCCGGTTGGTGGGCGCGGGCAGCGCCCCGCGGTCGGCCTTGTCCGAGGTAGTCATCGGGATGACCGCGAGCCGCTCCAGATAAGCCGGCACCATATAGCTGGGCAACCGCTCGGCCAGCTGGTGGTAGATCACCTCCGGATCGAGCCGATCCACCCCGCTGCGCACGCTGTAGTAACCCACCAGCTCCACCGCCCCCGGCGTCGGCTCGAAAGTATCCACCACCGCGGCGGCCACTCCAGGCACCCGCAACAACACCGACTCGATCTCGGTCAACTCGATCCGATACCCCCGGATCTTGACCTGCAAATCGATCCGACCCAGATACTCGACCTCACCAGACTCGTTGACCCGACCAAGATCACCTGTACGGTAAATCCGCCCCGACGGATTGTCCGCGATACCAATCACATCCGGAATGAACGCCCGCTCAGTCAAATCATCCCGATTAAGATACCCGATCGCCAAACCCAGACCAGCGATACCGATCTCACCAACCCGCCCGAACGGCAACACCCGCGACGGATCATCCCGATCCAACACCACGATCGAATACGTCGGCAACGGCCGCCCAATCGTCACCGCCCGATCCGGATGCAACACCGCCCACGTAGCCGTTACCGTCGCCTCGGTCGGACCATACACGTTCAAAAACCGCCGACCCGGACGATGCCAACGCTCAACCAAATCCCGCGGACAAGCCTCCCCGGACACCAACAAGAACCGCATCCCAGGCAGCTCATCCTCGATCGTGGCCAACAACGTCGGCACCACACACATCGCGGTCACCCGCCGCTCGGTCAAAAACTTGTGCAGCTCCAACCCCACCAAGCTCGGCCCCGCGGGCTTGGGCACCACCGTCGCCCCCGCCATCCACGGCACCCAAATCTCCTCAACCGAAAAATCGAACGCGATTGTCATGCCTTGATACACCCGATCACCAGCCTGAATCCCATACACCTCCGCGGCCACCAATACAAAATTGCAGATACTCGCATGCGACACAGCCACCCCCTTCGGACGGCCAGTCGTGCCCGAGGTATAAATCAGATAAGCCAAATCCTCAACCGGCTCACCACGCTCGGCGGAGGTGAGTCGAGTGCGGTCCAGCCGGGTGATCGAGTCGACGGCCTGGTCCAGGTAGAGCAGCCCCGGCGCGACGTCCTCCAGTCCCTCGACCCGGTCGCGCAGGTGCGACATCGAGAGCACGAAGCGCACCCCAGCGTCGGACAGGATGTAGGCGATCCGATCCGGCGGGAAGCCGACGTCCAGCGGCAGGTACGCCGCGTTGATCTTCAGCACAGCCAACATGCCGACGTAGGAGCACACGGGTCGGTCGAACAGCAGGCCGATCCGGTCGCCCGGGCGGGCGCCCTGGGCCAGCAGGTGTCGGGCCAGCTGGTTGGCGCACTCGTCCAACTCCGGGTAGGTCAGGGTGACGGTGCCGGCGTCAACGGCCAGGTGGCCGGGCGACTCGTAGGACCGCATCCAGTCGACGAGCTCCTCGAACAGCTCGTTCAGACGGGTGCCGGGGCGGTTGCGGATGCCCGTGGGGTGACCGCTGGCAACCAATACCGGTGGGCAGTCCGCGCCCGGATCGGGGATAGGACCGGGTTCGTGCAACAGGGTTGACACAACTACTCCTGGGTCATGCGGCGCGAAATGGCACTGCCGAGCGCGGCCGGGATGAAGGTGTCGTGCAGCAGCCGTACGGTGTCGTTCACCTGGTCCGACGCGACCAGGACGGACACCCGCGCAGGGGTGGTCGTGACCAGCCGTGGCTCGACGTCGGCCGCGCGTCGGTTGAGCGGCCCATCGCGGACAGCACCGCGACCACGCCCCGGCCGGACCGCTGGGCGTTCACCATCCGCTCGGCGGCGGCGCGCAGTCGGTCGTGGTCCGCCAGCGACGTCCCGCCGAACTTCCACACCAACGGCGGGCCCGGGTCGGCGACCACCATCCGTGCGGTCCCAACCTCGCCCTCCGTGGTCCCCCTCGAGGCGTTCATACCGATTCCTCCCGTGACTCTTACGCGGTCTCTCACCCGTGGTCGCCGTTCTTGCGCGGCCGGGCGGCGCCGGCGTTGATCGGGTTCGGGCAGGTCAGCGGCCTCATGCGGCCGCGCGTGCCGCTCGCGTTCGTCGGCGTGTTGTCGCCTAGTCAGAGCAGTGCGGAGTACGCCCTGTACCAGGGCAATGACACCTGGGCCTTCAAGCACCACATCAACGTAGCAAATATTTTCTTAGCGCCGTCTTATGTGTGGCATAAGCTGCGCTAAGGGACACAGGGGGTACTCTCCTCGGCATGCGAGCAGATGCGATCCGCAACCTGGATGCGGTCCTCCAGACGGGCGCTCGGCTCCTGGCGGAGGACCCGAGCACCAGCATGGCGGCCATCGCGGCCGAGGCTGGGGTCGACCGTCGAACGGTGTATCGCCGCTTCAGCTCCCGGGAGGCGCTGCTCGAGGCGGTGTTCCACGCCAAGCTCGATGCGGTGGACGAGGTCTTCGCCGATGCCCGGCTGGAGACCGCGCCGGTCGCGGTGGCGCTGCACCGCTGGGTGGAGGGGATCATTCCGGTGATCCGGCGGCTACCCGTGGACCCCGAGCAGGTGCCCTGTGACACCGAGGGACACGCGCGGATGCTGGGCCAGCGCGCGCGGTTCCGTGGGTTCGTCCGGCGGGCCACCGAGGAGGGGGTCTTCCGGGCCGACCTGCCTGACACCATGGTCGCGCCCCTGCTGTACCGCATCATCGAGCTGGTAGCCGTGCAGTTCCCCGACCTCGAGCCCGCCCCGGCCTCCGACCTCGTGGTCGACACCCTGCTCAGCGGGATCGGGAAATCCTGAGGAGTCCGACTCCCTGGCCAGCCCTGCATGCCGTGGTCGAGTCGCCTTGACAGGACTAAGACGACCGGTCATATTGGAGAGAATACAGGAAACGATCTCGAGGACGCTGAGGAACCATGGCTACCTTCCAAGCCTTTGAAGTCACTGGCTCACGCGAGTTCAAGCTCGTCACGCGGGAGCTCGGATCCCCGGAGCCGGGGCAGGTGCGACTGCGGGTGGAGACCTGCGGCGTCTGCCACAGCGACGTGCTGGCGGTGGAGGGGCTGCGTGCGGATCCGAACCAGCCCGTCGTGCCCGGTCACGAGATCGTGGGCGTGATCGACGCGGTCGGCTCCGGGGTGACGGCGTGGCGGGTCGGGGAGCGGGTCGGCGTCGGGTACCTGGGCGGGCAGTGCGGCGAGTGCGATTTCTGCCGGCGAGGGGACTTCGTCAACTGTGCCAACCAGCCTTGGACCGGGACCACCGTGGACGGTGGTTACGCCGAGTACGCGTTCGCCCGGGCCAGCGGCTTGGTGCGGGTGCCCGAAGGGCTGGCTTCGGTGGACGCGGCGCCGCTGCTGTGCGCCGGGCTCACCACGTTCAGCGCGCTGCGGCAGGTGGACGCGCGGCCGGGCGCGCTGGTCGCGGTGCAGGGCATCGGTGGGCTCGGCCACCTCGGCGTGCAGTACGCCAGCAAACTGGGCTACCGGGTGGCGGCCATCGCCCGGGGCGCCGAGAAGGCGGAGCTGGCCGCCCGGTTGGGCGCCGACCACTACATCGACAGCGCCGCCGAGAACCCCGGAGAGGCACTACAAAGGCTGGGTGGCGCGGCGGCGATCGTCGCCACGGCGGCCAGCGGCTCCTCGATGTCCCCACTGGTGGCCGGCCTCGCGCCGCGCGGCACGCTTGTCGTGGTCGGCGCGGCCCAGGACCCGATCGAGGTGTCCACCTCGGAGTTGATCTTTGGCACCCGGTCGCTGGTCGGCAGCCTCACCGGCAGCTCCATCGAGAACGAGGACAACCTGGTGTTCAGCCAGACGCGCGGCATCCGGCCGATGACCGAGGTGCTGCCGCTGTCCGAGGCGCCGAAGGCGTACGAGCGGATGATGTCCGGTGCCGCCCGGTTCCGGGTCGTGCTGGACGCCACCGCCTGAGCGACGACTCGCTATGGGTGAGGGCCGAGACCGTGTCCCGGGGTGCATTTATTGCCAGCCATAGCACATTGCAAGACTTCTCTTTCGGCGACGACTTCCTCACCCGCCGCCACGACTACAGGTGGACCTGACCGGCGGAATCCCCGGAGTCCACTATGTCTGAAGGCCATGTCGAGGCCGACGGTATTCAGCCCTTGACCGGGGACCCGGTACCGAGGCCCAGTAGCGGCTCGAAGACCCCGGCGAAGAAGTCCGCCATCGGCCGCGTACCCCCGGTCACCTTGGCGTGCAGCAGGGTGCCCTCCCAGGAGCGGACCAGGACTCGGGCGAGCAGCCCGACGTCCTGGCTGTCCGGGAGTTCGCCCAGCTCCACGGCCTCGCGCAGCACGTCCGTGACTTCGTTGATCCAGCGGGAGAAGCCGCCGGCCACCGCCTCGCGCAGCACCGGGCTGTGCGTGGCGGTGTCGCTCGCGAAGTTACCCAGCATGCAGCCGTAGTCCACCCCGGTCCGCTGGACATCCTCGCCGAGAAAGACGAAATGCGCACGCAACCGCGCCAGTGGTGAGGCATCGCCGGTCTTCAACCGGCCGAATTCCCGCCCTATGCCATAGCGGTCAAGGGTCTCCAGCGCCATCTCTTCCTTGCTCGAGAAGTAACTGTAGAACGATCCCTTCGGTAGGCCGGCGGCGTCGGTCACGTCCTTCACTCCGCAGCCGTTGTAGCCACGTCGGTGGAACTGATCCTGTGCCGCTGCGACGACTTCTTCGCGTAGGCTGGGCCTCGGCATGGCACGCTCCCGTGATCTCGTATCGACGGGTTATTCCGAGTCGTTAATATGACCGCCCGTCTAGGTTAATATACCGCACATCGTCCGAATTGATGCCGCACCGGAGAGGCTCAGCGGGGTAACGAGCACGGGCTGGCGGCGGTGCCCTCGGTGCTGAGCAGCACGACGGCGGAGCGGGCGTCGACCCCGAGCGCTCGCCGCCGACCCGGGGCGGCCGCGGTGTCACCGGGAGTGGGGTGGCCGCCGAGCACGGCGCGCGCCGCTGCCAGGCTGGCCGCGCCACAGGGCCCCGAGGTCACCCCGGCCGCCGCCAGGTCCGGCACCGCCGCGACGGCCTCCGAGTCGCTGACGGTCACCGCCGCGTCGAGTCCCGCGCGCAGGTACGGCCAGGCGAGCATGGACGGCGTCCCGCAGTTCAGCCCGTCCATGATCGTCGCAGCGGTATCCACCCTGCTCAGCGTGCCGGCGCGCAGGCTGGTGAGCACGCCGGCGGCGGCATCCGGCTCGACGCCGAGGATGGCGGCCGGCCGGTCCGAGCGCCGACTCCGGTAGTGCGTGACGGCGGCCTGGGCCAGTGAGCCGACCCCCATGGGCACCACCATGAGGTCGGGGCCGGCCTCGCCCTCGGCGCGCAACTGCTCGTCGACCTCGGCGAACAACGTGGCGTACCCATCGACGATCCACCGCGGTACCAGCTCGTAACCCGGCCATGCGGTGTCCTGGACGAGCACCGCCGACGCCCGGCCAGCGGCCGAATCGGCGGCCCGGCGCACGGCCTCGTCATAGCTCGCCGGGACCGTGGTGACCTTGGCTCCCTCGTCGGCGATGGCCGGAGCAACCCGCGCGGCCGAGGCCTCGGGCACGTAGACCCGCGCCGCGAGCCCGAGCAGCCGGGCAAACCGGGCCAGTGCCCGACCGTGATTGCCGTCGGTCGCGGTGACGAGCTCAACCCGGGGCAGGGAGGCGAGCCGGTCACGGACGCCGTCGACGGTCGCCGGCCGGATCCGTTCGCCGGCAAGCTCGGACAGCACCCGGTAGACCGCGTACGAGACGCCCAGCCCCTTGAACGCCGGCAGGCCGAGCCGGCTGGACTCGTCCTTCACGAAGGCCCGGCGCACACCCAGCTCGGCGGCCAGGCCCGGTACCTCGGTCAGCGGTGTGGGGTGCGCCGAGGGCAGACCGGCGTGGAACGCGCGCACCTCGTTCGGCGGGGCCGGGCACACCCAGCGGCGGGCGAAGGGGTTGGCATACCAACCACGGGCACCGGGCTGGTCGAACAGGCTGGCGGCGGCGTTCACCGGTCCAGCCTGGTGCCTCCGCCGTTGCTCGGTACAGGCGGACCTGGGTCTCACCCATCTGGCGGAGTGGTCGGCGCGTTCGGCTTCGATCGCGGTATCTAGCACACATTTTCGGAGTGGGAACTTGCGCTACTCGCCGGTCACCACGACCGTCGAAGCATCGGGCCGTACCGAGGGCCCAGATCGCAGGAGCACGTCGAGGTGTTTCCGGGCACGATCGCCTGTTGAGCTCTCGAACACGAAGTGACGCGAAGGAACACATAATTTATGACGACGTCGGTTCAGCTTGCCCACTCCAAGCCCGCCACGACACGGGGCAAGGCGCGGGGCAAGGCCCGGGCCAAGGCACGGGGCGCCGCACACCCGGCGGTGCCGGCCCCCATCGCGGACCCGGCCCCCGTGGCACCGCCGGCCCCGGTGGCGGCCCTGGCCGGCCGGGATGTCCCGGCGGTTGCCCTGAGCTGGGGCCTCGGCGAGGAGATGAACGCCTTCGAGACGGTGCTGTGGCGGGCCGAGGCCGACCGGTCGATGCGCTCGCCGCTGCTGGCCCTGGAGCAGCTGGCCAGCGCCCCGGACTGGGCGCGGCTACTGGACTCGCACGAGTGGCTGGTCCGGGCCGCCCCCCGACTGCGCCAGCGCGTCGTGGAGGCTCCGCTGGACCTCGGGACGCCGCGGTGGAGCATCGACCCGCACTTCGACCTGCGCTTCCACGTGTGGCGGGCCCGGCTACCGGAGGGGAGTGGCTGGTCCGAGCTGCTCGAAGCCGCCGCTCGAGTCGCCCTGACACCGTTCGACCGGGCCCGGCCGCCGTGGGAGGCGGTGCTCTTCGAGGGTCTGCCGGACGGCCGCGCCGCCTATCTGCTGAAGATGCACCACTCGCTGACCGACGGACTTGGCGCGGTGCAGCTGCTCGAACAGCTGCACACCCGCCACCCGGAACCCGACCAGCACTCCGCGCACCCGCCGGCCCGGCCGACGCCGAGGTCCAGCCCGCTGGGTGTGCTCGCCCACCAGCTGCGCAACGACGTCTCCGCGGTGCCCGCCCTGCTCCGCACGGCCGGGTCGGGCGCGCTCGAGGCGCTGAGCAACCCGGCCGGCGCGCTGCGGTCGGCCACCCGGTACGGCTCCTCGCTGCGCCGGGTGCTGAGCCCACTCGAGGCCGTCCCCTCGCCACTACTCGCCGACCGGGGCGTGGCCTGGCGGTTCGCCGCGCTGGACGTACCGCTGCGGGACTTGCGCGCGGCGGCCAGGGCGGGCGGCGGAACCCTGCACGACGGCTACATCGCGGCATTGTTGGGCGGCTACCGGCGCTACCACGCGGCGCTGGGCCACCCCGTCGACGCGGTCCCGGTGGGCATCCCGATCTCGGTGCGCCGCCCGGGCGACCCGGCTGGTGGGAACCGGATCACCGGCACCCGATTCTCCGCCCCCATCGGCACGGTCGACCCGAAGGCGCGCATCCAGCAGGTCCGGGAGCTGATCCTGGCCGCCCGCTGCGAGCCGGCGTTGGACACGATCGGCCTGATGTTCCCGATGCTGGCCCGACTTCCCGGCGCGCTGAGCACCCAGCTGGTCTGCTCGATCACCAAGGGCAACGACCTGCAGGCCAGCTTCGTACCCGGCGGCCGCGGTGACCGGTACCTGGCCGGGGCCCACGTCGAGCGCGTCTATCCGTACGCGCCGCGCCCCGGCTGCCCGGCGATGATCACGCTGGCCACCCACCGCGACCTGGCCTGCATCGGGGTCAACGTGGACCCGGCGTCGTTCAGCCAGCCGGAGCTGTTCACCCGGTGCCTGCTCGAGGGGTTCACCGAGGTGCTCGCGCTGCACCCCGGCTCGGCCGCCCCGCTCGCCCGGTCCTGACCAGCGGGTCCAGCCGTAACGTTAGCTCAACGCCGCCGCCGAGGACGTCGAGTTCATCCTGTCCGTCAACCCGCCCGTGCCCTGGCCCGGGTTCGTTCTCGATCAATTGAACGCCACGCTTCACCGCACCATGCGGCCGTCCGAGCTGGAGTGATCATGTCGGCCCGTTACCGAACTGCACCACAGGCAGGTTGGCAGCCTTGAGTGCAGGGGGTCGTTGCAACACCGTCGGTTGTGTAGCTCGGCAACGGGGGACATGCCTGGCCAGGGCGGCGCCAATCAGCGAGCGGCGCCAATCAGCGAGCGGCGCGGGAGGCGAGGTTGGGATTCGTACCGGGCTGGCCTACTGGCAAGTAATTTCACGTAAATGCTGTGCGTCGACGGTCAGATCACCATGGCGTGGAATATTCGGCTGGCGATGTCGCGCGAGTCCGATCGGCGACGGCCGGCACTGCCAACCCCGCTCCACGCCACTCCCGCTCCCGCTCCCGCTCCCGAAAGCCGCTCCCGCAAGCCGACCCCACGCAGGCCTTCACCGAGCCGGGCGTTACCCAACTCCACCACAGGCAGGTTTTCCGCGACAAACCTGCCTGCGGTGCAGTTCGGTAACAACAAGTGTTCAGTTCGGCGCGCGATTCGGAGAACCCGGGCATGCGGGCGACCAGGAGCTCGGGAACCAGGCGGACTGTGTCCGCCGCCGAATCCCAGCGGCTCCGGTCCCGCTCGGCCAGCGGCACCAGCGGCACCAGCGGGGTGGCCTCGCCGGGACGTCGCCAGTGAGGGGAACGTGCCGGGAAACTTACATGGCACGTTCCATGTTGTTTCACCTGCGATCTTTGTATGCTCATGTGGTGCTGGAGTGTCGTGTGCTCGGGCTCACGGAGGTGGACTCTTCGGGCACCCGGGTTGAGCTCGGGGGCCCGCTCCCGCGTCGGCTGGTGACCGCGCTGGTCGCCGCCGACGGCCAGACGGTGCCGGACGGCAGGCTCGCCGAGGCGGTGTGGGGTCCGAACGGGATGCGGCGGGGGTCCACGGCCGCACTGCAGGTCTATGTGTCGCGGCTGCGCCGGGTGCTGGGCACCGAGGGTCGCGAGCGCCTCGAGCGCACGGCGACCGGGTACCGGCTGCGGTTGGCGCCGGACGCCACCGACGTCGCGCGGTTCGCCCAATACCTGGAGAAGGGGCGCCGCCTGCTCGCCCAGGGGAGGGCGGAGACGGCGCTCGCTGTGTTGACCGAAGCACTGGAGCTCTGGCGGGGCGACGCGTACGAGGATCTGCCCACCTCGGAGTTCGTGGCGGGCGCCCGTTCGAGGTTGGTCGAACTGCGCGAGGTAGCGGTCGACGAGCGGTTGGCGGCCCAGCTGGCCACCGGTGACGCCCAGGGCGCGGTGTCCGAGCTGGACGCGGCGGTGGCGGCCAGCCCGTACCGCGAGCGGCGCTGGGCACTGCTGATCCTGGGCCTGTACCGCAGCGGTCGGCAGGGCGAGGCGCTTGCCAGGCTGGGCCGGGTGCGGGAGCTGCTTGCCGACGAGCTGGGCATCGATCCCGGGGCCGAGCTGCGGGAGTTGGAGCGGCGTGTGCTGGCGCAGGACCCCACGCTGCTCTGGCCCGAACCCGCCCGACCGGCGGAGCCGGGGTCGGCGTACGCGCCCGCGCCGGCGGGTCCGGCGTACGGGCGCCCGCTGTCGTCGTTCGTCGGCCGCGAGCGGGAGTTGGAGTCGGTAGCGACCGCGCTGCACGGGCACCGCCTGGTGACGGTGACCGGTCCCGGCGGCGTGGGTAAGACGCGGCTCGCGGTGGAGCACATCGCCGCGCGGTGGGCCCAGGACGGTCCGTGGCTGGCTCGGCTCGCGAACGCCCGGGGGCCGGACGACGTGGTCCGGGCGGTGGCCGCCGCTGTCGGGCTGCCCGATGTGCCCGGTGACCCCCGTGCCGCGCTGGTCCGCGCGGTGGCGCCGCGCCCCGGCCTGTTGGTGCTGGACAACTGCGAGCACGTGGTGGACGCGGTGGCGTTGCTCGCGTTGGAGCTGCTGCACGGGTGCGCCGACCTGCGAGTCCTGGTCACCAGCCGGGAGCCGCTCGGGATAGACGGGGAGCGCGTGGTGCCGCTCGGCCCGTTGCCGGTGGTGGCCGAGGACGGCTCCGACGGGCCGGCCGTGGCGCTGCTGCTCGACCGGGTGCGAGCGGTGCGAGCGGGGTGGCAGCCTTCCGAGGAGGAACGGGAGGGGGCGCGGCGGGTGTGCGCCGCGCTGGACGGGTTGCCGCTGGCGTTGGAGCTGGCCGCGGCGCGGGCCCGCGTGCTCGGGCTGGCCGAGATCGCCGAGCGGCTGGACGACCGGTTCGCCGTGCTCGGCACGGTGCCCAGGGGTTCGCTCGCCCCGCACGCCACGCTGCGGGCCGCCATCGGGTGGAGCGTGGAGCACCTGGACAAGCCGGATCGTGCCCTGTTGATGCGGCTCTGGCCGTTCGACGACGGTTTCTCCCTGGCCGAGGCGGAAGCGGTGCACGCCGGCGGGAAGTCCATGATCGACTCGCTGTCGTCCCTGGTGACGAGGTCGGTCGTGATCGCGGACACCACCCGGCGCCCCACCCGCTACCGGCTGCTGGAGACGGTCCGCGCGTACTGCCGCGAGCACGATCCCGACCCGAGTGGCAGCCTCGAGGCGCACGCCAGGCGGGTGCTCGGCGGCCGGGAGCCAGCATTGGGTACGACGCTCGGTCTCCGCTGATTGCGCTGTTCGGCCTAAACCATCCGCTTCGGAGCACCTTGAAACACGATGTTAACCGTGATTCGGCGGAGTTAACGGGATGAGTCGGGCAGGCTTCATCTGTGCGTGGTGCCCGGCTCGGGCGCCACCGAGGACCAATCGGCCGTGGCCACGCCTGATGCGTGGTGTGGGTGGAGGTGAGCTCGCGGTGGAGATGGTGCGTCAGCGAAGGTTCATCGCGGGTGTGTCGCAGGACGACATCGCGCAGCTCGAAGAGGCGCTGACCGGGCTGCGCTACCCGGTGGAGAAGTGGCAGTTGATCGCGCACGCCGTGCGCACCTTGGCCGGGCGGACCGGGCCGGAGATGCGCACGATCCAGCAGTTGTGGGCGCTGCCGGCCGGCCGCTACCGCAGCTTCCCACAGGTTCTGGCCGGAGCCGCGCGCACCGCCCGTGGGCACCCCCGCCGCGCCTGACGCGACACCGAGCGAGCGGATGCTCGTAGGCCTCGCCGGCCGACGCGCCGCACGCTAGTGTCCCGGGTCCGTCCATCGTGACCCAGGAGGATGTCGTGGCTTCTCGACTAAACCCGTACATCAGCTTCGACGGCAACGCGCGGCCGGCGATGGAGTTCTACCAGCGCGTCCTGGGGGGCACCCTGAACCTGAACACCTTCGGCGAGTTCGGCCAGCCGGGCGCGCCGGAGGCCGACAAGATCATGCACGGAACGCTCGAGACCGACCCCGGTTTCACGCTGATGGGCGCCGACCTCCCGCCGGGGACGGCGCACAATCCGGGCGACAACATCGCGGTGAGCTTGAGCGGCGACGACGCCGACGCGCTGCGCGGCTACTGGGAGAAGCTGTCCGAGAACGGCACCGTGTCGGTCCCCCTGGAGAAGCAGATGTGGGGCGACGAGTTCGGCGCGTGCGTGGACCAGTTCGGCATCTCGTGGCTGGTCAACATCGCCCAGCCCCAGGTCTGACCTGCGAGGTATGGACTATCCCGAGCTCCGCCACCGGTTCGCCGCGCTGACCACCGCGCACCTGGCGGATGGCTGCGTTCGCGCCCACGTCCCGGTGCGCTGCGCGCCCGCGCCACTCCGCGGTGTGGTGCCCGGTGGCCGGCTCGCCGGGCGGGTGTGCCCCGCTCGGCACGTCGGCAGCGTCGACATCTTCCTGGAGGCCTACGAGCGGGCCGCGCCCGGCGACGTGCTGGTGGTCGACAACGGTGGGCGACTCGACGAGAGCTGTGTCGGCGACCTGGCGGTACTCGAGGCCAAGGCCGCCGGGCTGGACGGTGTGGTGATCTGGGGGCTGCACCGCGACACGGCCGACATCCTGGCGATCGGGTTGCCGGTGTTCAGCCTGGGCTCGCTCTCCGCCGGTCCTCGGCGGCTGGATGCGCGTCCCGCCGACGCCTTGGAGTCCGCCACCGTCGGGGACTGGTCGGTGGATCGGCGGGACCTGGCCTTCGGCGATGACGACGGCGTGCTGTTCGTGCCGGCCGCCGACGCCGAGCTGGTGTTCACCCTCGCCGAGTCGATCCGGGACACCGAGCGGCGCCAGGCCGAGCGGATCCGCGCCGGCGTCTCCCTGCGCGATCAGCTCCAGTTCGGCGCCTACCTCGCGCGGCGCCGGGAGACGCCCTCGCTCACCTTCCGCGACTACCTGCGCGGTGTCGGCGGCGCCATCGAGGAGTAGCCGGCGGTCGGCTCGTCGAATGACCGCCCGGCCGGTTTACGCCTTCTTCTCCCGCCAGACCCGCTCGAAGGGCAGCCGCCAGGCGTTCGGCGCGATCAGCTGGTGGATCGCGTTCGGACCCCAGGTGCCCAGCGGGTAGTTCTTCACCGGCGGCGGGTCCTCGAGCAGCAGCGCCGAGCGCTCCCACAGCGACTCGATGCCCTCGGCGGTGGTGAACAGCGTGTGGTCGCCGCGCATCGCGTCCAGGATGAGCCGCTCGTACGCCTCCAGCACGTCGCCGGCCTGGTCGGTCTCCTGCGTGGAGAACTGCATCGACAGCTTCTCCAGCCGCATCCCCGGCCCTGGCCGCTTGCCGTAGAACGACAGCGACACCCGGGAGGAGTCGGCCAGGTCGAAGGTGAGGTGGTCCGGCCCCTGGGAGCCCACCCCGGATCCGGTCGGGAACATGGTCCTGGGCGCCTCCTTGAAGGCGATCGAGATGATCCGCATGCCCTCGGCCAGCCGCTTGCCGGTGCGCAGGTAGAACGGCACGCCGGCCCAGCGCCAATTGTCGACGCCGACCTTGAGCGCGATGAACGTCTCGGTGTCCGAGTCAGGTGCCACGCCGGCCTCGTTGCGGTAGCCGCTGTACTGGCCACGCACCACATCGCCCGGGTGGATGGGCAGCATCGAGCGGAAGACCTTGTTCTTCTCCTCGCTGATCGCCCTCGGTTCCAGCGCGGTCGGCGGCTCCATCGCGACGAACGCCATCACCTGCATCAGGTGGGTGACCACCATGTCCTTGTAGGCGCCGGTGGCCTCGTAGAAGTTCGCCCGCTGGTCCAGCCCCAGGGTCTCCGGGATGTCGATCTGGACGTGGTCGATGAAGTTGCGGTTCCAGATCGGTTCGAACAGCCCGTTGGCGAACCGGAACGCCAGGATGTTCTGCGCCGCCTCCTTGCCCAGGAAGTGGTCGATCCGGAAGATCTGCGACTCGTCGAACGTCTCGTGCACGAAGTCGTTGAGCTGGACGGCGCTGGCCAGGTCCTCCCCGAACGGCTTCTCCATCACGACCCGGGAGTTCTCCACCAGGCCGGCGTCGCGCAGCATGGTGATCACCGCCTGGGCGGCCTTGGGTGGGACCGACAGGTAGTGCAGCCGGCGTACGTCTGGCCCGAGCAGGTCCTCGGCCGCCTTGACCGCCGTGGTCAGCCCCTCGGGCCCGGCGCCCTGTGGTACGTAGGCCAGCCGCTCGCAGAACTGTTGCAGGGCCTCGTGGCCCAGCGAGTGGGTGCCGAAGTCCGCGATTGCGGCTTGGGCGAGCGCGCGGAACTCGTCCGTGCTCAGATCGTCCATCGCGGTGCCGATGATCCGCACGTCCGGCGCGAACGCCGACTGCTGCAGGTAGGCCAGGCCCGGCAGCAGCTTGCGTTTGGCCAGGTCGCCGGTGGCGCCGAACAGCACGATGACGTGGGGGGCGAGCGCGTCCAGACCCTTGCGGTGCGCGCGTGCGCCGGCCGGGTAGGCGATGGTCTGTGGATTGGGTGATGCCACGCTCGATCCTCCTACGCGCGAAACCGCGGGCGTGAGACTTACCCCGGGAACTATATCCACCCGGCACTCGGCCGGGGACTAAAGATCGCTCGGCGGGGCGGGCGGGAGGGTTAGCATGGGTCGGCCGGAAAGGGGGGTGACGTGGGTTTCAACCTCGGCGTGGACCTCGGTACCACGTTTGTTGCCGCCGCGATCTCGGACCAGTCCCAAATCGAAATGGTCACCTTGGGTGATCGTTCGGTGGTTACTCCGTCCGTCGTCTGCGTGCGGGAGGACGGCACGGTGGTGACCGGGGAGGCCGCCAGCCGGCGCGCGGCGTCCAACCCGGGGCGGGTGGCCCGCGAGTTCAAGCGCAGGCTCGGCGACCCGACGCCGATCCGGTTGGCCGACTCCAACTACACCGCCACCGAACTGCTCGGCATGCTGCTGCGCGACGTCGTAGCAAAGGTCACCGAGGCGGAGGGCGCGGCTCCCGAGCGCGTGATGCTGACCCACCCGGCCAACTGGGGGGCGTTCCGGCGCGGACTGTTCGAAGAGGTGCCTCGGCTCGCCGGGCTGACCGAAACGTCCACCATCACCGAGCCGGAGGCCGCCGCGGCGTACTACGCGGCGTCACGACAGTTGGGCAGCGGCGATCTCGTGGCGGTCTATGACCTCGGTGGTGGCACGTTCGACGCGACGGTGGTGCGGAAGCTGCCGGACGGCGTGGAGACCCTGGGCACCCCGGAGGGCGTGGAGCGGCTCGGCGGCATCGACTTCGACCAGGCGCTCTACGACTTCGTCAACTTCTCCTCGGACAGCGCGCTGAGCGAGCTGGATGCCCGGGACCCGCAGACCGCGGTCGCGCTGGCCCGGGTGCGGCAGGACTGCGTGCTGGCCAAGGAGGCGCTCTCGGCCGACACCGAGACGCTGCTCCCGGTGTTCCTCCCCGGTAGGCACTTCGACGTCCGGATCACTCGGGAGAAGTTCGAGAGCCTGGTGCGCGCGCAGATCGAGTCCACCATCGGTTCACTGTCTCGGGCCCTGCGGTCGGCGCAGGTGAGCCCGGCCGATCTGAGCGCGGTGCTGCTGGTCGGCGGGTCCTCGAGGATCCCGCTGGTCTCGGAGATGGTGTCCGAGGAGATCGGACGCCCGATCCTGGTGGACACCCATCCCAAGTACGCCGTCGCGCTGGGCGCCGCCACGCTGGCGATGATGCTGGGCGCTCCGCCCGGCCCGCCTCCGGGCCCGCCTCCGGGTCGGCCGGGTGCTCCGCCGGGTCGGCCGGTTGGTCCACCGGGTCGACAGGGTGCCCCGCAGGGCCGGGCAGCTGCTCCTCCGGGTCGGCAGGGGGCTGCACCAGGTCGGCAGGGGGCGCCAGCCGGTCGCCCGGGCGCTCCGCCAGGTCGACAGGGTGCTCCGCCGGGATCTCCGCCGGGTCGGCAGGGGCCCGCATCGGGTCGGCCGGGCGGTCGGCCGGGCGGGCCGGTACCCCCGGGTCGGCCGGGCGCATCGGCCCCTCGGCGAGGCGCGCCGACCGGGGTCGGCCCTGCCGCGCCCCCGGTGGCCAACCGCTCCGAGCCGGTGCCGGCCGTCGCCGCGCCCCAGACCTCCACCCTGGGGACGAAGCTCGCACTCGGGATCGCCCTGGTGGCGCTGGCCGTGGCCATCGTCCTGGTCGCCGTCTACCTCGTCCACCAGTTCCGGACCACCGCCCTCGGGGGGACGAGCCAGCCTGGGCATCCGGTCGGCGTGGTGGCGGCCTCCCTGGCGGCGGCGCGGCCCGGTCTCGTCGCGTTCGGCGACTGACCGGCCATCGGCGTCCTCGCGGGAGATGCGCATGCGGGCAGACCGGGGCGTCCCGGCGGGTCGAGCGCCGCTGGCCGGCCAGCCGGTGCGCGTCGTGGTGTGGGTGGTGCACCTCGCGCTGCCGTTGCTCGGGCTGTGGCTGCTGGTCAGCAGGCCGGCGATCGACATCATGTGGCAGGACCCGCGCAGCCACCTCTGGCTGGTGCTCGCCGTCGCGGTGATCAACCTCGTGCTGGCCGGGTGGATGGGGGAAGCGGCCGGGCGGCGTGACGACGCGCGGTTGTTCCTGATTGCGTTGGTCTTCGGCACCTCCGCCGGGTTCCTGGCCCTGCACGCGCTGGCCACGCCACGGGTATTGCTCCGGTCCACGACCCTCGGCTTCGACCTGGCCCAGCCGGTCGGGTTGACCATCGCGGCGGTGCTGGCGGTGCTCTCGTCGCTGCCGCTGGCCGGCTCCCCGCTGGCCACCCGCCGCTGGCAGGCCGTCCTGTGCGGCGTGCTCGTGCTGGCCGCAATGGCCTGGGCGGTGATGTCGCTGGGCAACCTCCCGCCGCTGAACCGCCCGGCGGGTGCCCGTGACCTGACCGGTCCGATGGCCGCCGTCGGCGTGGGCGCGGTGGTGCTGTACGCCGTGGCGGCCGCCCGCTACTACCTGCTGTACCGCCGTCGCCCGGCCGCCGTGCTGCTCAGCATCATCACCGCGTTCGTGCTGCTGGCCGAGGCGATGGTCGCCGTGCTGTTCGCCGTCAAGTGGCACCTGTCCTGGTGGGAGTGGCACCTGCTGCTGCTCGCGGCGTTCGGGTTCGTGGCCTACAGCGCGCACGTGCAGTTCCGCCGGGAGGGTTCGTCGGCGGGGATCTTCGACGCGGTCATGCTCAGCGAGACCGTCCGCCGGGTCCGCGCCGAGTACGAGGAAGCCCTGGAGGAGCTGGTCGGGCTGCTGCAGCGGCAGGAACGCGGGTCGGAGCCGGGCGGCCGGCAGGTGCTGGCCCGGGTGGCCGACCGGTTCGGGCTGACCGAGGGGCAGGCCGCCGTGCTGGAGCGTGCCGGGGACGCGCTGGCCGCCGAGCGGGGACTGTCGCGGCGGCTCGGTGCGCTGGTCACGGTGGGGGAGCAGGCCCGTGTCGGGTCGGCGGAGACGGAGTTCCTGCGCTCGGCGCTCGAGGTGGTGGTGGCCGCGTACGGCCGGGTCGAGGTCGAGCTCGTGTCCGACGGGGTCGTCGAGCTCTGGGGCACCCGGTACCGGGAAATGGACTTCGCGGCCGGAAGCAGGTCGGACGGGGAGTGGCTGCTGGTCCCGCTGACCGTCAAGGGGATCTTCGCCGGCGTGGTGGCCGGACCGGCCCCGGGCGCCACCGAACGGGACGTGGCGACGCTGTTGACGCTGGCCAGCCAGCTGTCCATCGCGCTGGAGAACACCCGGCTGTACCGGGAGCTGGAGACGCTGTTCCGGCGCTACCTGTCCCCGGACGTGGCCGCCGCGCTGCTGGCCGACCCGTCCCAGGCCGCGCTCGGCGGGACCCTGGTGGAGGTGACCGCGCTGTTCGCCGACCTGCGCGGGTTCACCACGTTCTCCGAGCGGGTCCAGCCCGAGGCGATCGTCACCATGCTGAACCGTTACCACGCGGTGGCGGTGCCGTGCGTGCTGGGCAACGGCGGCACCGTGGTGCAGTTCGTGGGTGACGCGCTGCTCGCGCTGTTCAACGCCCCCGCCCGGCAGCCCGACCACGTGCTGCGGGCGGTGCGCGCGGCGCTGGGCCTGCAGGCGGCGGTGGAGCGGCTGGCCGCCGACGAGCCGGACTGGCCGAGGTTCCGGGTCGGCGCGAACACCGGGCCGGCGTTGGTCGGCAACATCGGCAGCGAGGAGCTGCGCGGGTTCAACGCGATGGGCGACGCGGTGAACGTGGCCGCCCGGCTGCAGTCGCTCGCCGAACCGGGCCAGGTGGTCATCGGCGACACCACTCGATTGGCGCTCGGGGATGCCGTCACCACCACCCCGCTCGGCGAGCTGGAGTTGAAGGGCAAGACCGAGCGGGTGCGGGCGCACCTGGTCATCGGGCTGGTCGAGCCGACGGGCATTACGCCGTGACCCAGGGACAACCCGAACGCCCCACCGGTGAGTTCCTGGAGCTGCTCACCGAGCCGGAGCGGGCGGACCTGATGCGCCGCGGCCGCCGCCGGGCGTGGGAGCGCGACGAGATCGTGTGCACGGAGGGCGAGCGGTCCGACTGGGTGCTGGTCGTGCTGTCCGGCTGGGCGAAGGTGTCCAGCGACACCGCGCGCGGCGCGGAGGTGCTGCTGGCGGTGCGCGGCCCGGGCGCGCTGCTGGGCGACATGGCCGCGATCGACGGGCAGCCCCGCTCGGCGACGGTCACCGCGCTGGACCCGCTCACCGCGCTGGTGGTGCCGGTGGCCGAGTTCAGTGGTTACCTGCAGGCGCACGGGCCGGTCAGCTTCCTGCTGATGCGGATGCTGGTCGCGCGGCTGCGCGACGCCGACCGCAAGCGGATCGAGTTCGGCGCGCACAGCACCGCGGGCCGGGTGGCCACCCGGCTGGTGGAGCTCGCCGAGCGGTTCGGCCAGCAGACGCCCACCGGCGTGCGGGTCGCGGTACCGCTGTCGCAGGACGAGCTGGCCGGGTGGACCGGCGCCTCGCGCGAAGCGGTCAGCAAGGCGCTGGGTGTGTTGCGCTCCTACGGCTGGATCACCACCGGGCGGCGTCAGATCATCGTGCACGACCTCGAGGCGCTGCGTTCGCTCACCGATTGACCCCAGTGTGCAGAAGTACGCAGACGCCGGGGCCGCGGCCTGATGTCCTCTTCCCATCGGAGGTGCCGCCATGGCCCGGTCGGCCGCCGCACCACTGCTTGCGACCGACGAATCAAGGAGAGAGACCATGAAAGCTCGCGGCCCGATCATCACCCTCATCGTCATCGCCGTCCTCGGCCTGGTCCTGCTGGTGGCCAACATGGCCAAGACATCGAAGGGCCAGGCCGCCCCGGCCCCGGCGCCCGCGGCCTCCGCCTCGGCGCCCTCGGCCAGAGCCCCAGTCCCAGTTCCGGCCCCGGCCGCCAAACCGGGCCCGCCGGGCCCGGCCCCGGGTCCAGCCGGTCCCGCCCCTGGCCCGGGGGGTCCGGCCGCCGGGAACCCGGCCGCGGCCGCCCCGGCACAGGCTGCCCCGGCGCCGGGTGCGTCAGCCGCCCCGGCGCCGGGTGCACCGGCCGAAGGGGGGTCGGGGCGTCCTGAGCCGTTCCCCGCACAGGCCAAGTACACCGGGTACACCAACGGCAATCACGCGGCCATCGCGGTCACCGTCCGCAACGGTCGCGTCTCGGCGTACCTGTGCGACGGCAAGTCTCTCGAGGCCTGGTACCAGGGCACCGACGCCGACGGGAAGATCGACGCCAAGGGCAAGGGCGGCAACACGCTGTCCGGCTCACTGGCCAACCGCACGGTGAGCGGCACGGTGTCGGCCGGCGGGAAGTCCTGGACCTACTCGGCCACCCCGGCGAGCGCTCCGGCCGGCCTCTACCGGTCGCAGAGCGGGGACCGCACCACCGGCTGGATCAAGGACTCGAACGGGAACGTCACCGGCGCGTCTCACGACGAGGGCGGCGCGGTGGGCCCGGCCGGTCCGCTGGACCCGGCCACCGCCGAGTCCGTCGAGGGCGACGACCAGGTCGTCAGCTAGTGCGGTGGCCACGTTCGTGGCTACCGCACCAGTAGTCCGCAATCGGTATCGCCCAGGAGAACGTGATGACCAACCCGTTGTTGCCATCCCAGGCGCCGGTCCCGGAACCGTCGGTCCCGGAACCGGCGCCGCCGGGGCCCGACCCGAAGGCCGGCACCGTGCTCGTACCGCTCGTGGTGGGGTGCCTGGTCGCGCTGGTGCTGGGCGTATACGGCCGGGTGCACGAGCCGACCGGGTTCTCGATCAACCTCTCCGGCTTCAGCGGCGGCACGTACGTCAAGTCCTGGCTGGTCACCATGGCCGCGCTGCTCGCGGTCGTCCAGCTGGCCTCCGCCAAGCTCATGTACGGCGGGAGCGCGGCCAACTGGGTACCCGGGCTGCACCGCTGGTCGGGCCGGATCGCGGTGCTGCTCACCGTGCCGGTGGTGGTGCACTGCCTGTACGCGTTGGGCTTCCAGGCGGACACCCCGAGGGTGCTGATCCACTCGCTGCTCGGCTGTGTGTTCTACGGCGCCTTCGTCGCCAAGATGATGGTGCTGACCCGGCGCGGAATGCCCGGCTGGGTGCTGCCCGCGGTCGGTGGAGTGACCTTCAGCGCGCTGATCGGGCTGTGGCTGACTTCGGCGCTGTGGGTGTTCGGCACCACCGGCCTGCACCTCTGACCGGGGGAAACCGGGCGCCGAGCGTCTCGGGGTGGGGGCTGCACCCGCCCACCGGTGGGGTGCGCGGGCCGGGAATCGGGGGTTCACCCGGCCCGGAAGTCGGGTCTACCCGGTCGTTCATCCGTCGCGACCTGGGCACCCTCGGTACACCGGCACCACTCGGGCCGGTCGCCGAAAGAAGGATGCCCAGCCATGTCCACACCGCCGCCGCCCGGCCCGGGCCAGCCGTGGGAGTACGGTCCGCCGCCTTCGGGTGACGCGTTCCCCCGCTATCCACAGCAGTACGGCCAGTACCCGTACCAGGGGCACCCAGACCCGTACCGGGGTTATCCCGACCCGCACCAGGGCTACCCGGCGCAGCCACCGCTCGCCGGGGACCCGCTGGTGGCGACCGACCTCGGCGGGTGGTTCAGCCGGGTGTTCGGGGTGATGCGCCGCAGCTTCGGCCGCCTCCTGGTACTGCAGGGCGTGGCCATGGTGGTCATCGGGGCAGCCGAGATCGTGATCGTGCAGAACATGCTCAGCGCGATGATGAACTCGGTGGCCACGATCCAGGCCGCGGGACGGTACGGCCGAGGTGGCGACTCGAGCCTGCTCGGCCCGATGCTGTCCGCGGAGCTCGCCGGGTTCCTGACGCCCACCACGTTGCTGCTCTATGCGCTGATGCTCGCGATCAGCGTGCTGGTCCAGGCGGCGTCCTGGTGGGTGGTGATCTCCGACGCGGCCGGCCAGCCGACCTCGCTGTCCGCCGCGCTGAGGTTCGGCGTCCGCCGGTTCCTCCCGTTGTTGGGTTGGGGCCTGGTAGCGAACCTGCTCGCCACGGTCGGGTACATATTCCTCCTGGTACCGGGCGTGTACCTGTCCATCGTCTTCGTGTCGACGCTGTTGGGTGTGGTCATCGTGGAGCGCGGCGGCATCGGGCGCTGCTTCGCTCTGATCAAGGGTCGGTTCTGGGCGACCACGGGGCGGCTGCTGCTGGCGGGCGCCCTCGGCATGGGTTACCTCATCCTGTTGTCCGTGCTCATCACCCCGGTCTCCCTCGCGTTCATGGGGAGCGGCTCGAACCCGTTCAGCGGGCTCTGGGTGTCGATGGGCCTGAACCTGGTGCTGGCGATCCCGGCGGTGGTGGCCTACCTGGCGGTGCTGGTGGTGACCTACGTCGAGCTACGCGGCCATGAGCGGCCCGGGGTGAGCACCGCCACGCTCGCCGCCGAGCTGGCCCGGTAGTCAGGGCCGGTGGCCGAGGCCCGGTAGTCGGGGCCCGGCGGTCGGCGGGCCGGTGGTCGGGGCCCGGTGGTCGGCGGGCCGGCGCCGCTCAGGGGGGTGAGCGGCACCGGCCCCGCCGGACCACGACGGTCGGGCCGATCGGTGTCCCTACGCTCCGTCGTAGGCCCGGCGCAGGGCGGCGATGTCAATCTTGTGCATGGTGAGCATCGCCCGGGTGGCCCGCGCGGCCTTCTCCGGGTCCGGGTCGGTGATCATGTCGATCAGGGCGGTGGGGATGACCTGCCAGGACAGGCCGTACCTGTCCTTGAGCCAGCCGCAGTCCGACTCGGCCCCGCCCTCGGTGAGCCTGTCCCAGTAGTAGTCCACCTCGGCCTGGTCGGCGCACGGGATCTGGAACGAGATGGCCTCGCTGAAGGTGAAGTGCGGGCCGCCGTTGAGGCCGACGAACCGCTGGCCGTTGAGCTCGAACTCGGCGGTGACGACGGTACCCGGCTCGCCCGGCCCCGCCTCGGTGTAGCGGGTGACCTTGCCCAGCGCGGAGTTCTTGAAGATGCCGGTGTAGTAGTGGGC